>Ga0194133_10007953_pt1 | contig 12529 bp, 6 predicted proteins | sample TA2KigOf40mmetaG_FD_155448 | JGI IMG/M metagenome (GOLD analysis project Ga0194133, IMG submission 155448) | Freshwater microbial communities from Lake Tanganyika, Tanzania - TA2015055 Kigoma Offshore 40m | ecosystem: Environmental > Aquatic > Freshwater > Lake | place: Tanzania: Lake Tanganyika...
AAGACAAATAAGAAAGCTTTTTTAATTGAAAATCTCCCCTGGGAGTCCAAGAAAAAAAGAGAAAGCTTCAAAATGGAACTGAATGAAATTTTGTTTGTCTATTTAGGACAACAAGGCGATAGGTGAACAGTATGGCATCCACCCACGTGATGTTGAAAGTAAGTATATCAGATCTTCTGTTATTTGAAAAGCTTGAAAATGGGGACATGGGTATTTGGCACTTTTCACTCTTTGGAATCTTGTGATCGTGAAATTGCTGCACGGTTCTCATCAATAATTTGGGCTTTTAAAGTTATTCAAAACAGAGCAGTAAACATTTATTGAATTTTAATGTAGAAAATTAAATGAGAATTAGAAGTTTAGTCCCCTGCTGAATAATCTTTTTTTCAAAGCACGAATCAGTGCATTTTTCTGTTTTTACTGCTACTGATGTTTTAGATAGTTAAAAAACTTCCTTTTAAAATTATCTGAAGACCTTTCCATGTCATTCAGAGTTTCTAGATTAACACAGGATACTAAGATGGAAATTCAACTAGGTTCCTAATTTTCTGAAAATTAATGAAAGACTTCAGAAACCTGACTTCGTTTTTGATTGCCTTACCCTATAGGGATAACTCAATCAAAATTAAACCCTCTTAAAAAAGTCTAGATAGTCTGGAAGATAATTTTTGAACTTGTTGGTTCTTGTAAAGTTGCCTTAGTTATTGTGCAATGTATGAACCTTTTAAGCAATAATAATAAACAAAAGTACACTTAAATTGCACTTTGAATCTTTTTTTGACCTATAAATTATGTCCTAAAATACACCATGTCGATTTATCTAATGATCTTTCGTATAACGGAAGTTTGCCCTATGATGGTTTGCCTAATAGTCGATTCGCCTACTGCCATTTTGCCTAATGTCAGTTCATCTAATTATTTATTGCTAACCTAACCTGACCCAACCCCTCCCCCCAACCCCAAGCATGTTCCCCCTCCCTAACCCTGCGAGGGAACAGTAAGCAAACAGTCAAAGTAGGCAATGAACATTAGGCAAACCGTCATCAGATGAATCGACGCTTTCCAGCCAGCCCAGAGGGAAAAAATATTTCTCCATGCCCAATTGTCAAATGTACATGACTGTGAACTAGGATCTAAGGTTGTGGAATCAATACCTGGCCATGTCAGCAATTTTTCAACCCTTCATTGCAGAAAAATCAACAAGACACCCTCAGTCAAAGTAATGATAATCTTCAGTGACTCCTGTAAATATGATTACATTGAGTAATCATGACAGGAGTCTATCCCGTTTAAGATTGTAAATATTTTTATTACAGCCTTTCACATGAACAGATAATGTGGATTTTTGTTTTTAACTAGGGGTTTCATTCATTGGCTTAAAATTTACTGGGGTATCAAGGGATCAAATCTGATTCTTAGAGAGTTTTAATATTGAAATTAAGACTGTGTTAAAATTTGAAATCTTAAAGTAAGTAAAAATTATCAGCTTCAATCTTTTTTTTCATTCAACAGGGATCAAGTTTGCCTTTGAGGTCTATGATTTCAAGGGTGATGGCAAGGTCGATGGATTCTATATTGGCGACCTCCTGAGAGCCTGCAACTTGGTAAAAATTTTGATCATTTTGAACTGATTTTTTTTTACTCATTAACACTATATTTTAAAACTTGTTTGCAGAACCCCACACTGAAGACCATCAGTGAGCTCGGTGGAGAACCCGAGAAGGGAAAGAGATTGATTAAGATCGATGAGTTCTACCCACTTTTCAAGAAGGCCAAGGACTCCAAGGACACCGGTGGCTTCCACGACTTCGTTGAGATCTTGAAGTTGTATGACAAAAACGAGGACAGCACCATCCTTGAGAACGAGCTCTTCAGGTTGCTCACAAATCTTGGTGAGGCAATAAAGTTTAGCTCATTTTCATTTTCTGTATAAACAAATAAATTCCCTTCCTTTCTGCTTCCTCTCATAAATTTGTAAATGATTTCATTCATTTTGAACTTTTTGAAAAAAACTCAGAATAATGACTCAACTGCAAAAGGTTAAAAACATGACTTTTAATCAACTAGGCGAGAAGCTGACCAAGGAAGAAGCCAAGGGTCTAATGAAGGAGCTTTGTGACCCTGCAGATGATGATGGCTTTACGCCCTTCAAACGTAAGTCTAAGTTTAAATCTTTCTAGTTTATAAAAGAGAAAGCCTCTTTTTGATGTAGAGCATTCTTTTGAATTAAGGGCAAGACAGGGTCAGATCAATTTCATAGGGTTTTTTCAAATGACAATTCCTGTAAAAGACATAGCTATTCTCTAGGGAGTAAAAAATAATCAAAATTTGTGTTATTCATGCAAGTGATGTATGATAAAAGAAAATTGAAAAGTGTGACAATTTTTTAATCATTCAGATTTGCTAGACTTACTTCAAAGATGCGTTTCAGAAAAAGTTTATTTTAAGTGCTTAATAATTCTTTAAGGAGGAATATTCCTTTCTATATATCTTTGCAAGGCCAGAGGCTATTCTATTTACAATCAGGGAATGCTCAAATTGTTCGTCTAGCTTTGGCCTTTTGCCAACTCAACACTAAACTGCCTGGCCTGGTCAACTATACTACAACAAGATTTTTTCTCAGATATTGAATTTGCAGAATGTTTTACTTCTTTATTTGTTCATAAACCAATGCAATTATTACTAAAACTTTGTAATTTCATTGCATGATATGAAATGACTTTCTTTTTTTGCATGGTTCTGGAACATCAAATGTTCTTGAAGGGTTTAAATAAAATGCATGTTGAACTTTTATCAGTTTTTTTATGTGCTTAATTCAAAATTTTTCTCTTAACAGCATTCCTTGAAAGGATGTGCACCAATGAGTAAAAAGTATGACAAATCTTTGAGTCTTCTGCATGTGGTAAGATGCTTTTCCTTCACTTTTAGCAACAAATCTTTTCATTTCTCTTAATGATTATAAACATGTTTTCTTTATAAAGTTTGATACTTTTGCAAAACAAATTTAACAAAATAGCATTTTTGTTTAACAACTTCATCTCACTAATCCATTTTTGGACAAAATAATTTTTTATAGGGTCATTTTAATTGTTAAAACCAACTGTTTTTCACTAAATTGATAACCAGAATAAATTAAAATATTTAAAACAACCCTTTTTATTATAGAAAATTGCTCTCAATCTCAGGTTTGCAATAGCTGAATAAGTTTTTAAAGTGAAGTAGATGTCAAGTAGTAATAATATTAGGTCAGGCCACAAGTCAAATTATTTGCTCTATCCAAGATAAATTGGCAAAAAAAGTTTTTAGTTGTTCAGCAAGGCAATACTTACTTTGAGCATTCTTCTTTTCTGGCCTGTGACAGTTTCTCTCTCAATCTTTCTTTTTTTTTGTTAAAGACCTGCTGAGAAAGTTAGTTCAGACTCAAAATAATCAGAGACCGACTTCGAAAATTTATCTTTTAAAACTATATTTGGCATTTGGAAAGACCTGGAGTGAACAAAAAACAAAGAATTGTGTTTGCAAAATTTGATCTGTTTTTATGAAAACTTTCACAGAAATGGTATAATCAAAGAAATAAGTCAGTTAGACCGGAAACGTGGTTTTAATTTCAAAGTTTTGAACTTTTGCAAATTTTTTGACCCTGAAGCTGAAAAATATTCAATATACAAACTTTCCCTTTGACATCTGTAACTTTCTCTTTCAAATTGTAGTCACCATCAGCTTAATATGGTCAGGGCATCTGACTTGGGCTCTGAGGGTGGGGGTTTGAACCTTAGCAACCTTTAACCCCTCATTTTCATTTTCAGATTAAAGTTAGTTTTAAAATTGCTTCTGTGTGTTGAAGTGTTCCACCCAAAAACCACCCTTAAACACTCTGGTATTACAAAAAAAACCTGAAAAAAAGTTAAAGTTTCCTTAAAAGTTAAATATTTATACTTTTTAACACACCTGGGATCAAATTTTACAATTTAGTTGCATGAGATTAGTTCAAATAAACAAAAATTGCTAAAAAAAAATTTAGCCTAAAAAATTAATATTAGAAGTGTTGAGAATTTTAGACTTTGTTAATTTGGAAAAACTATTTTTTAATTCCTAGACTAAAGCGCTGTAATAACTGGAAATAAAAACAGCTAAATTTAACAGGAGACTGAAAAAGTTTTAATGGCATGATTTATGTAAGCAAAATCTTCATTGGGACACTAAATTAGTTTTTCAAACAAAACATGATCAACTGCAAAAGGATAAATGTAAATGATTCTTGTACATTGATTTTAAACAAAAAAAAACTAAAATACTTGAATTAAAATATAGATTTTACTTTGTTTTTTTTCAGCGTTCTTGGACCGCATCTGCTCTTCTGACTAAACTGCTAAACAAAAAAAAAGGCCAAAGAAAGACTTTTTGTGAGAAAACTATCCCCACAAACTTAACTTTAAGCCACAACATCAATCCTTTAACTGCCATAACCATCCAAGATGTAATATCATTACACAAATGCAGTGTCCTATATTCTTAAATGTAACTGCCATTGAACTTTGTCTTGATGGTTTCGTAATACTCAAAAATTAAAAGAAAAAATATAATCACGCATTGTTAGATTTCAACCAAGATACATATATATGTAAACACAAATAACATCAAACCTTTTTTTTCTTCCTGAAAATTAGATGCTTACTATTTTTTTCATAATTGTTTTGTGATAGAAACAACTTGTTTTAAATGCTTTTCTCAGACAAAACGTATTGAAAAACTTTTTTTTTGTCCACAAATTGCAAACAAATTCATATTTTGTTTGACTTTGTGCCATTTTTTTTGCCAAGATTGTAAGTGAAACCAAAAAATTTCATTGATAATTGCATGTACACCAATTGTGAAAACCAACTAATTCAATGAAGCAAAAGAGGTAAATCAACTGAAGTATAATCAACATTACATGATTTAGCAACATCAAATCTTGTCAGCAAAAAATGCAAACTTTTCCTGCACTATTTAATGGAGCCATAGAAGCTATATTTGAATTTGATTTTAAGGAAACTTAAAACTTAAGAAAGTGCTCCTACTTTTAGATCATCAAAAAAACTGAAATGTCATCCAAAAGCTTAACATATGCTCTTTCTAGTAAACAAACATGGAAAGCAAGAAATCTCGAAATTGCCAAAGATTTTATCAAAAAATCTCTCTGTCAAATAATTCCATCCAATCAAAAAATGTCTCTCTCTCTCTCTCTTTCTCTCTCTCTGATTGAAAACATCATTTGGCAATTCATGTTTTTAATGTTGCTGCCGAAAAAAAGAGCCAAACACCAACAACAAAGAAGCCTAATTTTACTGATTTTTGTTCAAAGTTGTAGAATTGGGTATAGTTTGAAGTGAAATAAACAAACAACTAATTATTGTGATTATGATGTTACTTTTTTACACTATAATAGCAAGTGTGGGTAAGATGGTCTGAGTAGATGAGTGGAACTTTTTTTGAGCGAAATCGGAAATCCAATGATGATCTTCCCAATCAAGAAAAGAATCAGTTCTGAACTGTTTATTGCTATTAAACAGGAGCCCTTTGTAAAAAGTTTTATCCTTTAGATAAGGCTGAAATAAAGGGACATGAATATCTTGCGCAAGAGCTGTTAAGAAACTTTGTTTACTAAAAAGTGGGGAATGGAAGATTAGGTGTCAACTTAATCTTGAAATGAGATTAGGAGCTGCTGAGCTTGAAAGCCTCCCCTCCAACAAACTTGGCTGGAGGCACTTGGAATGGTAGTGAACCCCTCGAAGACAGAACTTATGTCCATGCAGGATGAAAAGATTGCGATGTGGTTAAGTTCTGGAAAACTGGAGTGCCTGTCAGAGATGAAAGGGTCGGGAATTATCTTCGATGACCGCTTGACCTGCCAGAACCACATGGAGAAGGCGATCGCTACTCGTCACAGCATGAAACCATCCCTCCACCTACTTAATAAATGCCTCAGCAGACCTAACTTTAAAAAGATAAATAAGTGTTCACTTATAAGTGGTTTTACCTACATAAGATCTGATATTTTCCACAAGCTGGGATTTTAAGATTTGACCCACAACATTACAATTATGGAGTGACTCTTTCAAAAGGTGCTACAGTATATCTCTTTATATAAAAGTGACTGTTTGTACCTATGTCCCCTTTTCACCCCCCGAAACTCCGGACCAATCTCCACCAAATTTTGCACAGACCTCCCCACCAACTCAGGGAAGGTTCTTAACATAAGCATGACCCACCAACCCAACACCTGGACCCCAGGGTACCCCAAACTCTAAAACCCAAACGGGTCACGGGAGAGAAAACTTTGTAAAATGTCCAGATGGGTGAAGTAAGCTCATCAAATTTTTCCTGGGCAGTGCCGGGGCCTGTTTGGCTAGTATTTAAATATAATAAGTGACTAAAAGCCTCAATGACACACTTTTTATACAATACACAATCAAAAAATGAATATAAATTATATATTTGGAAGTTTTTAAGTTAACAAAACTATATAATTAGAAAAAATATATCCAAACAAGTCAACATGACTGGAAATTTTAGTTTAAAAGTCATGCTGCTCTTTTTCACTGGGAAATACATTTAAGTAGCAAAGCTTTTAAGGAATTGACTTCGCTTTTGACATTTTGAACTGACTTTTTTTAGACCTTTGATTATTGTTTACCAGTGGTCCAGAGAAGATCATAATGCTTACAATTTCCACTTTCATCATTGTACAACTCATAATTGGGTTTGAGGAAAAACCGTCCATTGCCATATATATCCCTGTACCAAGTATCACCAAAAACATTCCATAGGACAGCAAAAAGTATTAGACAGCTGAAAATAAAGAATGAGGTCCATTGGACGTAAGGTTCCCAAGACCTTACTCTACGGTTGTCGAGCACAAATATTCCAACAAGGAGTCCAGCAAGGGCACCACAAAAGTGTCCCATGAATCCAATGGTGTTTTCATCTTCAGTATAGTACCTATTGAAATCAAGATTAGTGTGAAAATTTAAAATTATTGAGAGTTTTATATCCATGTAGAGTCTTTAGATATTCCTCAGAAATAAGTCCATCAAAAATAAAAGTCACGTGCGCTTTCAATGAATTCTATTTCATAACTGATCTCCAATAAACATTACAATTGCGACGCCGGTCCTTCTTGCAAGGTGTGTGAAATATTCAAGGTTTGAAGGGCTGTAGCGCGCGAGTCCTCCAAAAGAGGAAAAGAGAGGACTTCGTGTTACAGCTTATTGGACTCAAAGAAAAGAACGGAAAATAATATCTTATAAAGAGTTTTTACGTTACATTTAATGTGGAGTTTTGCTCATTTTTGAAAACTAACTCAAACAGAGCTAGCAACCCCGCAAACAATCTATAGCCATTTTAGTCGCACAAATATATATGAAGTCCATTTTGAGTAGGAGTTATCTTTACGATAAAATAAGTAATGTACGTAGATTTAAGCTCCAGGTATAACTTGTTATAACCAGATTATCTATCATAAAAAGTAGTGTCACATTTGTGCTATGTCAAAACAATCCAGTTTCTTGTCTGATTGAATAACACATCCTATAAAAAGAGATTGCTTCTGTCAATAAGCAACTCAGACTCTCTGCATCTTTTACTTGGGCACAAGTCTGACCATTTCCAAGGATTTCTTATAAATCTTTGCGTCCCACTAATGACATTTGTACAGTTTGTTATACAAACCCACAAACAAGCAAACAAAGATTATCTTACATTCAGATAGAAAAAAAAATTAAATTGCCAATTTGAAAAACATACCTTGTGTAAATTGCCAAGCCAATGTCGTGTAAAGTAAGTGTTGAGATAAAGACCAGCCTCACAACTCTTGTCACAGGCAAATGGATAACTTTCCTAACTTTCACAGCGCTGTCTTCTCTCCAATTGAGAATGAGTGTTGCAAGATGAGCAGCAATCAAAGCATAAACTCCACCTGAGGCCCCGGCCAAATATGTGGTCGGATCTGACAAAGAAGTTCCTAAAGCTCCAGCCAATACTCCAGACGTGTAAACAACTAGAACACGCAGAGAGCCCATCCAACCTTCCTAGAAGTAAAATAACTAAGATTTAAAAAAAATCAAGTTGGATGAATTTCCCAAACATGGGCTTTTTTATTTGCATTGAGTGTTTATCAAAAAAACCTATTAATTAGGTTTGAGAATAATGGCAATCTAATGCTAAAACTTAGCCATGTTTTGGGTTTAGATCTTAGTCAACCCAACAAAATTTCCCTTTCACTTCAGGTTTCAAAAAAAGGAATCTCAGTCAGAAAAATATATTGCAGATTCTGAGTATGGATTGAAAGAGTATAGATAGTCAGAAGGAGTCAGGATGTTTGAGTGGTAGGAAGCTGGAATTCTATCCCAGCAACCCGGATTCGACTCCTGCCCGGGTAAAAAAACTACAAAAAAATTATCAAAACCCACCAAGTGTGCCTTTAATGACCGTTTGGTTACAAGGCGTACTTAAATAATTATTTTAAAAAATACTATTTTTGGAAGTTAAGATTTATGGTCTTGGGGGTAAAACTCTTCACTCTTGGATTCGTGGTCAGATGACACTAAGCTTTAGCTGTCATTCTCAGATCTCTTCCTGATCAAGGTTATTTGAAATCCACTATTTTATCTCCACAAGGGAGCAAGCGGGTTAAAAAAATCAATGCAGTTCCTGTTGAAGGCGATCAGAAGGGAAAAAATTGTCGTCTGTCCATTGCCTTAAACTCCTACCTCAGTTTGGAAGCTAGAGGGCTAAAATTTTGCATATAGACTCCTCATATTAGTGCCAAAGAAGTTTCTGACCAGATTTTTGAAAGTTTGCCTGGGAGCTGAGAAATGAGGGTTTTTTCTGGGCTAGGCTAAGCAAAGCCAGAACCAGCTTGCTTGGCATCTATATGTGGAGTTTGAATGGATAATTTCAGCCATCCTGCTTCCAAACTGAGGGAGGAGAGAGAGTTGACAGACGGACGAGCACTTTATAAAATTTACAGTAAATAGCCAGTGGAGGAGGGTATGTATTTTTCAATGTACAAAAAATGCATGTCTATTAATTCTTCACAGATATGAGAGCACTTACTTACAGATTGTGATCATTGAAGTAAGGTAATGACCTAAAGATCCTTTGAAAAATCAACAAACCTGTTCCATTTCCAACACAACTCCAACTATAAGTTGCATTATCATGTTGAAGATATAGTGTCCAATTCCAATATGGACACACATGTAGGTTAAGAATCTCCAGAGTTCCCACCGTCTTCTTGGGTTGTAAATGAGCACTGAACAGTAAGGGACAGGTCCATCCCTAAGAAATTTATCTTCTCAAACTATCTTTATTAACTAATAGTTGGATATATCTCACCAGCTTACAACAAGATTGTGTGTTGAAGGCAAGTGTACACAATGGTACACAAAGAAAATTGTCTCAATGATGGTGATGGTTAACATGACTAGCTTTGGAGGCCAACATGTAAACTCTTCAGCATAAGCAAGAGCTCTTATGACCCTGAAAGTAAAAAAAATATCTTAAGCATACCAAGGATTGAAGGTATAGTTTTAAAAATGGTCTAAATTCCAGCTAGAATAGGAATGTTCCTTGCAAAAAGTTTTGTGACCTAATTACCAAGAAAGCTCTTACATACTTAAACCTGACTGCAACAGTCAATTTGGTGTAATTTTCTAATGCTATATAGGTTGAATATTGTTCTACAAACGAATTCTAAGATTTTCCGATTATGGTTAATTCTGTTGACGGGATGAAGCTTCGAGAAATGAGACCAATGAGATACTAACTGTAAATTTGTAAAACATGCTGGGTTTTATACCCTAGAGACGGATCAGGATATTTTGACAGTCGGATAAGAATATTTGAATAATCGGATCATGTCAGGGACCCGGATCTGGAATTATTTGAGGGAAACATCTCTGGGATTTACCTGTCATCCCTTTATAGGAAGGTAACAGTAAATATTGATAATTCCAAGAAAGGGGCAACCTGTTTGGCAGGTGTCCCACATTCTTGATAGAAAAGGGAAATTAAAGACAGGTATCTTTGATGGACGATTCCTTTCAAGAGAGGGGAGCACTTAACGGAAATAAATAATACCGAAAGTATTATAATAAAGTTCCATGGAATGATTGAGTATTTTAAAGGAAATAATGAGATTACTTTTTACTTAATGAAAGGTAAAAGGAATCGATAAAAATATAGTAAATGTGAAATTTACTATAAGATAAAAATGATTTTTAAAATGCATCATTTACTTTATCATTTTGGTATTAGCCACTTCGGAATTTTTCCGGTAACCTTGTATAGTCTGGAGAAAATCCTGCAAGATTAAATGGATTTAAAGTACAATTTTTACTTTTTATTATCTTTAAAACTCATATCTACCCGATAAGGAATTTTTCCATCACGATTGACATCAGCTCTGTGAATAATTTCTGAGATCTTATTTGGTGAAATGCCATAATAGTCCTCCTAAAAATAATAATAATAGGAGGTTAGATCCTCCAAGCTGAAAGTCACCTAAAGCCGGATTCTTTCTTTTGGTAGTTGGCCATATAATCCCAAATCTATCCGGTTTAAAGATACTGAAATACTATTTGCTTTCTATTGATAACTAAACCCCAAACCCTGAATTATAAGGAGATGGTTTTAGTTAGGACGAGCCCTGCAGTCAAACTGAGACTACAACACCAACATAAATAAGAGAAATATTGTTCTAACTGATGTCAGGGAGTCAGGGTGGCAAAGTGGTAAGGAGCTGGATTTCTATCCTAGCAACCTGGGTTCGACTCCCGCCTGGGTATCTACCATGAAAAAAAAAAGATCATCAAAAACTGCCCAGTGTGCCTTTCATGACCTCAAGTCACAAGGCATACTTAAATAATATATTTAAAAAAATGATGTTTCTCCAATCTTTGGTACACAATTGTTGACACAGCCAGGATGAAAACATCAAAATCCAAGCCTTAAATCTGAATTTAAGCCTGTTTCCTTAAGCATATAAAGCCCCATAGCAATCCTTGATTGATTGTATATAGCTTAAAGTCGATTGAGGAATTAATTCTTCTAATATTAAGTATTAGACTTATCAACAATTCACTAGACTTACAGCCATCTGAACTATCAAATTTTGGGTATGGTATTTTCTGACGTAATTATTTTGTGTTTTTAATAATCATATCAGTTTTTTTATTCACGTGATCTGCTCAACCATCAACCCAGACTGAGGCAACCATCATGCTAAATGACAAATCCTGGGGTCAAAGATTTGCCTTTACCGGGGATTGATCCCCAGTCTCCCAGTCCTCAGCCAGTTGTCATTGCCATGAGCTACAACGACCCCTTATGCGAACAGCTTGAACCTTCATTATAGACTCAGATAAGGCTTATATCTTCAAAAAGATATGTTGCCTTTACTGGCAGGATTGAGAATGATTCATAACAACTTTAAGCATTCTTTTACTAGTTCACTTCTTGGCATGGAGCGCAGCTTTTCTTCAAGAACTTTCTTTTTGATGAAACCTTTTGCATCAATTTCATCCTCACTACTAAAGCAAACAGATTTTTTTATTAAACTGAGGAATAATACTATAAAAACCCATCTTACCTAGTCCTAAACTTTGAGTCAGTGACATCATAACCCTCTTTTGTTTGGGCCTCTCTCCAAACCCCTTCCCAGGTCCTATGCAGGTTGGCCAGATCATAATCCGGATCACTGGCGCTCACTGAACTATACCCAACCATGTTGAAGTGTATCTTATTTCATTCACACAAAGTTGTGAAGCTTATACAAACACATCTAAATGTGTGTTGAAATTTCTTATCTTTAGCTGGCAGCAACTGTTCATAAACAAAGCAACAAAGAATCACAACAAAAAACAAAGCGAAAACATTCTGTTTGATTAAAACACCAAATCAAACTGAAGCAAATTCACTTGCATTCTCTAATCATTGAGGTTGAGGTCAATTCACATACTTACTATTTTAATTAAAAACACAGTCGATTTTCAAAACAACAAGTGACGGTTTTTTTTCTTTTTTTTTATTATTGTCATAACAACAACAGGTTTGATGACGTCACACTAACAAATATTGTCAAACCTAAATGGTTTATTATTTATATTTATAACAAATCATCAACTTTTGAAACAAATTCAAGCTTGTTAAATAAAACTATTTTTAAAACAAAACTATTACCATTTTAATTTATTTTTATGATTTTTTATGCTATGACGTCACAGATATGAGTTTAAATCCTAAAGCAACTTTTTGACAGTTCAGAAAAAAATAATGGCAGCAAAGTTGTAACTTTTAAAATAATAAGAAAAAAATATTCTGTGCAGTTTTAATGTTGTCTTTAAGATTTCATTTTCTGTTCCTAAAAAGGAAAAGAAAAGTTTTACTCACGCAACCTCAACCACCAACCCTGATTATTGAAAATAAAATTGTTATCTCGAATTTAAAGCATTTTGGATGAGTTAAGATAATTCAATTGAGTTCAATG
>Ga0194133_10007955_pt1 | contig 12526 bp, 3 predicted proteins | sample TA2KigOf40mmetaG_FD_155448 | JGI IMG/M metagenome (GOLD analysis project Ga0194133, IMG submission 155448) | Freshwater microbial communities from Lake Tanganyika, Tanzania - TA2015055 Kigoma Offshore 40m | ecosystem: Environmental > Aquatic > Freshwater > Lake | place: Tanzania: Lake Tanganyika...
AAAAACAACAAATTTTTCAATTTTTTTCCCTTCGGGTCAAAAAAAATCTCTTCGGGTCGGGTCAGAAAGTACCCAAGTCGAAGGCCGGGTCGGCCTTTTATTTACTGCGGGTCAAAAGTAAGCTCGGGTCAGGGCCCATCTCTAGTTTGCATTGTTGAAAGCTAGTATTATTGGTTCAGGATTATAGATGGAAGAAGAATACCATCCTCCAAGGGTGGTTCAAAAGGAGGGTGTGCAACTCACAATGTTTCATAAGTATAAATTTAAGGTTAGGTTATAATGAGATAGTCTGGTGCCTCTTTTCCTAGAGTTTTATTGGTGTAAGGCACAAGTGTAAATTAATTCTATATTTATTTAAATTGTTGTGCCTTACACTTGTGCCTTACACCAATAAAACTCTAGGAAAAGAGGCACAACAATTTAAATAAATATAGAATTAATTTACACTTGTGCCTTACACCAATAAAACTCTAGGAAAAGAGGCACAAGTGTAAGGCACAAGTGTAAATTAATTACACCAATAAAACTCTTTTCCTAGAGTTTTATTGGTGTAAGGCACAAGTGTAAATTAATTCTATATTTATTTAAATTGATGGTTTTGTCAATATCAAATCAACCAAACCACTTTCTCACAAGGGAAATTGTAACTTATTTTTCTTCTCAAATGTAAGATGATAGATCCATTGGCATGTAAAAGATCAAAATCAATCATGATTTCATTACAAGTGAACCTGGACTTGATTATATCATGTAACAAAAATATCACAACAAAATGAAAATTGATAATAAGCTTGTTCAGGAATACTTAATGCAGGATTTTGAATCATTCTAGGCAATGAAAAATTCAGGTTGATCATTTTTCATGGATCAGTTTCTGTTTTTGTTAGCAGTCATTATTGTCTTTGACTTAGCCCTGAACTGTACCTACATAGCAATAAATGGACATAAGGTAAACTGTTGTTTTTAACATTTGATCAAAAAAGTGATAAAATGTTAGTTGAATTTATTTGAAAATCTGTTGACACTCTTTTTCACTTAGATTGTGTTTGTCTTGAGATCACTGATCTTGCAGTAAACACTCTTCCCACACAAAAGATGAAAGAGTCTCTTAGGATCATTAAGCCTCATTGTAACCTCCTAATCCCTCTCATTTACTAAAACAGGTGTACCACCAATTCTTATTGTTTTATTTTGAAAACACAAAATACAAAACTTTTTAATGAAGTTTTTCTCCACACACATCTCTTAAAAGTATTCAAGCCCGGGAGGGCTATAGATCCACATCGTCTAGTAGATATCTAAGGATAACTGAACTACTGGGGTATCTAACTAATCAGTTTTTATTGCAAAAGGGCTTCAATATGTCCGTCCTTGAACCATGGCTGTCAGCTGAGATGATGCTTCTCTTAAATGTCTGCCAGAGGATGAGAAACTCTCCTTCATACATAATATGCCTATCATACTGTCTTATCATTGGCTGTCCTAAGAGACTTGGAGCACATTGATTGGTTCACCAATGGTGCCTTTTTATGGTTCTCTGGAAATGATGGCAATTGGTGTAACCTCTCAAGGGTCATCTTTGATTGGCCCATTCAAAGCAATTCATCACTGTTTGATGATTTGATAGACAAAACCCTGACCTCGATTCATCTGATTGACTGTCGTCTCTTTGAGGGAGTGGTTTGTCTCTGCTACTTTCCGAGCGCGCTCCAGTTTCTTGTGCTACAGGGTTTCTTATCTTTTTCTTCCATTTTCTAGGATGTGGTTTCCTTGTAGGCTTAATTGTGAGATCCAGACTCCTTCAGACTTTCCGGGTCGGTACTCACTTCTCTTTCTCTCCTTGTTTTCCTCTTCATGGTCCAAAGTACATGAATACTTCATTGTTAGGAGATTTTGTGGTCATGTGCACAATTATTCTGTTAAAAATATTGACTACACATCCTTCTATAAGAAATCTATGACAGACTGTGCTCCCTCCCAAATAAAAATCTAGAGAGAATTAACTGTTGATCGATAAAAACCAATCTCTTTTGTTTGTTTTGTCCATAAGCCGATCCAGAGTAAATCATAAAAATACATATGGTTACATCATGATGGATCAATGTCAATGAAACATAGTTGCATGACTTGACACTATAGAATACATATCTATGAAACAACTATACGTCACCTAATGGTAAAGTGCTTAGATTCATTCATTCATCGCATTTATTCCCTCCTACTTTCATAAATACAATTATAAGCCTTTCAGGGAAACTGACCATAATGACAACTTATAAAAAATCAAAAATGTCAAAATAATTGAAAATGTTGTCATCATTGCTTAGCCTAGACTCCACAAGGAATTGGTGCAGTGACTGCAGAGAAGATGAGCTTGAAGATATGCTGTGGCAATCTATGCATTTTGTATGTTATCATTCATTGTAGTTATAACAGTTACAGGCAATCTATACCAGTGGCCTAATAGTCATAGCATCTGGCTGGGGATCTTAGGGTCGTGGGCTCAAATCCCGGCAGGGTTGATTAACCCTGACACCTTTGGCAACCTTTGACCCCGGGTTGCCACAAAAATGTACAAAAAATTAAATAAAAAATGATTTCCAGTCAGGACTTAAAAAGTGTCTTTCATGATTAACTTCGCAAGACACTCAAGAAAAAAATATACCTTTGACCATTTTTTTTATTTGCCAAGGGTGCTAGATCAATCAGAGGTTAAATGCCAGGTGCTGGTATAACCTTTGATCCCAGTTCTTAAATAAACTTTTAAAAAAGAACTTTTTGTTTCAATTTAAACAGGATTTAATTCGATACTTTATTGGAAAAAAAGAGAACATATTTTTCAATTTATTTATTTATTTATTTATTTATTTCAGACTCAAACGCTAATCGTACAAAACAATTACTTTACCAGAGTCACACAAAAATTAACATTAATCATTACTTAGAACAAAAAATAGCTAAATGATTTTAGAGATCAGTAAATATTGTTCAGAGCACTTTTTCTTCTTCTCTTTTTTTTTCAAAAAGTCTTTTTTAACAGTCTTCTTATCTGGTCATTGCTCAGTATATCACCCGTCCATGGGCTTTTTATGGCACCCAGAGTTGTGCCGATCCAATTTCTTGTAATGGCTCTTCCCTGCATCGTTTTGGAAGAATCAAATCCGAACAGGCGACCCTGTTTCCTGGTTATGCTATAGGTGTTTGTAAAGATGGTAGAGTAGATGTTGACCGGAGCCTTATTTTGCCTAATTTTAATTGCTAACGAAGATGCTGCAAATTTTCCCCACTGCCTAGGAGGGAGCCTTTGTGTAGCTGCAGTTAGCCACTCCCTAGGAATTCTTTGCCTTCTATCATTCACTATCAAACGCAAACACCGGTAGTGTAGTGACTCAAGTTTCTTAAACTCTTTAGTTTGCAAATGAGGTGTTAACCAGGCCGGACAGGCATAATAGAGTATTGACAGCAATTGCGAGGTAACAAGAGTCTTGGTTTGTTCCTCCGTAAACCTTCTTCGAACCATTTTCAAGCCACAGATCAGTCCCCCTAGCCTTGACGCAAGTAGGTTAATGTGTGCTGTCCATCTTAATCTGTGGTCAATAACTGCTCCTAGTGCTTTTAATGAGGGTTTCGACTCAATTTGTCTGCCAGCACACTGGAGTGTAAGAATTGCAGGATCCTTCTGTTTGCTCATGACTATAACTTCTGTCTTGTCCTCATTGACCACCATTCCCAACGATTTCAGTGAGTTTACATGCAGGATCATTGTTTCCTCCGCGAGAGAACTGGCTTCATCTACTGATACTCCTGGGCAGATAACGTACGAGTCGTCAGCATATGCCACAAAACTAACCGATGGAGGTAGACTCAGGTACACACGCCCCACATACAAGTTAAACAGGATTGGTCCCAGCACCGAACCTTGAGGGCAACCACGGTCAAGTTCATACATTCCTGAATTTGCAGAGCCTACATTAACAAAAAACTTTCTTCCTGCCAGGAAGTCAGAAATAATGTTTAGCAAGTTATCTGGAATGTGCCCTCTCATCTTTTCTACGAACGTGTCCCTGCGTAACATGTCGAAGGCAGCACTCAGGTCTAAGCTATACATAACTGCAGTATTTCCACCATCAAGGATGTCAAGGACAGTGTCTTTAATTTCCATCAAGCAGGTAGTTGTCGAGTGCCCTGGACGAAAGCCATGTTGACTGGGGCCAAGTAAATGATCTATCATCCCATTCAGTCTATTGAGCACACAACGCTCATAGACTTTACTGATCGAGCAAAGATTTGAAACAGGGCGATAATTAGCAACATCTCTCTTACTTCCCTTTTTATGTATTGCCACAACTCTCGCCACTCTCCACTCATCAGGAAACTTCCCATTTGCTGCCTCGTTAAAGATGTTTAGATAAACTTCTGGCTTCGCATTCCCATAGTATTTAACTAGCTTCAGCGGGACTCCGTCCGGACCAGCACTCATTTTAGTCTTGACAGCCTTGATTGCCGATGTAACCTCTTCCATTGAGAAAGTTAGTGCCTCAGTGTCGATAGGCATTACGGGATTTATCGCACTTAAGTTGGATGCCAGTTTTTTTATTTTATTCATGAAGAATTCACCCGTGTGCCTGGCTAACATTTCCTCATCATTCTCTACCCTACCATTTATTTCCAAAGATAGTTGATCAAATGACCTTCGGCCCTGCAACTCGGAGACTGAGTTCCAGAAGGATTTATTCCCTGGTGCTGTAGCCTTTTTTTGGAAGGTTCTTGTTGTTTCCAACGAAATTGTCCGTTTCAAGTGCTTTTCCTCACATTTGGCTTTTTTCAAGTAGAGTGTGAGACCCGTTTTTTTGTATTTTTTATACAGCCTATCTCTTCTTTTTCTAATTTTTTCCACGCGAGGGTTAGTTATTTGCTCTGGAGACCTGATCTTTGCTACTCTCCAAGGTGCTAGCTTGTCGAGGATTTCAAGTTGGATCGAAGCTAACTCTGCTGCAGTATTTGGAGTTTCACGAGCATTAGCCTCTCTTCCTACATTCAGCTCCGTTAGATGAGTCCAGTCCCTGATCTTTCGTTTGATGTTAACTTTTCGTGGTACTTCATAGTCAATTTTGGTCCATATCATATCATGATCACTAAGGTCATTATTGAAGACTAGTGTATCGCTGAAGAGGGGCGAGTTAGTGAAAGAGAGGTCTATCATTGATTCCTGCAGCGAAAAGTTGCCATTACTCTCTACTATTCGTTTCCTAGTAGTGGACCGAACCATCTGTACCAGGTCATTCTCAAGAGCCCAATCTTCAAGCAAAGATCCTGATCTTTTGGCATTATCTCTATTAGGATCAATATTAAAGTCACCGGTAACTACTAGCTTTCCACTGTATCTGCAAGTTTTTCTCAGAGTGTCAAAAAAGCTTTTGAGTTGGTCATGTTCGGCACCAAAAAAGTTGGCAAAGCCTTTGTAGACCCCAATCACCCTCAGCAACTGCAACTCAAGGACAATTATGTCCTCGTATTGAGACTCTAGGTCTGTTCTGTGTTTGAAGAAGCTAGCGAGGTCAGATCTCAAAAAACAAGCCAGCCTCGATCTCTTGGCAGTCATGGGGCTGACAACCATATCATAACCATCAATTCTAATATGTGGTAAGATAACATTGGTGATCTCCGCTTCACACACAAACATTATTTCCGCCTCTGTTTCCCTCAAAATCTTTTTAACTTCATCTAGTTTGCCTTTAATACCCCCAGCACAGTTCCACGATATGACATTCAGTGGTACTTTTTTAGGAATCATTTTCGCGCTTCTATGGCAGATCCTCACAAAGGGCGCTCCCTCTCTATCAAATTTTCACTGTTTTTCGAGGGTAGCGATTTGAGATTGTTTACATTTGAGGCCGGCACTTTAATTCAACTCAAACTTCCAAGAATTGAAGGCTATTTTCCAAAAACGCGATTTTTCTGCGTCCAAAATGGCACACTGGATGGTAAAATAATAGATTTTTGATTAGGTTGCTTGACCACACACTAATTTAATTTAATCCTCAGGACGCAGAATGGTAAAATATCTGATTCTATTCGTGGGTACTCGATTAACAAACAAACAAACGCAGCAAGAACTGGACCCTGAAATTGATTCCAAAACAGAACAATCAGAGCTTTGACTGATTGGGAAAAATTAATCACTTCAGGTTGATGTGTAATAAAAAACCAACAGTTAACACTTTTCAGAATCAATTTTACTTGATCTGAAATCTATTTCAACTATGCGACCCCGGGTCGACTTAAAAATAAAACAACCTATTAATCATTTATTCTCACCTAAACCCTAACAACAGAATCTTTCACAAAATTTTCATTTTCCTAAACAAAAATGCTCTCCGAGAGAGACTTTTATTCTCGACACGTTCGTTTTTTCGGCAGCCTGTTCAAATTTGTGCACGCGCGCGAAAAACAGTAAAAATTCCGGATCACGATCCAGCAGATTTATCAATTGACAGTACTTCTGTTGTACTTTAAATTTCGAGTGGATTTAAACATGGATTTCTATACGAAATTTAGGGACACAATAAAATACTGCTAGTTCCCAAAGAATTTCAACAGTCGCTGCAAGAAGAGGATTCCACTGGGTGGACTTATCTGGTATGTTGAGAGATGTCAGTATGGAACCAGTTTGAGAGAAGTCCTTGTCCTTGACTTTGAAAATTTTTAAGTCCAAATCTTTGGAGGTCTTTTTTGAACACTTCTGGTTGACTGACAACAACCAAACTTGGCAGAATGACTCCACAGGCACTGAATCAATTTTTTCCAAATTTTCAGATCAATCAGACCACTAACACCAAAGTTTCAGGATTTTCTTTGAGGAACTCAAAAAAAAAACGTCCGTCGCGTCGTGTCACCCTATCAATTGATCAATAATTTATAGTCTCATACCATAATCAGAAAAATTGTCTGGCCTTGGAATTATGCTAAATTGTCTAGCGATTCAATTAGAATTTTACTTAAAGACACTTATTTTTTTGTATCGTAAATCACTCTTAATTTTTTGTAATCTCTTGCTCTTATATCTCATATCTTATTTGAAAAATTGACACTTTTGAAACGAAGCTATTGTAAAGTCAATATTGTTCCCAATATTTGAATAAGTAGTTTCTAATAAAAGTTGTCAATCAATCAATAATAGAAATTATAAGTTATGTATCTACACTTCCACTGTAAAATGATTACAAAAAACAGTTCAGCCACTCAGATTGTGGCTAGTATCATTTAGTACAACCAACTACTATTCCCTATTCAGATTCTGTACAGCTACATTCCTTTCCTTTCCAAAGGATAAATATTAATTTAGGCTTGACTACCAATTCTGACCGCCAGAACTTCTGTACTGCTAAAATCGTGGATCCGTTTCTGATGTTTATTGATCCACCCTTAAATTATACAAATCCGCTGCCTCCTCAAATAAACAGTTAGTATATCATTGACCTTATTTCTTCAATAAATCTCCTAACCTTGATTTACTATTTATACTTATCAGCATCAAACTTTTTTGTTACAATTTGAAATAAGGAAAAACAGACAAGTTCCAATTCAGTGCTTTTCCTAGCAAAAGTTTTTGTCATATTTTAATGAGGCTTAAGACTACACGGTCCTTAGATTAAACAGTTTATAAAATTTGTTTTGTCTATTTTTGCAATTGAAAGTGATTACCTTATGTTCCACTTCACTCACTTCAACCTGCCACCATTAAACGAAACGAAACATCATGAAGGGTTACACTTTTTATCAAAAACAATTAGAAATTAACAAAATAATAAATAAGGAAAGTTGCAAAAATGTTCAGGTGGGTGCCTTTATATACTTTTTTGTCAAAATGAGCCACTTAATTTTCGCTCTCCACATCCAGGTATATGAAGGGCTACAGGTACATACATAACAGTAAAGGCTTGCTTGATTCAAAATGGAATGTCTAAAAAGGGTTTAAATTTCAGTTCTGGGCCTTTGAAAATGAGAGAACAAATTTAGGGAGGGTTAGAAATTCTCCCTGGGCCTAGGGGTCATAAGCTGAAGGAACAATTTTTGAAAATGATTGACTTTTAATAAGTTGCAAGGAAAGGTATCTGAAAAGTTTGTAACTACTTTTTGACCCATAGCCCACCAATCTAAGGGCACATAGGGCAAAAAAGGGGGAGTGTTTGGGTTGCAAGGGGTTATAAACTACAATTTTGTCCTCACTAAACTTTACCTGAGAATTCCAGGCCTTTAGTTGGCTGGTTGGCTAAAAGTATTGTTTAGTTCCAATTTAGATTTAGAAGTAAGGACTTTCCATTTGAAATGCATTGAGCCATAGATAGATAGCCTTGAGTTTGCAACAATTGTATATGAATGTCTATGAGTGCACAAAAACAAATACAACACAAAAAAACACATTCAACCGAAAAAAAGTTCTTTTTATTCATTTCCTATAAGCAAAATGCTAATTGATCTGTTGTATGTTAAATAAAGATTTTGCGAAATGGTAATTATAAAATGTCCACCTGATCAAACATGTATGAGGAAATGAGATCTGGAAACAAACCCATTTTATTTCAATGCTTAATTTATCCTTTAAAAGTGATTAATTAGTATATGTTACAGTTATTTAACTAACAAGGAAGTTAGAATCTGGTAATTTAATTGTGATTGCAACTGTTCAAATTACTCTTGCTTGGTTAAAAAATAATTTCATTTACTGTAATTTAATCTGTTTTTAAATCTAAGTTTGTTTAAAATATTGAAGTAGATTCTTGTCAATTTGTCTAATGATCTTTCCTATAACGGACGTTTTGCCTTTGCTGGTTTGCCTAATGTCTGTTCGTCTAACAATTTATTGCTAACCTAAACTAACCTAACCAATGCATGTTTCCCCCTCCCTAACCCAGGGGGTATGTTTCCCCCTTTGTATAGGCAAACCGACATTTGGCGAACCGTTGTGGGCAAAATGACATTTGGCGAACTGTCATTAGACGAATCGACGTTTTCCCGATATATTTAATAGTAACAATTACATTTTTCAGCTCATCATTCCAAACCTCGTTCCATTCCTCCTGATTGTTTTAATAATTCCATTAAAGAATGTCTTATCCTTGGACCTTCAAGTCAACAATTCTTCAAAAGAACTCATTGATGACTCACTTTTACAAGCCTCCAGAAATAACTCAGATGCTGGAACACCTGAGATCAAAGACATTCTTGATATCTCACTCCCAACTTTTGAATCAAGAAAAAAACATTTGACAAATATTTACTTGGAAAACAGATCATCCATCCATCCAAAGCTCAAAGGAAGCCCAAGAAACACAAAAGTTTTAACCAAAGAAATTCACAATAAGGAAAAAAAGAAAGTACCTGCAGTAGAGGAAAAAGGAGATCTATTAGACCTAATATTTAACCATATCATCAAACTTAGTCCAGAAAAATCTTTGAATGTGACTAAAGATGATTTAAAAGATTTAGTTGCAATAGAAGAGTTCAAAAATCCTTTTTTGAAATCAAATGTGAACTTAACTAATGATCTAAAAAATCAAATCGAGAATCTTGAAAATATTCGCAAAAAGAGACTTCTACTACATCAATTACCTGGAGAATCCTATTTTGCTGACTACTCAAGCCTATTAAATGCTAATCCTTCTGCCTATGATCAAACAATTTTTCAAGTAAGTAACTCAAAAATTTCGACATTGGGTCTCACTTTAATTATATTTTAAAAAATTGTTTCATCTTTTCTTAGGACAATGGCAATTTTTATGATCAAGGTAAAAATTTTCATGTTTGTATAGTTGTGTTGCTGAGATTGTAAGAATCATAAGTCTTGTTTCTTCTTATTAATAATTTTTAATGATTAACAAGTGTGATGCAGTGAGATGAAGTGGTATGGCACAGGCTAATCAGCAAACCCAGTGATGGTCTTCCCAATCAACAAAAGAATTAATACTGAACTGTTTATTGATAAAATGGCAGCCCATTATATAGGGCAGAGTTGAATCAAGATTAGTCTTATCATGAAGGGTTGCATTTATCATGCAAAAGAACAGTTAGAAAACCATTGTAGAACATTGTTTTTGATAACAAGTGCGTGAATGAGAGATAAAGTGTCAACTTAATATTGAAATGAGATTAATGAGAATGTGACAGACATTTGTGTTGAAAATATTGTGACAAGCTTAATAAATTAATATATTTATATATATATTTATTTATTAGGAATTCCTGAGATTGATCCCAACAATCCATCTGTAGTTCATTCCTTGCCTCCAAGGTATATTGTTCAAATAAATACAAATGATTTCATTTGGATGTTTTGAAAGATAAAGTTTAACTTTTTAGGATCCCTGACTTGAATCAATTTAACCCCTACCTTGACTACTCCAATCCTGGGGTTTACAATTATGGCTCCTCTGGATTATCACCTGACGGTCAGCCCCTTGATCCTTCTTTGTTTTACAGTACAACACCTCAACCTGAGTTAGTGAGTAGCAATGGCTATCTTCCATCTTCCACTCCATTCCCATACGTGGAACTCCAACAATTTCAAGTCACGCCAGATCCATATCAAGTAGGAGATGATGCATTCGAGAATGATTTTGGCTCGGTAATAAAGCACAATCCAAACTACATATCTACAACACCCCAGCCTGGTAATAAAAGATTGGACTATTTGAAAGAAAAATTATTGGCTTAAAAGTGACTTTTTTTCATCAGATACCAACGTGGTTTCATTTTTGCCACCATTTCCTCAAGGTCCGCAGCAATTTTTTCCAAATCCTCAGGATGGACACTTCATTACAGATGAGGTCCAACAGCAAATACCAGCTCTAGACCCTCTTGTTTTACAAGAATTTTTGGCTCTTGATCTTGAAACGCAATTCAAAGTACTTGCCAGTGATGTGGTTCTCCAACAGCAATTTTTAACCTTGGATCCAAACCTTCAGCAAGAAATTCTTGCACAAAATCCACTTCTTCAAAAACAACCTGAGCCTCTGCATGACAGTTTAGCTTTCTCCCAACAGTTTAATCCTGTTCCTCAAGAACAGTTTCTGAATGATCAAGAAGGAGGATTTTTGGCGCAAGATCAAATTATTGATTCCCAATTTAATCCATCACAGGGCATCTATCCCCAGGAATTTATAACACAAGAATTTTTGGATCAATTTTTAAACTTAGATCCTTCAGTTCAACAGCAACTTTTAGAGCAAAACCCAGCACTCCAACAATTTTTTCTTGATCCAAATATTCAACCTCAATTCCAAGATCCAAGCACTCAATTCCAAGATCCAAACAGTCAGCTCCAATTCCAAGATCCAAACACTCAGCTTCAGTTCCAAGACCCACAGTATCTTCCTCAAAGCCCGAATTCGAACCTTCCCCTTTATGAGCCCCTTTCAATCTCTCCGCTCCTTCCAGACCTCTCAGATGTATCTCAATTACCACCCTTGGGTCAAAACTTTCCAGTTGTTTCTCACCCAATATCTCAACTCACACCACAATCTCTCCACCACCCAGAAGTATCTCAACTGCCATTTCTTCACCATTCCATCCAATACCAGCCACTGTTACCTGATGTCCATAAGCACAGCCCAGATTATATAGCGACAACACCCTTGCCCAACCCAGAGGACATTTCTATTCTCCATCCATTAGACGCCAATCAACTAATCAATGCTCATTTATCAGGTAAAATGCTACATAAGAATAAAAAATTACTTGCACCTTGGTGCAGTAGCTAAATTTTTTTGTTTTTTAACAAATGTTTTGCTAGTTTTTAAAATCATGGCTTTAATTAGTCACTTAAACTTTTTAGGCTCAACCCCAAGTCCCTTACACTTTTCGACTCTTGATCCAAATTCTCCCATAGAGGTTTCTAGCCTTGCTCCACCTCTTCTTTCCCCAACAGAGATATCATCACTTCCAAGAGTTCCTCCTGGTAAATTGAAAATTTTGCTTATTTAGATGTTTTCTACATTTATTATTAATACATAGGCATTTTCATTCACACTCATGCTGACCCACATCCTCAGTCAAATTATCCATTCCAGCCCAATGAGGCTTTTCAACCTCTTGTTGATGTAACTACAGCTTTCCCAGGTTCGTTTATTATCTCCATAATTTTTGTTCCAAGGTTAACCCATCCTTCTTTCTTTGATCTCAATAGAGATTTCCTTGCCTGGACAAGACCCTCTTTATCATTTTTCAACGCCTGTCCCAACCACACCTGGTGCTCCCCCTTCCTTGAACTATCCCAACTATGACTACAACATCGATTACAATGAGGGTCTAGTTGATCCTGCTCTCAACCAATATGGTCCAACTCCAACACCTCAAGTGGGCTTGCAAGGTCTTATTCAAGGTCAAGATCTTTTCTTTCGGCATCAGTCCCATCTTTCACCTGATTATACTGGAGAAGGTGTACCCCAGAATGGAATTGATCCTTCTTCATCATACTTACCACCTTTACCATCCTACGGCCCTCCTTTATTGCCAACCGGTGATGAAC
>Ga0194133_10007957_pt1 | contig 12525 bp, 9 predicted proteins | sample TA2KigOf40mmetaG_FD_155448 | JGI IMG/M metagenome (GOLD analysis project Ga0194133, IMG submission 155448) | Freshwater microbial communities from Lake Tanganyika, Tanzania - TA2015055 Kigoma Offshore 40m | ecosystem: Environmental > Aquatic > Freshwater > Lake | place: Tanzania: Lake Tanganyika...
CGTGGTCGCGCACGACTGGGGCGGCATGATCGCGTCCGCGTGGATGGTCGAGCACCCCGAGCGCGTGCGCCGCATCGTGCTCATGAACACCGCGGCGTTTCGCAACCCGCGGGGACGCCGCATTCCCCCGACGTTGCGGCTCGCGCGTGACTCGTCGCTCGGCGCGCTGCTCGTCCGCGGCTTCAACGCGTTCAGCTTCGGCGCGACGCACCTCGCGGTCGAGAAGCCGCTCCCCGCCGACGTCCGCGCCGGCTACACGCTGCCGTATGACTCGTGGCAGAGCCGCATCGCCACCCTGCGCTTCGTGCAGGACATCCCCCTCGCACCGGGCGATCCCGCGTGGAGCGTGATCGAGGCGACGGAGGCGAAGCTCGAGCGGCTCGCGGACAAGCCGATCCTCTTGCCGTGGGGCCTTCGCGACTTCGTCTTCGACGAGGCGTTCCTCGAGCGGTTCCGCGAGGCCTGGCCGAAGGCCGAGGTCGTGCGCTACCCCGACGCGGGCCACTACCTGCTCGAGGATGCCGGTGACGCGGTGACCGAACGAATCGCTGAGTTCTTGCAAGCATGACGGCTCGACGAGCATGACCGGCCTCGCGAACATCGCCGCCGCCCTCTCCGCGCGTGCGGTCGAGGCGCCCGATGCGCTGGCGCTCCACGTGCCGGTCGGACGCGAGCCGGACGGTCGCCGCCGCTACGTCGCGTACGACTACCGCACCCTCGACGGCGAGAGCGACCGCCTCGCGCGGGGGCTCGACGCGGTGGGGGTCGGGAAGGGGGTTCGCGTCGCGTTGATGGTGCCGCCCGGGTTCGAGTTCTTCGCGCTGGTGTTCGCGCTCTTCAAGGCGGGCGCGGTGCCGGTGATGCTCGATCCGGGGATCGGGCGGCACCACCTCAAGGCGTGCCTCGCCGAGGCCGAGCCCGCAGCGTTCATCGGCGTGCCGAAGGCGCACCTCGCGCGCGTGGTGCTCGGCTGGGCCAAGGCGAGCGTGCGCACGCTCGTGACGGTGGGGCGGCGCTACCTCTGGGGAGGGCACACCCTCGAGTCGCTACGCGAGGCCGCGGAGCGCGCCGGAAGCGGACCGTTCCTCGCCGCGACCGCGCCCGATGACGTGGCGGCGATCTTGTTCACGAGCGGGAGCACCGGAACCCCGAAGGGCGTCGTCTACCGGCACCGCCACTTCGTCGAGCAGGTCGCGCTCATTCGCGCCACGTACGGCATCGAGCCGGGCGAAATCGATCTGCCGACGTTTCCGCTCTTCGGCCTCTTCGATCCGGCGCTGGGGATGACGACCGTCGTCCCCGACATGGACTTCACGCGGCCCGCGCGCCTCGATCCGGCGCATTTCCTCGAGGTTGCGCAGCGCTTCGGCGCGACGAGCTGCTTCGGCTCCCCCGCGGTACTCGACACGCTCTCGCGGCACGGCGTCGCGATCGGAGCCTCGTCGACGGCGCCCGTCCTCGCGACCTTGCGTCGGGTGATCTCGGCGGGCGCCCCCGTCCCCGGCGCGGTCCTCGAGCGCATGCGCGCGCTCTTGCCGGAGTCGGCGCGCATCCACACGCCGTACGGCGCGACGGAGTGCCTCCCGGTCGCGACGATCGCCTGCGACACCATCCTCGGCGAGACGTGGGCGAAGACGCGCGAGGGCGCGGGCGTCTGCGTCGGGGCTCCGCTCCCTGCCAACGACGTGCGCGTGATCCGCATCGACGACGCACGCCTCGAGGCGTGGAGCGACGAGCTCGAGGTGCCGCGCGGCACCGTCGGGGAGATCACCGTGCTCGGCCCCACGACGACCGACGCCTACTTCGAGCGTGAGGACGCGACGCGGCTCGCGAAGCTCGACCACGGCGGACGGGCTCGTCACCGCATGGGCGACCTCGGGTACCTCGACCCCGAGGGGCGGCTCTGGTTCTGCGGACGGAAGGCCCATCGTGTCCGTACCGCGCAGGGCGAGCTCTACACCGCGCAAGTCGAGGGCGTGTTCGACGCGCACCCCGAGGTTCGGCGCTCGGCGCTCGTCGGCGTCGGACCGAAGGAGCGCGCGCGCCCCGTCGTGTGGATCGAGCGTGAGCCGCACGCGCGCACGGCATGGCCGAAGCTCGAGGAGGAGCTGCGTGACCTCGGCGCCAAGCACGCCCACACCCGCGCGCTCGACACCTTCCTCGCGCATCCGGGCTTTCCGGTCGACATTCGCCACAACGCAAAGATCGGCTACGAGGCGCTGACGCGGGAGGCCGAGCGGCGGCTTGGGAGGCTCGCGAGCGGCACGAGAGGCGTGACATGACCGAGGAGCGCGTTGCACCGGCCCGCTCGGTGCTCGTCACGGGAGGCGGAGGATTCCTCGGCGGAGCCATCGTGCGCAAGCTCGTCGAGCGCGGCGTCTCGGTGACGAGCTTCGCGCGCGGCAGCTACCCCGAGCTCGAGGCGTTCGGCGTTCGGGTCGTGCGCGGCGATCTCACCGACGAGGCGGCGGTGCTGCGCGCGGCCGAGGGCTCGGACGCCGTCGTGCACGTCGCGGCGCTCCCGGGCGTGTGGGGCCCGCGCGAGCGCTTCTACTTGACGAATGTCAATGGAACCCAGGCCGTGCTCGCGGCGTGCCGGAAGCTCGGCATCGGGCGGCTCGTCCACACCAGCACGCCGAGCGTGGTGCACGCGGGCGGTGACCTCGAGGGCGTGACGAACGCAGCGCCGTACCCGGAGCATTTCGAGGCGGCCTACCCCGAGACGAAGGCCCTCGCCGAGCGCGAGGTGCTCGCCGCGAACGGGCCGACGCTCGCGACCGTGGCGCTGCGGCCGCACCTCGTGTGGGGGCCGCGCGACAACCACCTCGTGCCGCGCATCGTCGCGCGCGCGAAGGCGGGGAGGCTCCGGCTCGTCGGCGGAGGCGAGGCGAAGGTCGACGCGGTGTACGTCGACAACGCCGCGGACGCGCACCTCGCCGCCTTGGACCGGCTCGCGCCCGGTGCGGCGTGCGCCGGCAAGGCGTACTTCGTGACGAACGAAGACCCGCGCCCGCAGCGCCAGATCATCGACGGGATCCTCGCCGCTCACGGGTTGCCGCCCTGCAAGAAGAGCGTCTCGCCGCGTCTCGCCTGGCTTGCGGGCGCGCTGTGCGAGGGGGCGTGGACGCTGCTGCGGCGTGACGACGAGCCGCCGATGACGCGCTTCCTCGCGCGGCAGCTCGCGACGGCGCACTGGTACGACACGCGCGCGACGCGTGAGGACCTCGGCTACGTCCCCGCGATCACGATGGACGAGGGATTTTCCAGGCTCGCCGCGTGGGCGAGGCGCGACGGGCGCGGCTAGGCCCCCTCTTCCCGCTGGGCAGCCAGGCGGCGCTGGTGTTGACTCAGCGTCATGAAGCGCGCCCTAGGTCTGCTCGCCTCGACGGTCGCGCTCGCGCTGACAGGTCACGCCATCGCCGCCGACGTGAGCACGCCGCACCCGGGGCTCACGCTCGCGAAGACGCCCGACGATGCGCTCGTCGTCGCCGACCTGTGCGCCGACGGCGTCTCGGTTCGGGCGACGCGCTACGACGAGCGCCAGGCCACGCCATCGGCCTGGGCCGCGAAGGGCTCGGTGCAAGCCGAGGCCGCCGTGAACGCGGACTTCTTCGATTTTCCAGGCTGGACGCTCGTCAACGGTCGCGCGCGCGGCGCAGGCGAGGACTGGCCGTCCGACAAGATGTTCTTCGAGAGTCGCTGGTACTGGCAGTTCGGCCCAAACCTCGCAGGCCTCGTTCAAGCCGACCTGGTCCCGCTCGCGGCGCCGGCCATCACCGAGATCGTCGGCGGTCACAACCTGATCGTCGCGGGCGGCGCCTCGCAAGCCCCGGGCTTCGACGGCGACGCGGTCATCCTGTCGTCGCACCGACGCACCGCGGTGGGCCTCAGCGCGGACAAACGCTACCTCTACCTCTTCGTGAGCAACGCCTCACGGAGCGGGGCTGCCCTCGCGGACGCGATGCTCGCGCGCGCAGCCGAGGCGGGTTTTCCGCAGCTCGACGCGGCGACCAACATGGACGGCGGAGGCTCGTCGCAGATGTACGTCGGCGCGGTCGGCCCGATCTTTCAGACCGGGCGACAGGTCAACAATCACCTCGGTGTGCTCGCGAAGGGCAGCGGGCCGGCACCGCAATGCCCGTTCGCTCCGCCGGTCGGGTGGCTCGACTCGGCGGGCTGCGAGACAGTCGAGGGCTGGGCGCAAGGGCCCTCCGCGCCGAGCGCCTCGGTGGGCGTGGTCCTCGCTTACGACGGCAAGGTGTTCGAGCCGGGAGCGAAGTACCAAACCACGACCGCAAACGTGTACCGCGACGATCTGTGCAAGGCCCTCGGGTCGTGCGAGCACGGCTTCCGAGCACCGACGCCCTACGGTGCGATGGACGGCGCGACGCACGCGGTGTTCGCGTACGGCGGGAACCCGAACCCCGCGGGCAAGGCTGCGGACCTCGCTGGCACCCCAAAATCGCTGGGGCCGTGCGCCCCCCCGACGCCGAGCGGACGCGCGCGCTGGGTGTCGAGCGAGTCGGTGCTGTTGGCCTGGAAATTCTCGACGTTCGTCGACCAGCTCACGGTCTCCGACGCGGTGTTCGCGGGGCTCGTGGACGGGGAGGACCTCGCGGACTCGCCTGCGCTCGCGAAGGGCGACGACGGCGCTCCCGAGGTTTGGCTCCTCGACCGCGGGGTGAAGCGCCACGTCCCGTCGCCGGCGGCGTTCGAGGCGTGGCACTTCGAGGCGACCGCGGTCGTCACGCGGCCTGCGGCGGAGCTCGCCGCCATCCCGACGGGGACACCGCTTCGTGCACGGCCGATGCTGCTCAAGGCGAGCGGCCCGAAGGTCGTGCTCGTCGACGACCCGCTCGAGTCGATCGGCCCTAGCGGCGCCGGGGGCGCGACCGGTGTCGGCTCGGGCGGTGCCGCGCCCAGCGCATCCTCGGCGGCGGGGGGAGGCGGACCCGTGCCTGGTGCGACGGCCAACTCGTCGTGCCTGTGCACGCTCGCGGGCGGGGCGCGCTCCGAGCCACGCGGGGTGCGCGCTGCGCTCCTCGCGGCGGGCCTCGCGTGCCTGCGGCGCGTGACCCCGAGACGAAGGCGAGCCCCACCGTGAAGCGTCGGACGGGGCCGGTGCTCCCTCCAGCGTCTGCCTCACGATGTTCGAGTCATCGAACGCAGGCCATTTCCGAACGTCGGAAGGAGCGATGGAGCGGACGAAAGTCGAAGTTCACCGACGCGCCGATCGCGCCGTCAATCCCGTTTGAAGACGTAGCCCTCGAGCTGCTGGTCACCGTAGCCTTCAGCGGCGGCCCTCCCCACGAAGTTCGCGTCGGTCGTCAAGAGGTAGGTTCCCTGCTGGAGATGGCGGAGGCGATACAACGGAACCGTCCCCGGCAGCGCAGTCTGGGGAATGTGCCCCAGCTCCTCGGGGCATCGCCAGTTCCTCGGGAGCGCGTCCACTTTGGTCGTCGCGATTCTCGCCGGCGGTGACCGGCCGTCTTCGCAGGCGCGAACGGGCAGCGTTCCCTGCTGGGGAGACTTGAACAAGTCGCCGATCACTTTGCGCGGAACGGCCGACCCTGCGGTTCGAGCCTCCCGGTTGCTGTAGCTGTGGAAGGAGTTGTCGGGCCGAACCATGAGGAGGAGCGGAACCTTCGGCTGGCTCGGCTGCGGAAATCCCCTGCACTCGAGGAGCGTTTGCAGACTCCTCGCCTCCCAATAAACTTTAGGTGGAACTAACCCGAGCCGCGTCTTGATCTGCAGGCATCGCGCGGGAATGACCATACGAAGGTTGGCGGATCCGTCCCCGTCCAGACAGGCCTGGCGCGCCTGGTTGGCCGTGTCCGCCGTCCTCTCACCGTTGGGGTCCAGGGGCGGATGATAAATCTTCGCGAAGGACTGGTTGAAGGGGAACCGCCTGCGTTCGACGGCCGGCAGAGGCTTTGAGAACTCAACGTCGGCGACGGAGTGCGACCGGTAGCCATCGTCGGTGCACCTGCTCGTGCCATCGAAGACGAATCCACGCGCGAGCGCGAGCTGCGCACCGCCGGCCCGCGAGGGGTCCGCGGTGACGACGATCTTGCCAACCTCGATCATGCCGTGGATCTCGAGGCGATTCTGATACGCGTCCGACTGGTTGGTCGAGAGGAGGGCGAGCGCCCCCGAGGCGAGGGCGGCGACGCGGTGACGCATCGCGAACCGCAGGATTTCCGCTGTCATGCGGTACTTCGGGCACAGAACCGATGCAAACTGGAACGCCCGTCGAAATCGTGACTGGACGCTGGAGGGACTTGATCTGCCTCGCGATCTCGAGCCATCGAACGCTGGAAATTTCCCATCCTGGGAAGCAGCCACCGAGGGCGCTGAAGTCGACGTTCGCCGAGGAGTCGATCGCGGAAGCGCTCCTCGCGGCGGGCCTCGCGCCCTCGCCGTCGCTCATGGGTTCGCACCGTCGCCGCTCGGCACCTTCCGTTACCTCGAGCTCGGGTCCGGCAGCGCGGCTTCCTTGCGTGCCCTCGCGGCGGTCTTCCCGGACGCGGAGTTCGTCGGCGTCGAGGGTCCTGGTGACTGCGAGCGCGCCTCGCTCCTCGCGACGCGCGTCGGACTCGCGAACCTACGCCACGTCGAGGCCGCCGCGCTCGAGGGGACCTTCGACTTCGTCGTGGTCCACGATCGCCTCGCGCGAATGAGCCCCGAGGCGCGCCGCGGGGTGCTCGGTCTCGCGTCGAAGCACCTCGCGCCGAGCGGAATCGTGCTCGTGACCTACCCGACCTTGCCTGGCGCGGCGCTCCATGGCCTCACGCGGCGCATCCTCGGCCGCGCCGTCCGCGACGACATGGCACCGACCGAGCGGCAGTGGGCGGTTCGCGCCCGCTTCGCGAAGCTCCTCCGAGCGTTGCCCGATCGCGAGGAGCCGCACCTCGGCCTCGTGCACGACGATCTGGTGATGCTGCGGACGCTCGCGGAGGTCGCTCCACAGGATCTGCTCGCGGAGGCGCCGACGCCGCTGAGCGTCGCCGACGTCCTCGCCGACGCGCGCGCCACCGGGCTCGAGCTCCTCTGCGACGCCGAGCCGGCGACCCTGGATGGCGCGTTCGAGCGTGGGTTCGTCGCGGCTCGCCTCGATGACGGCTTCTCGCGCGCGGAAGCCGAGGAGGTCCTCGATCTCGTCGTCCACCGTCGCTCGCGCGCCACCCTCCTATGCAAGACCGGCCGAGCTCGCTCGCATGTCCCCGACTGGACGCCCCTCGCGCGTGAGGGCTGCTTCGCGGCCGCGCTCACCTGGCGACCCGCCGAGGCGGACGCGTCACCCTCGTTCGAGCCCGGCGTCCAGATGCCATTCGAGCTCCCGTCGGGCGTGCGGATCGGCAGCGACGAGCCGCTCCTCAAGGCGACGCTCGCCGCGCTCGCCCACGCGTGGCCGCGCGGTCGGGATGCCAGCGCGCTCATGGCCGAGGCCACGGCGATCCTGGAGCGCGAGGGCCTCGCGACCCCGGAGCGCACCGCGCCGCATGAGCTCGAGGCCGCGATCGGGAGCCTGCTGACGCTCGTCGAGCAGCGCCAGGTCGAGCTCCTCCCCTGGGCGCCTTCGTTCGACGAGGTGCTCGATTACGCGCCCCGATTGCGGAGCGTCTCGCGCCTCGAGCTCGCGCTTGGTGACTCCCTCATCGACTGCCGCCACCACGCCGTCGTGCTCGACGCCGTGCATCGGCAGGTGGCGTTGCTCCTCGATGGGGAGCATCAGCTCGAGGACTGCCGACGTGCGCTGCTCGATCGCGTCGATGCCGGAGCCCTCGCGCTCGACGGGCTGCCCCTCTCGGCCGCGGACCGTACGCGCGCGGTCGAGCGACTCGTGCTCTCGTGCCTCGTCCGGCTGCGCAACCTCGGCGTCCTCGAGCCCTCCCTGCCGGAGGCCGACGCCGAGCCGACGGCGACCGACGAGCCGGACGGCTCGAACGAAGGAACGGATCATGCCCCGTAACGTCACCGCTCACCTCCTGTCCTCCGAGTTCTCCGTCGATGGTCTCCGTGTCATCGGCTTGACCGGAACCGAGGCGATCTCGCGCCTCTACGCCTTCGACGTCGACGTCGTCGCCGAGCGCCCCAACGCTCCCTTTGCCCTTCAACTGCTCGGCTCGCAGGTGCTCATCGTCTTCACCGCGAGCGGCAGCGTCGAGCGGGTGCTCGCCGGCATCGTCGCGCAGGCGTCCGATGGCCTCGACGTCGCGTCGCAGCTCCGCACCTACCGCCTCCGGGTCGTCCCGCGCGCCTACCGGCTCACGCAGCTCACCTACTCGGAGAAGTTCTCCGGCCCGCTCGAGAGCATGATGTCGAAGAAGCTCACGTTGTGCGACATCCCCCTCGAGTCGCGCCTGGGCATCAAGTACGTCGACGAGCCGACGTCGTTCCGCGCGCAGTTCGCGGAGAGCGATTTCGAGTTCATCAGCCGGCGGTGCGAGCACTACGGCGTGTCCTATTTCTTCACGATGAGTCGGGACGGCGAGCGGATGGTGTTCACCGACGTCGGTCACTTCATCGACCGGCGCAAAGAGCTCCACATCCCCTTCCGATCGCGTGGCGAGCGGACCGACATCCACGCGCTCGTCGCCGACGCGCAGATGACCCCGTCGCTACACATGGTGGCCGATTACAACTACCGCCAACCCGAGCTCGAGTGCGTCGGTCGCGCCGTGCTCGAGGGGGGCACCGGCGGCGGCGTCATCGAGTACGGCGTCAACGTGAAGTCTCCGGGCGACGCCGCGACGCTCGCGCGGGTTCGCGCCGAAGAGCACGACTCGCGGCGCCTCGTGTTCAAGGGCGAGAGCGACCGCAGCGAGCTCTGCGCAGGCTTGCGGTTCACGCTCGATGGCCACCCCTACCTCGGGGATCTCGAGCTGCTCGTGACCGAGGTCGAGCACGTGATCGAGCAGCCGAGTCGGAACTCCGAGCGGGGCGCGCTCGCCTATTCGAACCGCTTCAAGGCCGTGCCCGCGAGCGTCAATTACCGCCCGCCGCGCGTCACCAAGCGGCCGCGCGTGCCCGGCGTCATGAGCGGCATCGTCCTCGCGCCGCCGGAGGGGCCTGCGACGAAGCCGTGGCTCGACGACCAGGGGCGCTACCGCGTGCAGCTCACGAGCGAGGTCTTTCAGACGACGCCCTGCGAGCAGAAGGCAGGCTCGATGCGCATGGTGCAGGCGAGCGCAGGACCCGGCTACGGCGTTCATTTCCCCCTGCGCCCTGGCACGGAGGTGATGCTGGCCTTCGTGAACGGCGACCCCGATCGTCCGATCATCCTCGGTGCCGTCCCGAACGAGGTGACTCCCTCGCCGGTCCGCGGTGACGAGCCGCTCCACCACCGGATCACGACCGCGGCAGGGATCCTGATGGAGTTCGAGGACGGCGATTGAGCGCCTCAGCGGAGGGGGGCTGCGCACCGACCCACCAGCCGCCGGTGAGCGCGGCGTCGATGTAGGCATCGAGGCTCGCGCGGAATCGAGGGGCGAGCGCCTCACCCGCGGCTTCCTCGACGGCACGGGCCGCCGCCTCGATGGGCTCGCTCGCGGCGCGGGCGAGGAGGCGCGCGTGGAGCGGATCGACGCGCCGCGTGAGGAAGCCGTTCGCAGTCCTGACGACGACGACGTGCCGCGGGTGGGGGAGTCGTACCGCCATCGCCTCGCGCGCTGGAGGCACCCTCGGCTCGAGCGGATAGTCAAGCCGCACGAGCGAGAACGAGGCGGCGAACCTCGGCTGCCGTTCGGCGAGCGTAGCGCGCGTCGGCACGTCGGGAGACCACGGCGGCTCGAAGGGCGCGCGAAAGGCACGACGCTCCGACTCGTCGAGGGCGAGGGCCTGGACCGCAAGCGACCAGGGCGCCTCGACGCTCGCGAAGACGCTCGTCACCGCGTCTTGTGGGGTGACCGGCTGCGCGCCGACGAGCTCTCGCAGCGTGACCTCGATCACCTCGTAGCCGTGCGTCGCGGCGGGCGCGAGCCGACGAAGCGCCGACTCGACGTGAGCAAAGAAGCCCGCGCCGAGATCGGCGAGATCGCGCGAAGGGACGCCCTCTGCCGCGACGAAGCTGGCCGTGATGCGGTTGAAGGAGAACTCCCCGACGATGCGCGCGGTCCGCGGGAAGAGTTCCTGCATCACCGCGAAGAGGCGCATCCAGTACTGCTCCTGGTAGATCGCGAGGCGCGCGCGCGGGCCGGGGCCGGCGTCACGGATGCGGGCCACGAGCTCGTGCGGGTAGCGGTCACGCTCGGCTCGAAACACGCCGCCTGCGGACGAGAGGGGCGCGGTCGTCGCCGCGGCAAAGGACTCTTGCAGCGCGCGCCACCAGCCTGGAGGGGGCAGGCTCTCGTGCTTGACGGCGGTCAATGTGGTGACTCCCTCAGGCGTGACAGCGCGGCCGTGGCGACCTCGAGCGGCGGGACCGCCTCGTCCCACTCGAGCACCGTCGGGAACGGCCCGAAGCGGCGCCGTGCTTCGGCGTGGAGCGCGCGCACTTCGGGCGCGAGATCGCGATCGTGGGTGTCGTGCCGCAGCCCATCGGGGCGGAGCTGGTGCCCCGAGACGTGGGTGTAGAGCACGCGTTCCCAGGGGAGCGCCTCGAGGTACTCACGCGGCTCGAAGCCGTGGTTGCAGCTCGAGACGAAGACGTTGTTCACGTCGACGAGCAGCCCGCAGTCGGCTTCCTCGGCGACGCACCTCACGAACTCCCACTCGGGCAGGTCGTCGTCGACGAAGGCGAGGTAGGTCGACACGTTCTCGATGCCGAACGGCACGCCGAGGAGCGCCTTCACCTCGCGGATCCGCGCCGCAGCGTACGGCACGAGGTCACTGCGGCAGGGGACGGGGAGCAGGTCGTGGTGCCTGCGTCGCGAGGACGCCGACCAGCACAGGTGATCGGTGACGCAGGCTGCGCCGATCGAGGTCGCGAATTCTCCGACCGCGCGGAGGTACTCGTGGTCGAGCGGCTCGGTGCCGACGAGATCCATGCCGACGCAGTGCACGGCGAGCGGGAGGTGCTCCGGGACGCGGGCGAGGTTTCGTCGCGGGATGTCGGACGCGCCGAGGTAGTTGTCGCCGAGCACCTCGAAGAAGCCGATGGCGTCGTCGAGCCTATCGAGGTCGCGGTGGAACGCCGGCCGCAGCCCGAGCCCCAGGCCATCGCGTGGCAGGCTGCGGGGGCGCTCGTGACGAGCCTTCACGCTCATTCGGGCTTCGCGGGTGGGAGGTCGTCACCCCACTCGAAGCTGCTCGCCTGCAGCTTTCCCTTCCGGATCCAGGCGATCATCGCGTCGATCTCGGCGCGGGACAGCTTGCGGTAGTGCGCGGGCATGTTCTCGTAGGCGATCCCGCCGGGGCTCGTCCCGCCGATGCCGTACGCGATGGCGCCGCGCAGCCGGCTGTCGGGGCGCGCGAGGAAGTCCTCGACGAGCGTCGTGAGGCTCTCGCCCGGAGGTGCGTACACCTTGAAGGCGCCCTCGTCGCCGCTGTGGCAGTGGTTGCAGCCCACCTCGATGTAGAGCTTCTCCGGTGCGCGACCGGCGTCGGGCAGCGCCTCGGTGCAGCTCCAGCCCGTGCAGTGATTGATGCCGGCGCAGTCGTGCTCGAAGAACTCCCCCCACGGGTGCAGCATCATGCCGCGGCACGCGTTGGTCCCCGAGCAGGCGGCGTGGGTCTGGAGGATCCCGGGCTCGGCCTGGCCGACCACCATCGCCGCCTCGGCGCACGCGGCCTCGAACTCTTCGAGGGAGATCGCGCCGTCCTTGTCGGTGTCGATCAGGCCCAAGACCTCCTTGAAGCGGTCGGGGCCGAGCTTCGGGCGCTCGTCGCCGTCGCAGTTCGAGTCGAGGCCGTCGCCGCTCCGTTCGCGCGCGCCGGGGTAGACGGTGTCGTTGTGGTCGTCGCAGTCGCCGTCGGTCTCGGTTACGCCGTCCGCGTCGAGGTCTTCCGGCGGTGCGATGGGCTCCGCAGGCGGGTCCTTGCCGTCGCAGTCCTGATCGATCCCATCGCCGGGGATCTCGACCTTGCCGGGGTGAATGGCATGGTTGAAGTCGTCGCAGTCGCCCGCGCCGTCCGCGTATCCGTCGCGATCAGCATCCGTCACCACATTCGATTCACCGCCGCCGCAAGCGGTCAGGGCGACGAGCGTGATGAGGCCGGTACCCAGGATCGTGATTCGCTTCATGATGGTGGTCCTTCCGAGGGGAAATCTACTCGACGTCGCCGCACGCGCCGCTGCGACACGGTGTCGCGCCGCGCGCCATCACGCCGCGGGGAGCCGAGGACGCAACCCCGCTCCGCTTGGAGAGACCCGCGTTGTCCCGTACACTCGGGGAATGCTTCGCCACCGACTCGGCGCTGGGCTCCTCGTCATCGTCGCGTGCGGAGGCTCGGACACGACGCCCTCCCCGTTCTCGGGTACGTCGACGAGCGCTTCGTCGGGGAGCGGCGGAGGCGGCGGCGCGGGCGGTGCGCTCGAGGCGTCGAGCAGCTCGAGCGAAGGCGTTGGCGGCGGGTTCAGCGTCG
>Ga0194133_10007958_pt1 | contig 12524 bp, 13 predicted proteins | sample TA2KigOf40mmetaG_FD_155448 | JGI IMG/M metagenome (GOLD analysis project Ga0194133, IMG submission 155448) | Freshwater microbial communities from Lake Tanganyika, Tanzania - TA2015055 Kigoma Offshore 40m | ecosystem: Environmental > Aquatic > Freshwater > Lake | place: Tanzania: Lake...
GTTTTGCTCTAAAATCTTTTAGTCCTACATAAAAAGACTAAAAAGTAAAAAGTAAACTCAATTTAAAATTTATGTCAGATAATTTTTACATGAAAACATCATATGTTTAAATTGTTTTTGGATATATTTATAAAGCAGCTTTACTTCTACTCACTACCGGAAGCAATCAAATTCATTCAGACTAAATTCATGTGAACAATAATGTCACGACACTCTCCTATCATTGTCTTATTCCATTCATTTTTCTCGACAAATTCTTCTTGGGAATCTTGTTTAACTCACCCCATATAAACATGTAAATTTGAAGTAGGCAGTTTTATTTAGGGTTGATTCAAAATTATTGTTTTTTTCATTTTGTTAGTAAATAAAGCATAAAAGATTATTTATTGAAATTGACTACTTTTTGTACAAATTCTTTCACAAAACCAAATGCATATCTAGCATGAATAGGAAAACTCATCTCAACCTTTTCTTTAAAAAATGTTCCAGATCAGTAGATGGCAGGGGCTAAAGCCATACATTACACTTATTGACATACATTTTTTTCTGTTTTATTCAGGGTTGATGTCTAATATTTATTTTCCTAAATCCAAAGTTTTTAAGGAATGAGGGCTAGATAAAAACATTTGGAATGATGAATTGTACACTTTTTAGCACATAACCTCATGGGCATCTTGCATGTATTCAAAGTTTCCCTGGCCTCCTAGATGTTGCCTTGAGACCCAATTTTGTTGCTTTTCTCTCAGCCGCTTCCTTGAAATTTGTGCCACATAGGCTGCAGACAAAACTACAGAGACAAGCATGACAACAGCCAAGAAGACTCCAACGCATGCGTAGGCTACCATGATGGGAACAACTTCATCTTCCAATTGATCTTTCAGCAAAGTAAGGCATCCATTGACAAATATCCTATTTCTAATGTGGACATCGCTCAGATGGAAAATCCCTCTTCCACAACCTTCCACAGGCTCAAAGCAGCAGGAGTCTGGCACAGAGAAGTTATAACCAATGGGTGTGCTTCTGTAGTCATTGTATCCAATCAGGTAGTTGTTGCCACCACAACAATGCAAATAGCGCTGCATGGAGTCCCACTTTGTTGTGACGTAGTGACTAAAGCCGTAGAGCTTGAGGTCATCGTTTACATTTGCATGGCTGGCAGCTGCTTGGGCCAATACTTTACGCAACTCCAGGGCGGCAAAGATTGAGCCTATTTGTGCCACAAAAGCGATAGACATTAGGATGGCATAAGTGATGAGTAGACATCGATTCTCCATTCCAGACACTCCAATTCCAAAGAATCCAACTATGAAGATGTAAACTCCAAGAACTATGATGTAGGAAGGCACGACAAGAAAGACATCGTCCCAGAAGTCCAGCTTCTCAACCTGGTAAAACTTCATTAGAATAATGGCGCAGAAAATGAAAACAATAGAAATGATGAGTAAGAGGACAGCCATGATGTTGAGATATTTCTGATATTTATGAGAACGCCTCTTCATCAAGGACAAAGTTGACCTGAAAAACAAAAAACACATCAAAGTTGATATTTGTAAGTATTTTGAAACAATCAGTATTTAGGTAGTTATAATGGAAATGGTTACAATATATGGATGAGGATTAAATCTAGGAGGTTGATCCCCAGAGCACTTAGGGTTGCCAAAGACACAGTAGAAAAAGAAAGAGTGACTTTCTAACCAAAAAAAACAATCAGGTGCACTAAAAATGGTAGTTCTTCTTCCTACAGGTTTGCGAGTGCTAAGGCCCCCTCCATTTATTTTTGGAGTGCAGCACTAATACAATATTTTGAATTTTACTTTAAGGAAATTATTTACATTCAAAGGATCAACTTTCTTCAAGTTTTAATCATGACCAACAAAAGGGGTGGCTGTGCCACATTGCCAAGGCATCAGGTTGGGAATCTGAGGGTCCAAGGTTCCAACACAAGCCTGTTGGCACTTCAAGGTAACCTTTGACCCTGGGTTGTCAAAAAATAAATAAATAATTTCCAGCTAAAAAGTGTGCCTCTAATGAAAGAAAAGATCAAGCAACTCTTTTTTTTCATTAGAAAGTGGGTTTTGATTTAAAGGGAGCAATGTTGCTTTTAAGAAGATTGGGGATTTAGGGACCCTATTGGCCCACAGCCCATTTATTATCTTTAAGATTTGAGTTTAAGTTTGATCTAAGACTAACTGACAAATCATAGGATTCAGGACAGAAGGCTAGATCCTGCCCAATTGGGTCTCAAATTCATTTTCAGGATACCAAAATGAAAATATTCAAGACCACTCTAGCTTAGGTCCTTAATTATGACCTTTTCATCTCGTCACCCATCACAAAATTTAGCCCAAAAGTGAGAGGATTCTTATTAAAATCTTGCCATGGAGTACAAGAGACAACCTTTGTCAAAATATAAAATACTAGCATAAAATTTTCCTTTCTGGAATTGAAATAAAAATCAAGCAGTTGCATCATCAACTTATTTTTAACATATAACATTTTTAGATTATATAATTTTATCTAAAATATTTTTTAAATGTGAAATTTAAAGTATCCTCACCTTGAGCTGATGTTATCTCCATCTCCCTTATCATTCCACATTTTGCCTACTATTTTGTTAAAGTTTTAACAAATCATGATTTTAAATCCTGAAAAAATTGATTCTCATGGCAAGAACTGATTTTAACAACTGATTTGGATGATTGTCAATTGAAGCCAAGCCTGCTGGATATATAGGAAACGTGTGAGTGAACAAACCAACTACTAAGATGTTGTTGCAAAACTTTTTCTCTCCATTTTGGAACATTTTTCTTACTTCTAAGCTAATTCAAGCAGGAAAAAGTGAAGAAGAACATTTGAAAATACTGGATCTTTAAATTTTTCACTTTTATAAATTAGTCATATAATCTTTATTTCAGAAAGATGTTTCATATAATCTTTGGCTTCAAAATGAACTGAAAATTTATCAACTGAATCTTATTTTATGAGCTTTTTTAAAGAAAAATCTAAAACTTCAAGATGACAGCTAGTTCCTTTAAAATTGCTACTTTGAATTCAACACAAAAAAGGAGTCCTCTTACTTTCACAGTCAAAGTTTTCTTAGGGTTATATATACACATGTACCATAACAGATTTTTTACCTCAAGAGACAAAAACATCTTGGCCACTTTCAGACAAGAATCACTTCCAGTTTTCAACTTTTAATTTGAAATTTTTGGAGTTGAGCTTTTCCAACAAAATAGGTAATTGAAATAAGCTTCTATTGGGAACATCATTTTTAACATTGAGACAAGCTGCTTTAAAATTGAAGTCACTTTTAAGGGTTCCCATTGCATAATAGTTAGATCTGTCAAGATTTGTGGGCTTAACCCCTCAAGTAAAATTAATCATACAGGTATCCTCTGTTGGAAGAGTGTCTGTAAATGTGACAGTTACATAAACCTTACATGCATGACTCAACGCCTGCTTCTTACATTATTAGTCTTGAAACTTCTTTTTTATTGTTTAGAACCCAGTGCCTCAATTGAGGGAGGATATATAGTAGGTGCCCAATAGCTCGATCTCTTTAAACTTAGAGGTTTGATAGAGATCTCCAAGGCTAATCGGTCGTAGGAGCCTGACTGAGAACTATGACCTAAGGTTGTCGGTTCAATCCCAAGCCATGCCAGACATTTTTCAACCCCGAATAGCGATATAATCAACAAGTCACTCTCATTTAGGGTATTAATAATCTGCAGTGAACATAACATGATTATTTATGTGCATTTTAGTAAGTGGTAGTATTTTGGTACCAATGAAGAAGTCGCAGTTGAATTTTAACAGTTTTATTCCATCAAATACGCACTTTACAGGATCACCGTGGCATATTGGTCATGGCACTTGGCTGGGATCTGATGATTGTGGGTTCAAACCTCAGCAGGAACCTCCAGGCAATCTTTGACCCAAGATTGCCTCAAAAATCCAACAAATATATCCCCAGCCAGATTAAAAAGGTTGCCTTTAATGATTAACTTTGCAAGACGTACAACAAAAATCAAAAAAATATGTTGGTTACAGTCAATATCAAATTGGCTGGCAAATCAACATTTCTTGGTTATGGTTAGCCCTAAAGGTGGGGAATGGGTAGATCACATAATAACAGTATGCGAAAGTGATCCAGACACTATACTGGTCACCTTCACCGTCAAATTGTAAAATATATTTTAAACCTCAATGGAGTTAGCAATAAATCAGATGATGGGAAATAAAAACAGGTATGTGTGTAAAAGTAAATTAAGGAGACACTTAGTTAAATATAGCCAGACTCATATAAAGGTGTTAATTATACACTTCAACATCAAGTAAGTCTATATTTAACTATTATTATGATTATAATAAACTGCTCACAATATAAATTTGATAATTTGACCAAGTATCTAAAATCCTTTCCATACAAATCAAATCACTTTTACTCTAAGTAATAAGTCATTTATTTCATTACTAGTAGATGAATTACTCAATGTTGCAAACATTTCAAATGCATTTGTGACTTGACCACAAACCCCTGTATTTAATAATTATCTAAGGAAATGATTGTCTATCAACACAAAGCTAGTTTGCAGGCATATGCACCAAATGGTAAAAACAATCAGAATGACTCTTCAGCACACTCCAAAACCATATTTTTCAATACTTACCTGAATCAAAAAAAAATCTAACCAAACCTTGATTTTTATTAAGGAAGAATTTATGATTCAGTTTTGTACAGGACCGTGAATTGGCATGAAACAGAAAAATCAATCTAATTCATGATTGCTATATCAATCAAATGTAAGCTATAGGGAAATCTCCTGCAATAATCAACAGATCAAAGTTTCATTTCTGCTCTAATAATTGCCAGTATAAATATTCCACAAGCATCTTTCAACCCTCTGTTGTTCTCAGTTCATTTAATTCACACAAGAGAGAAACTTTTTTTCATTTTGTTATAAGAAAGAAACCGCCTTGAAAACCACAATTTTCTCTATCTATAAGTCATGAAACCCCTTTATTTTCTTTCATTGAATTTCATTGTGAAGTCCAAGACAAATCCTGATTTTTACATCTTTTCGAACTGAACAAAACATCAGATTTCATTATTCAATTCTTGTTTGAAGAATTGGCTAACATTTTTTAACTAAAGAAGAAGTTTAAAGTATAACCAAAATGGCATTGCGTCATATAGAAACAAGAAATTTCAGGATGTATTACGCAGTTAGAAACAAGGCTTCAGCAAAAAAGAGGATTGGCTTGAATGTAAACTTTAAAAGAATTGAAAAAAAATCAGTCACTCTTCTTCTTCCCACTTTTGAATAGAATAAACACATTTGTCCTTTAATATAAAGTATACATTTATTGCATGAAACTAAATCCTATGTTAAATTCGAGGCACATTTTTATATGGTTAATATTATATTGCACCTTGAAGTAGAGCTAATTGCATTTCACACTAATTCAAATGAGTAATATCAATTATTGTTGGACCTCAGCACTGCCGGGTTCAGCTTTGAGCAACAAAAATGTCTTCAGAGGTTATGTTGAAAAAATCACAGATCATAATTTCCATGTTGCAAATTGGCTAATAGATGAAGGCGTAGAAGGTGATGGATAAAACCATTCCTGATGTCTAGAAAAAGAAATTTGAAATAATATTAGTTCATTAGCTTTATTTGCTCAGTTTCACACATGCGATACAGTATCCAACATATATGCTTTATGGGTGTAATAGATAAAAGGAAAGGAATTTATTTCATAAGGTAGCTTTAGTACTTAAGGTTGATGACAACATCTGTTTGATCTCTCTTTAGCTTCATGAAATGGCTTTAAACAAGTCGAAAGCAATTTTCCACCTGCATTTTTCCTACCACAAGCTTTTCACAACAAAAAAATCACCAATGCATTTTTACTGAGCTTAATTAGGCCTAATCCTAGGCCTACATGATAAACCCCAAAGGGTTAGGCCCATTAGGTTGGGTTAGCAATAAAATAATTTTTTTTAAAAAGGCCAGATTATTTAAGTGCTAGCTTGACCTAATCTAACCTTCTGGACCTACTAATCCGGGCCTTCTTCAATTTCGGGAAAATGTATTTTAGGAAAAAAATTGGGAAAACTGCAATGCTGAAAGTGCATTTGTGAGAACCTCCTTTGGAAAAACTTGTAGTGCCATCTTAAATACCCTGTGGTTAAAGGTCAGGGTAGCTGCTGAAGGTTGAAGTAAAATGTTTTCCTTTCATTTTTAAGTAGCAAAGGGTGCGAAGTGTTTTTCCCCAATGCTGTTTTCCTAAAGACATTTTCCCAATAAAAGTAAAAAAAAATTTCTGATTCCCATTTAAAGGTTACCTTAGGTTAGGATATAGGTTAGTCAATAATTTTTCAATAGAGTATTGGCTAAGCAAAGAAAACCTTACCTAACCTAACTTAATCTAACCTAGCCTAACCTAACCTAAACCTAACCTAACCTTACCTAACCTAACCTAACCAAACCTTACCTAACCTTACCTAACCTTACCTTACCTTACCTAACCTAACCTAACCTAAATTAAACTAGCCTAGCCTAACCTAACCTAACCTAACCTAACCTAACCTAACCTAACCTAACCTAACCTAACTTAACCTAGCCTAGCCTAGCCTAGCCTAACCTAATAACCTAACTTAATTTAAGCCTGGAATTGTGAAAATCAGGAAAATATTCTGAAAGGAAAGGAAAATTTTTGGAATTCGGCCAGATGTAATTGGGAAAACTGCATTCAAGAACACGTACTGCAATTGGGAAAAACTCATACTGCTGTAACAAAGTTGTATAATCAGTTAAAGTATGTCACTCAAAATGGGAAAACTTTGAACCAAATCATTTCGTTCATTCTTAACATAAATTCAAATCAAAGTTATGTAAGTGTTTCATTCATCTAAAAATAGTCTTCTACTTATGTATAAGCAGTCATGATTGTTTTACAGCCTTATTTTTTCATGATGCTTCAAGAATTTGATTTAGCATTAGCTACCATAAAAGTTGATTCCATCTAAAATATACTAGAAAATGTCAGTCTCAATCCCCGAGGGTCTCATCCTTAATAAGCCATCAATCAATCAAATGCTAAAACCAAAAACAGTGTGGAAAATATCAAAAGTTTGATGATCATAGAAATTGACTGAGAATTCCTAAATTTACTGTTGATTCATGATACAAGTAGTGAAATTTTAAAAGAAGCTCTGCACAGATTGAAATTGATTTATTCTGACTCTTCCATTAAATAACAACTATTATGGTTGAAATTAAACTTTTTAAGATACTTCAAGATTTTGTTTAGTTAGTGTTGCAACATGGGTAGATCAACCTCCAATTATTTATGAGATTGTTTTAATTGAAGAGAGGGGATGGCAAGTTTTGTAATCCATAATATTCAATTAGATAGCCCATAATGATCTCGGTAATTTATTATGTATATCATAAACCTATTTGTCCACACCTGATTCCCAAGCACACTTGATCAATGATTTCCTGCTTCCTATCTTGATAAATAGGCTTGTGTGCCAAACCATATCAACAAGTTATTTTTCACTATTCTTAGACGTAAGATTGTGCAGGATTCAAGGTTAGTATGTAAGTTTTACCCTTTTATTTTACAATAAAGTACTTTGAGCATTTCCTAAGACTTTTATTCTTTGAGTTTACTGCCACAAGTTGCAGGTGTGATTATACCACCTCAATGCTATTCTTCTTACAAGATCGCATGAGGTTCACTCCTAAGCACTCTCAGAGAAAGTCTACTTTCATCTATTCAAATGAAGCTCTTGAACCTTATTTTTGGATTCTCTGAGTCTTGAGTAAAAGTAAATGACCAATGACAAAAAGTTGTCATGTTTAATTTTTGGTGGTTGTTTCAAAGTACTTTACCATAATTGTTGCAGCTATAACAGACAAAGTTGCAAGAATGGATGCGTGGTCATTGACAAAGCTCAACCCAGAGTCAAAGCAATCATTGCGATAGATTTCATCAAGGACAACCTGAAAAACAAGTGAAGTTGCTATGAAGTGCCCTGACAATAATATAAAAGAAAATCTATATATCACCGGATTCTTGGAGTCACACTCAGTGGCTTTGCCAAAAGCATCATGAGCACAGCAACTCCATGGCACTTTGTTGTCAGCTGAGCCTGAATTTAATTTTGTGTTTGTTCTCCATGCATTCCAAGGTGGCAATCCATTGTCCAGGGCTATCCCACAACAGTTTAACTGGAAAAAAAATCAATTTTCAGAGTGATGATTTGATTTAAGTACAAGGCTCAATCATATACCCTTGTCTGTGTCTTGTCCCAAGCCAAGGTAACAGGCATGTTGGGTTGTGCTGGATCATAATCACGGATAGTGAAAACTAATTCAGGCCTCAAGCTGCTTGCAACCTTTAAGATTGGACAAGGAATTAAAAGAATGTGTTACAATTCGGGTCTAGGATCTTTCGCCCAATCTAAGTTCGCCCAATCCAAGTTCGCCCAATGTACAAGTTTGCCCAATAAAGTTTGCCCAATACAAAAAAAACCACATCAACGTAATTCATAGCCCCGCAGGGTTAGGTTTACGTGCGCGCGCAGGTTAGGTTAGGTTAGGTTAGCAAATTTTTTTGGGCAAACTTCTACGTTGGGCGAACTTCTATGTTGGGCAAACTTAGATTGGGCGAAACGACATAGTATCTTACAATTCACAACTGGATAATTAACATAAACTGGGAATACTAACATTTTGATGAAATGATTTTTTCAAGAAAATTTTTCAATAAGTCTTCTTAAGCTAGTTTAATATTCAGTTATTGAACGTATTTCAACATAATACTTCATCTTTCAATTATGTACAATAAAAGCAACTAATTGGCACTTTTAGTGTAATATAGTTATTGTTACCTGATTTCTGAATACAAAGCTGAGTATTCCACCCACAAGAAGTACAATGAAAAATAGAAATAGAAATACAAAATAGGACAGAAGGGCACATTTTGATTCCTAAAAAATATTTTTGTCTTTATTTTTCCACTATTTAAAGCTGAAGACTGATTATTAAATTTGCTTTATTTTCTTAGAATATAAGATTCTGTTTGAAAAACCTTCAGAGCTCCATATATTCCTAAAGTTGTAATTAAAATGACACACATTCCAGAAACAATCATAATGTAGGCTGAAGACATAAACAAGCTATTCCTCAACAAAGTCTCAATGAATGATTTGTCCACTATTGTCCATATCCCTACTCCAGATATCACTAAGCAGGCTATCTGGAAAAAATCAGAGTGATTTTTATAAGCTAACTAATATTCCACCAAAATGAATGGAACATCCTCTGGATTACCAGTACGACGAGGTTTGCACTGAAAAGAACCCATTTGAGACTCTTTCCCCATGTGTCTGTCTGGGACATCCGTTTACCTCTGAGCTGTCCCATTGTAGTTCATGAAGAAATACCTGAAAAATATAAAGGAATATAATTTCATCTTAAAATGACTGGAATTGAAATTTAAGATATTTGAACAATTTGATACGAAATTCTTAATTGTGAAAAAATGGTTCTTGAAACACTCTAAAATATAATATGAGAAAATTACCCAACTCAAAATCACCTGAAGAGAAATCGCTTAACGAGAAATTGCCTAACTCAAAATCATCTACCTTAAAAGATTGCCTACCTACTAAATTGCCTGACTACAAAATAGCCTAACTAACTTAATTGCTTCCCTACGATGCTTCTGAACCCAATTCAAAACCTGAGTCCATGCCAGACCTGAACCCAAAGCCAAGCCCAACATGCTCCCTTCACCCCTCTCCCCAACTAACCTTAAGGGATTTTATTGCTATTCAAACCTATCCTTACCAGACCCAATCAACCCTCACCCTCCATAGAGTGCAAACATAGCAATATTTCTGGGGTCCCCGTACCACCAAGGATTCACTTAAAAAGATATTTTGTTGATTTTTGAGGGTCAATAGCTACCAAGAATTATAAATTAATCTTTCTTTTGACTTTTGAGCAACAGCTGAAACCGTGAAGGTTTGGCAAACCTGAATTTTGTCTCCCCATCAAGGAGGAACAGGAGAACTCAATTTTTATCATCTCTCTGGGTATCCACACAATTATGTTCTTTTTACCAGGAACTTTGAACAGAACCTGACCAAAACCAATGATTTCAACACTCCTGCATCTGCCCAAAGGTCCCTTATAGCTGGGATACTGAGTAGTTTTGAAATAAATGTCAACCTTAAATACTTCACCATACTGTTTGTGTTCCAATTTAGGTTCAAACATTCAAAAAAGTACTTGGAAAATTTCAATAATTGATTCATGGTAATTTTTCAAGGGATCTTTCATGACTCAGTCTAGACATACAAGGGAATTTGGCCTTTCATATTCGTTTTCTTATTCAGTCATCAAAATCTCTTGGAGCAATGATTAACAAATTTTTCCCAACATAAAAAGTTAATTCTTTAAAATATACCACCAACCATCTGTTACACAAGTTTCACTTGAATTGAAATCCTTGATCCAGTGAAAAATAATTCCTTTTCAACATGATTTTTATAGTTTGACCTTAGGTATATGTATGAAAATCAAATTTATCAAATTTCAATACTGTTTCAAGTGGGCAGAAGAAATACTACCCAACATCTAGAGATAAAAATCAGCCAATTCATAATTTATGGCCATGGTAAGTCACGAAGTAGCTTGAAGAACTGACCAATGTCATGTCATTCATTATTGTATCTTATCAAGAATGACTTTGGAAATATTGCAGTTGATTTTATCCGAAATACTTCTCTTGTAGTTATGGTGATGAAAATGAAAAAAGTAAAAATAGAAAATAATTTTTTTGAAAAAATCTCATAAATTACTTATTACACACTATTCTTATTCATGTTGGAATTTCTATTTATTTCAACTGCAAATTAGTGAAAACAAGTACTTGTCACTATTTATGTAGATTACCCTAGGATCTTGGTACTTTTTCCTTATTTTTGATACTTTAAAATTTTGATCACGCAATCTTTTCATCCATGTTTGATTCCCAAGCGCACTTGATCACTGCGCCCCTGTCTTCGATGTCCATAAACAGGCTTGCATGCCTAACCATGGTAACTATAGTTATTTTCCACTATTCTTATACTCAGATTGTGTAAGATAATTAGGCCTTTTAAGTTTAAGTTTAGTATGTAAGTTTTACCTTTAACATTCAATAAAGTATTTTTGAATATTCACTTAGACTTTAATTTCAATAAGTTATAGTATGTGTGATTACACCGTGTCAATCCTATCCCAATTACCAGAATGCAAAAAGGTTCACTCATTTGCGTACTTAGGAATAGTCTACATTTAGGTATGTTGTTCTGAATAAATAAATACTTTGACTAATTTATAAAAGTCACAATATTGGTCAAAATTGAAAATTGTAATTTTACTGATTGGAATAATTAGTTTTCAACATTTCTTTTAAATTAAAAAAATTGGATCTGACAAAAAAAGTCACATTTCTGAGTAAAAAAAACCCCGGCCCTCAGACTATAAGGTTATTGTGAACAAAATCTTCTGTCATTTCGACCTGTTTATCTTCTGGGTGAATTCAAGTGCACGAAAAGCCTCAGGCAGGATACTTACAGCTAGGCGTCAATGATTTCCGGAGAAGATGGTCAGGGACAAAGTCTTTTATCACAAAAAGGATTCTTTTCTACTAAAATACGAAGGTCAACAAATCAGGCTGAGAACTTCATTCTCCGTCTGAACTTTTTTTTCTTCTCATAAAAATCAGGTCCACTTCTCAAATGTCCAGTTGCCCTTTTTTGACATGATGCCTTGGCTCACTGTTTTAAGCCTAACCTTTGCTATATTCAATACATGGTGGGAGTCAAGATTCATCAAAGTCGTCGCATTCATCTTCATCAGACAGATTTTCTTACAGTGTGAAGAATATGATTCATCATTTTGACAGGTATGAATGAGTTCAAATTGAGTTGCTCAACTCTGCCAAAAAATATCTACTTCATTCTCATTTACAGCAATTTCAACTCATCTCATTTCATGGTTTTTTAGAAGGCAAAAAAAATCTTGAAGATCTCTCCACTCTGTGGTTTCTTTCAAGAAAAAATTAATCCCATAACTAAATCCTGGTTTTGGGTTTGAGCACTTAGTTGAAGATAGGATGACCTCTTTGTCAACCAGTGGTGAAAGTATTGCCATCAGCCCCTCACTTGAGCTCTAGTTTAGGGCAGGGAGCAGCAAAAAAGCTCACTTTAGTTTGCTTGTTGGATGTTTCTGCCTACCTGCCCAGGGAAAAGTTAGCCTGGTTTTGGTTTTGAGTTGTTATAGTTTAAAATTATGCTAACTCTTTGTCAACCAGTGTAGATAGTTGTGATTCAGAGACCCTGGCACTTGCAGTCAGACCCTCACTTGGCAGGGAACAGACAAACTCACTTCACTCAAAGTTTGAAGAAAAATCTCTCCAAAAAAATACAGATTTTGGATATTGAGACCCTG
>Ga0194133_10007959_pt1 | contig 12522 bp, 6 predicted proteins | sample TA2KigOf40mmetaG_FD_155448 | JGI IMG/M metagenome (GOLD analysis project Ga0194133, IMG submission 155448) | Freshwater microbial communities from Lake Tanganyika, Tanzania - TA2015055 Kigoma Offshore 40m | ecosystem: Environmental > Aquatic > Freshwater > Lake | place: Tanzania: Lake Tanganyika...
CACCGGTAAGGAAAACCAAAAAAAAAACTTTTTCTCTCATTTTTGTTCAGGTTCGTGCAAAGCAAAGCAAAGGTTTGGAAAAAATGGGAAATGCTTCTAACAGAAACCAATTAAGAGCATGTTCGATAAGTCCATTTGTGAGAAAATTGTTGCATGACTAAAGCTGGGACCTTAAAAAACGGTGCTAACATTATTGACAAGCCAATATCATTTAGACTTTTTTCCCCCTTTGTAATTAACAAACACAAATAATAAGAATTAGAAAATCACTTTGATTGTAATGAAAGTGACATTTCAATTCCAAACAATAGAGTTATTCAAGAAATAATTGGCACAAATGAAATGATTTTCTATTCAAAGAAATTCAATTATAATGTCTTGAAAAGAAAATTATTTTACTGTCATCTCAAAGAAGTGAAATGTGCCATTTTAAGATCAGGTTTATCCAAATTTTCAATAAGGATCAAGTCAAGTTTTCCTCACTTGAAATTTGGAAACTCTTTTTTAAGAAAATCCAAAAATAAGCAATTTTACTCTACAATTGTTGGGAAACAAAAGTTATATTTGATTTGATTTTTTCTCAAGAATTCTAGAACATCTTGGAAGATTAAGAATTATTTTCAGCATAAAAACATCTGAGATGAAAATATCAAATTAAAAGATGACTTGGCAAAAAATAGAAATGCTGATGTGAATGTTTCTTTGATCCTGCATCATATTTCTCTTTTTAAAACAACACAATAAATGTGATTGCTGGTCTTATTTTCATAGTAACTATCTCCCTAAATATGTGAGAACAGTGTTTGAGTTCTTCAAAAAAAACTTTAGAAAATGGATTGCAATCTCAATTCTATAATGAGGGAAAGGCTGAAACATAATTTTCAGTGATGAGTGAGGCGGGTTTTTTAGTTGCCAAAGTTCGAACCTAACAAAGATTTGAGACTGTAAAGAAACTTTGCAAAGTTTGAACTTTAAACTTTGGGAAAAGTTCAACCCTTGAAAATTTTGAACTTTGCCAAGGTTATCTGATTTGAACTCTTAAAACCACCAACAATGTCATGAATTGTACAACTAATAAGATTTTATATTCAAGAAATACACTAAAAGTGTTGGTAATGTATCAAAAATATACCCAAAAGAGTAAAATAATCAACACTAAACTTAGTTTGAATTTCAAACCAGGGTAAGCCCAAAACTTTGTTAAGATCAAACTTTGCAAAGTTTGTTTACATTCTCAAATCTTTGCTAAGCTCGAACTTTGGCGACGAAAAACCCCACCTCTGAATACAATTGGAAAGTGAAACTCTGAAATTCAAGCAAATCAAGTTTCAGTGAAGAAAGGAATCACTGCTAAACTGATCTATTTATAGTAAAATGACTTTCTCATCTTTTCACTGTATTTTTAAGTGAAGTTATATTTTCTTTAAAATATTTACGATCAACTCAATGACCCCTGTTAATCACCAAAACCCATTTGTCGAGTAACAACTTTCATCTGGTATTATCGTTAAATAATACTGCATACTGTTCCCTTTGGATATTAGCCACAACGGTAAATATTCATAGAAGTTTGACCTCCAGAACTTCTTGACCGCCAAAGTCGTTGATCCGTTATTGGTGGATATAAACCTGCCTCTTCCTCAAAAAAAAGTCTTATTGCTCACCTCGATTTACCACTTTAGGTTGAAACAAATGTTGTGAGCAATGTAAAAATTGCTGAGACTTGAAGATTTGCATTGAAAATATAATTCTGTTTGATATGCTTCAAAAATTTGAATAGGTAGTAATTTGATGTTTAACTTTTCTCAGGTCACAGCAAAAAAATGAGCTTTTTTTCAAAACACGTGTTTGTCCATTTCTTACTTCCTGTTACTCAATTCAGCAGCAACAAAAAAGGGTTGTTTATAGAACATTCCACTTGAAGAAGAATGCACTAATTTTTCTTTTTTATCACTTTTCAAGACAACTTTTTAGAGTTTTAAAAAAAAGTTTGTCTGGATCTAGTTTTTTTAACCTAGATAAAGAAAAAGTATTTCTCTCTACACCTGAGAAATAACCTTTTCAATTGATTTTTCAAGCTTTGTTTGTTGCTTTTGCAGAAAGACACATGAAGATGAATGGAAAATGTGTGAAATTATATATTAAATTCAAAATGGTGTTGAAAAATATGAAAGCTGATTTTTAAAAATATCCAGTGATTTTTTCAGCCTGGTCTTGTTCAAAAAAGTCTATAATGATGAAATATTGAGAGGAATGTGTGTGTTCAAAATGAAAGCCAGGGGGAAGTGGAAGGAAAAAAGTGTTTTCTAAAAGCAGTAGAAGTGGCTCAAACTATTTCCTCATAGCCTTATTTTAAGCCATCATATATTTTGTGTTTCTGGCATTTTGTTACTAAAAAGAACACAATTTATTCAAAAGAAATGAGTTTCTAAATTTTTTACAACTTTGAGCTTTGTCCAAAATGGGATCCTGGCTAGAGGGGACCGAATAGTGTTAAGGCCAGAGACATGGAATATATAGACCGAGCACTTATAAAGTAAGAGGTGTTGAACGAATTTCAGCTGTTTTACAGAAGGTAAACAATACTACATAAGGGTGCACCCATGGGTGCACAAAAACAGCAGTGACAACAGCTGAAAATTATTCCACAATTCTTATGCTCTGGTGCTCGGTCTACATATTAGATGTCTATGGTTAAGGCACACTGATGCCTAGCTGGGAATCATTTTTCCATTTCACGAAACTATTGCTACGTGCACGTATGGGATAGGGGAGCCTCGCCTGTCACCCCTCTATCTCATCCCATAGTTTTAAAGAAAGAGAGCTGAGATTTGGCACGCAGACTCCACATCTGGATGAAATTTTGAGTTAAATGGTTCCTTGGGTCAATGGCGTGGGCAAAAAGTAACTTTTTTGGGGAGCTTGATATAAAAAAGAGTTCCCTTAACATTGAATTTGATATGGGGTCTGTTTCATAAGAACAATTGATTGAATAACCCGGAAACTAGGTTTTAAGACCTTCAGGCTATTGCAAAAGCCAGGGGTGCAATTTTTTGTGACCCTCAAACCTCGACTCCTTCAGGGTACCCCATTATGCCATGTTCAAAAACCAGAGATGGTAGTCCGTCACAAAAAAATTTATAAAACATAAAATGTTTGTCTGTGTTCTTTTCATGGAACTTTGAACCTGAGCCCTCAAGGTTACTACCTCTTTATTTTATCTCAAACTAGCCAACCGGGGGCCGGCATTGCCTGGGAAAAATTTAATCCATTTTTTGTTAAGCAAAGTTTTTCTCCAGTGATCTGTTTAGGTTTTGGAGTTTGGGGTACCCCGGTGTTAAGTTGGCGGGGTCATACTTGTGTTAAGAACCTTTCCCAAGTTGGTGGGGAGGTCTGTGCAAAATTTGGTGGAGATTGGTTGGGCGGTTAAAGAGTTAAAGAGGGACATAGGTTCAAACAGTCACTTTTATATATAGAGATAGATAGCTAACTTCAAGAGTTTTTGAGTCTCATTGGGTAGGGACAAAGGTGACCAGAATCACGCCTGTAAAAAATCTCTAATGAGCCTGTTTCCAAATTAGGTGAAGATCTATTGGTCTTGTGGCTTGTGTGCAATTGTGAGACTTTTTTATTCAGCATTTAGCAAAACTCATCCTGTATTGAAATCATTTATTTGTGGCAATCCAGCGTCAAAGATTGCCAGAGGCCCTGGACCCTTTTTATTGTGCACCTTGTGAAGTTAATCATTCAAGGAACACTTTATAGTCTGCCTGGGAATATTTATTGGATTTTTTTGTGGCAATCTGGGTTGAAAGATTGCCTGGAAGCTCCTGTGGGGTTTGAAACCATGACCCTCAGATCCCTTGCCAAGTGCCATGACCCTTAGATCCTCACCCAGGTGCCATGCACTCCATACACACATAGTTAATAACAATAATAGTCCCTTTATTTACATAGGCAGTAAAAAAAAATGCTCAAGTATTTTCATTTTAAACTCCTTAGAAGCAAGTAAGTCTTTATATATTCAAAGCTAGGAGAAGAAAAATTCATCTCCCTTTTACTTTTTCTGACCATTTTAAGGCATCATAAAAATGTCTTGATACATTTTTTTGAGGATAAAAATGTCTCTATTTAATCCAAGAGGCCTCCTCTGAAGTTTGTCGCATTGCATATTTAAACTGACACAAGTTGGGTATGAAATGGCTGGTTGAATATTCAATTCAACACACACACAAAAATTAAAATATCTGAAGAACATCCCATAGAGCTAACATAACATGCATGCAAAAGCAAGCAAGGCCAGCTTTAATATACTAACATGCACAGAAATCCACTTTCAAAGAATAATGATTTTATTCAATAGGTAAAAAGTAAGCTTGCACAATCAGTGAGGGCACAAGAGTTCTAACCAGATTGCAATGAAAATTGGCCGAATCACGATTTGTAGAATCACTCTCTGCCAAAATACTAAATGTATTCGTATTCATTGAAATCTGTATTGGCAAAAATCCAGATTCGTCAAAATTTTATGCAAATAAACTGACCTGACCCCAACCCTTTACTTGTTTCTTAAGGTTTCGCATCTCAAATTAAGACACCAAACTAAGGCCCAGCAGGGTTAGCTTAGAAATTAAATAGTTTTGGTCACCTGACTTTTGAGAGGCAATGCAAAATGATGCTTTACTGTTAGGCCTGGGGAGAGTCCCCACAGGGTTTAGGCCTGGATGGTATTCTTTTGTATTACCTTACCCTGCTTGCAGGACTTATCATCCGGGCCTAACTCGTACAGGGTGCAAAAGTATGTGTTTTTGACCACAAACCGTATTCTTCAAATGGTGAATTTTGACGGGCAATTTTATTTGACAAATGGTATGTTTTCAGTAAAAAACATTCGACAAATTGGTGTTCAACAAATCTTAAATTTAGCCAAGAGTTAATTCTACAGACCGTGATTTGGCCAATTTTCATAGCATCCTATTAGAGGAGAACCAAAGATGCCTCACTAAATTGCTACCCTGATTGAGTCCTAATGTCTAGGTTTTGGGACACTATTCACTGGGTTTGTGCACCCACTACAGTCTCTTGAAATGTCACCCTGAAGACACCCCTTGTTAAGGGCTATATATTTGTGGCTGGTCTAAGTTGTTTTCCTATTTTACAATTTATTTTTTTTGAAACAGAAATTTTATCAGCTTCTGATATGAATAGAGAAAGTAGCTTGCTTTCCTCTTTTAGTCTTTTTTGAAGGGCTTCATTGTGAATTGAAAAGAAGCTGCTTTTGAAAGTGTGGCTGGCAAAAGAGAGGCCCTTTTTCAAATGAACAGCAAGAAAAGAGATTATTTATTTATGAACTTCAATTGAAACAAGAAAAACTAAATCCTAGAAAACATTTTCACAAATGCTGTTTAAGTTTTATATCTAAAGAGGCCAGAGTTGATCAACTCAAACCTTTGGAAGGTAGGTTGTAAGCCTGGGAGAGAACTGGACACCTCAGCACCTGAGCCTTTAGGGATCAAAAATTACAAGAAATCCTGGACAAGGCTGGCTCTTCCTTCCAAAAATAACCAAAATGAAGGGGGTTGTTTGATTGTGAGGTTTTTGGTGATCTATTGCCAGCTTCTTTCTGAAAATATTCAATCACAGCAAACTATCTTTTTGATTTATTTTGATAAAGCATAAACTATTTCATATTCTTTTTGACTTAGAAAGGAAAAAGTTCATTTTTATCAAGTGAAATATGATTCTCTACATGAATCTCCCTTGAGCCATCTTCCTCAAGGCAAAGAAAGAAATAGGCATTGAATTACAATATGTAGGCCTAAATTTGATTGAAAAAGATTGTTTTTGTTTCTATGAGGGGCAGGAAACTATTTTTGGGATAGGATGCTCTTCATGTTTGTTTTTTTAATAACCTTAAATCAATGGTTTTTGTCCTCAATCACACTTCATCCCTTAGACCTTGCTCATAGCCCAGGACCTTAACTATTCTTCACTAGCAGTTTAAGAGCAGCCAAGCCACCCCACCCCTTCCATGCCCACCTCTGGGTGCTCCTCCTTGCACAGCCTGCGGCCTTGCATTAGGGTTTTATATATCCGTCATCTTCTATATAAATAAAATTCAAAGTGTGTCAGGATGCCAGAACCTTACAGTCTCCCTAACTGCTGGCCCAATATTCGTGAAATTTGGTAGAAAGGCTCAACTGAGCTATGTTGGTAAAATGGCGATGGTTTTAAATCTCTTACCCCGACCCCGGTATCTTGGGGAGCTAAAAATACTAAAAGTTGAAAGAAACACCTAACAAAATTGTTTAGAAAACATAAAATGTTTAAATTTCACTCCGGCAATGCCGGGTACCCTCAGCTAGTATTAATTAATTGTTAACCATTCATTTTTATCTTGTCAGGTTGAGAGCTTTGGTGAAGATGAGGATGAAGACGACGAAGAAGATAAGGATGATGATGTTGGTGTTTACATTTCCACATCCACATCTATTCCAGTGCCTCCAACCCCCACTTCAACATACCAACCCCCCACAACCCCCAACTCTGCGCACGGGTCTAATTCAAACAGCCCGACAAGTACCCACAAGTCAAACTCTCGATCGACATCATTTTTTGCTCAGCCAGGAACTCTTGCAGGTATGAGATTAATTTTCCGATCTATAAGGGCATACAAATTGCGAATTTCAAACTTAAGAACTTTAACAAAGTTTTCATTTCTTGGTAAAAGTTTGAACTTTGTTGATAATAGCAATTAAGTAGATGTGCGTTTTTTTGTACATTGAAAAATGCAGAACCCTCCGCAAGTGACATACAGACGAAAGACAGACTCTCCATTCATATATAGACTAGCAGTTTAAGAGCGGCAAGGGCGCCCCTTCTGGGTCCACCTTAAGGCGCTCCTTCTTCGGTGCCCTCAAATTACGGACAGACGTTAGGGTTTAATATATATTAATAACTAGCCAACTGGGCCCCGGCGCTGCCCGGGAAATTAACTAAATAGTATAAGGGTACCCATCTGAACATTTTACGTTACACAAAGTTTTCTCCCATTTGGGTTTTGGAGTTTGGGGTTCCCTGGGATCCAGGGATCGGGTTGGCGGGGTCATGCTTGTGTTAAGAACCTTCCCTGAGTTGGTGTGGAGGTCTGTGCAAAATTGAGTGGAGATTGGTCACTTTTATAGATATAGATGAAATAAAAGTTCTCAGATGATGAATCAAGCTTATTTGATTGTCACTTTAGGCCACGTTTTTAACTCTTCCAAACGGAAATGAAAAAAATATTTTCAACTTTTTAACAAATTTATAAATCTCGCCAACTCTGTTAGCGAGTTCCCTTTTTCAAAAAGGAAAAAACTTTTTTCTACGAACGAACGGTGGAAAAAGTTTGACGAGATTTAGTTAAACTTTTGACGGAGTGCAAAAGAAAGATTTTGTTTTTGCATCAGATAAATCTTTCAACAATCTCATAAAAATTTATCAGAAAGTGAATCTTATTTTTTCTTTGATTTAGCTGTCGTCGGAGGTGCAGTTGTTGGACTTTTGTGTGCCATCCTCTGCGTCATGTTCGTTGTTTACAGGCAAGATTTAAATAATTAATACTTTAAAATAAGACATAAATTATTCTGCATGATTTCAGAATGCGAAAAAAGGATGAGGGTTCTTATGCTTTGGACGAGCCCAAACGGTCACCAACTGTGAATTCTTACTCCAAGCCTCCAAATAGAGAGTTTTATGCCTAAAGCTTATTAAAAAAAACTAATAATTCCTTATTTAGAAATCAAACTCGTTTTTTATTTGTTAAATCCATCGTCTGTAAATAGGATTGCGAATGAATGTCAAAACACAAAAACTATTCAATCTCTCTCGATAATAGATTTTTTCAGATTTAAAGCTTTTTTGCAAGAAATTATTTCTTGACAGAATATACTTCATGCCAACCCTTTTGAATAACTAAATCAACCCGATGTTCTGACAGCCCTCTGGTTGGAACTAATTTAAAAAGTACTCATTTCAGTCGTTTAATTGTTTTATACAAAAGTTTCCTTAGGAATTTTTTTTGTTTCAAAATTACCATGTCGTATGTCTGGATAATTAACAAATGCTAAGAATAAAAATTTGTTTTGATTTTTTACATGTGGAAGTGGCAATCAGGAAAAAACTAAGGGTGAGACTCGAGCTTCTTTTGTTGAAAAACAGCTTGCTAAAATGTTTGGCAATGGAAATACCTGGTGGGCCCCTATCTTCCAGACCCATTCGTTCCTGAATTTAAAACCAGATTTGACAAACTTATTTTATTATAGTTTACGTAAATTGTTAACAACTTTGAGAAACTTCTTTTGTCTGTCAGAGCTGAAAAACTTTTAATTTATGCCTGTCTGCAAAACAGGCTAGCCGGTTTCCATAGTTTCGCCTTCCTCTTTCTTCTCGGTATAGTCTACCTTCGGTAGCTTCCTTGGTCCGTAGAGGAGCAGGTATGCAGTATGCCAATCGCCTACGAAAATGATTGTTCAGATTTTTCCTATCAAGCTCTTAAAAAACAGGTTTTTCTCATACCTCCCCCGGAAAGTTTCAAAATATCATCTACATGTACTGGTTGTACCTGCAAGGAGAAAAGTTAGCATTTGTCACACTTCGTTAATGAGCTCTATGAAACACATACCACATCGTCATTACATTCAAACCAAGTGTCCCCTTTGTGGCGGGTCCATGCCACATAATGGCCACTGTTTGAAGAACGCCCCTATGCGAAAAAGAAATTGGGCTAAAGTTTGGCATTTAAAATGAATCAAAATGCTGAAAACGGGTCTTAAGGTACAAAAATAGCTTGTTAACCAAAAATAAATACCTTGTGGGTAAGAATAGCCTGAAGTTCATAATATCCTGAATTATTTGAGCCTGCATCCCCTTCAAACGAGAAAGGTTCAGTTTCTAACTCCTCAGAATCTTCGCGATCTTTTTTCAATGCAACTTCCTTACTAACACTCTTATTTTTGCTTGACTGTTCAACAACCCAATCTTCGTGGACCTAAACAAAATCTCATTAATAAAACTGATCTAGAACTTTCTTTGTAGCCTCATTTTCGAACCTTAAATTTTGACCTCATTGGGATAAGCCTTTGCTGAAGTTCAGCCGAGCACAAATCAAAAACGTCCAAATTGAGTGGAAATTTGATGTCTTTCAAAATTTTGGCATTGACTGCATCACGTTGTTTGAATTGGAAGCGAACCATCTGCAAGTGTTTTGATGATATGATTTAAGCTTAAAACATTCAAACTTTCTGATATACCTGAATGGTTAGATAAGCAGGTAATCTGCAAATTCTAGATTTTTTCGAATAGTTTGCTTCACGACCAAGAAATTCGCTCGTTTTAGTCAGTGTTTCTTGCAAGCGCTAAATGAAAAAAAAATACCTCAGAATTTTCTCTGGAAAATCTTAAAGTTTTCAATAACCTACATTGGAAAGTCCAGTGGCCAAGTACTTGACATCTTTGTCAATGTAGCAGTTGTACTGGAGAAACTTTTCCGTTGACTTGGTGGGTGGCTCATCCTCAGATTCCGTACAATGTGTCTCACTGAGAAGGTCGAGGCCAAAGAAGTTGTCAACCACAGATCTTGAATTAATAGTGACTTTTTTGTTTGATTTTATTTGTTTCAATGAGCAACAGGATTTCTAAAGTTCTTAAAGTATTCGGTTTGCAAAAATTGTATTCTCTCACCCTTCACTATTTTTCAGCTTCTTTTTTATCAAGTTCATTAACTCAACCCAACATTCGTTGGCATCTTGTTGCTGGAAGCCACCTTCTCCCCCTTGACTGCGTTCTGCAAACCTTGGAAATGCATTATGAAGAACCTGAACCATGATTATCGGTGTAACAGAAGATTCTTTGTCCATCATTCTAATTTGTGAAAAGAAAATATCAGAAAAGGTTTTCTACAAAAAGATGGTTTACTGCTTACTTGTAAAGATCCCGAAGAGCTGCTGTTATTGACTGATCTACAGCGTCCAAGTTTCCCATTAAAGACCCTTCAAAGTCTCTCAGAGCATTACGGAATTCTGGGACAGTTTTAAGACATTGGACTGTGGCATTTAGGTAGCACGTATTGCCCAGGTTTGTGAGTCCTAAGAGAACATGCTTTTAATTTTAGTATAGTTTTGAGCTTTTACTCTTTTTCTTTACCTGCAGGGAGCTTCATTGCTGTATGCAGTTCACTTTCGTCCATATCCTCAATGAATTGTGGTTTTGAAACCGGCTCCGTGGGAATATCCTCTTCTTTCGATCCCATCATTAAGAACATAGTTCCTGACTTGAGTTTTGACTTAAGGGCGTCCCAAGAGTCATCTTTCAAAGTTGTCCCCTAAAAACGATTTGAAAAATAAGCCATCTTTCTTCCATTTGAGCTAAAACGATCCAAAATTAACTAAATTTTACCTTGCACATTACTTTTTGACGGTGGGGTTCCACGCCCGTCAATGCAAAAAGTTGAGCTTTGAACACCATTGGTTCTTCATCAGTGTTCAACTCTACATCATCAAAGGTTTCCTTACCCCATTTCACTTTAACTAAAAATATGACAGATTTTTTTCAAATTATCTTTCTCACGATAAAGAGCCTAAAACTTTAAGAGCTCTGCTCAAGCAAGTCATGCTTACCTAGAAATCCTGGCATTTTCAAAAGAAAATATTTCTTCAAAGTGATTAAAAATTCAAGAGAGCTTTTCAAATTTTATCTGGCGATAATTGTGCACTTAATTATTTTATATTTAGTGACACTACATTTGTTTTGAACTAACTTCATCAATGATCAAGCAAAAGTTTTAGGTAAACAAATTCTTATTGTGGCAATTCATTGCATCGTAGAAGTCGGTGACTTGCAGAACAAGCAAAAAACAAACAATTTTAAAGTTTTAAAAAAAATAAGTTTCTCATAAAATTTCCACTTCAGTTTAAAATTAAAGATGAATTTGATAAAGAGTAAAATTATTCTGCTTTTTCGAAAATGTTTCGTAGTTATCGTGGCAACATAGTCAAACTCAAACGTGACCGGCATATACAATACGAAAGGGAAGTAAACAATGGTGAGATGTCTATGAATATTGGGGTGGCATGGCAATGGGGGCTGGGGCTAATTAGACACACTCAGTGTTGATGCGAGATCTACACCCTTATCAAAGTCCTACCGTAGCCATTTCATTATGTCCATGGTCCATGCAGACTACTATTACCCTGACTGAGGGTGCCTATTGTTAATTTTTTTGCAAATCCGATGGTTAAAAAATTGCTGGCAGTCCCTTAGAGATCGGGCCTGACCCAACCCTAGCCTACTTCTGACCCACAGTAGATAAGGGGCCGACCTGAAAAGATATTTTGGCCCGAAACTGTCTCTAGCTGGCTGCTTATGACCATCCTCATAAATCAGTCTTGTCTACCCAGTGGATAAGATTACCAGTTTACCCACCTCTAAGGCCCAGGCCTACATTTGCCATTCTTGCAGGCCTTTTTTATTGCTTACCAAACCAAACCTAAGTTTTCCTTCCGGGGCTTAACTCCTGGGCATAAGATTACCAGTTTGCCCACCTACTGAGCTCCTCAGGGTTAGACCTGGGCCTCATTTAGAGGTAGATTCCGAACCCAAATCCTGACCAACGTAAATGAATACTGGGGTAGTAATTTCAAAAAATGGAGTCCCTGAGAGGCACGCGTGTGCCATTTGAGAGTCTTCAAGTACCGCAACTCCGTAACCCCGTTAAAGTTTGGAATCATTAAACTTAGAATAAGCAGGATCAGGCCTGTTTTATTTTCACATCTAAATGTCTGATTATTATCCCCCCAGAATGTCAAAACAATTAAACAAAGTCACTCAAGATTCTTTATTAAAAAAGAAACTTTGTCCCCAAATACTTGTTTGTGGTCGAGATGGAGCAAATTTGAAATGTTCCCATTACAATCTTTGACATCAGGGTTGCAGTGTATATTAAAAATCTTGTTTAATCTTTTTACATTCCGTATAACTTTAGTGTTCTGTCCATGCTTGTAGATGCTAAGTAAGAAGCATTTTTGCCAAATCTCACTCCTGTTGCCATTGCAGTGTGGTCGTTGAAGACCTTCAGATCAACCCACTGCTTGCACAAATAAACGCGTACATCTGTCCCCGCCACAGCCAAGTAAGAACCACTCTGATCAAAGCACAAATCCTTCACTTCGTATCCATCGTCCAACTGTAAGTTAGGTGATAAAATTGGACGTCAGTAAAAGTTAAGGTAAGTCAAGCAATGTTATTATTACCTGAATGTTTTTGAAATTTTTAAGCTTCCTTAAATCCCAAAGTTTGACACTTGCGTCATCAGCTGCAGTGGCCAAATAATAACCATTCTCAGAAAAGGAAATAGCAGAGATGTTTCCCACATGTCCTTCGAATGTGGCCACATTTTGTTGCTAAAAATGGATCAAAAAAATTATTTTCATAAGGAGTCTACAAAAATCTTGCCTTTAAGGTCAACCCTTTTCCAATTTGAAGAAA
>Ga0194133_10007963_pt1 | contig 12514 bp, 11 predicted proteins | sample TA2KigOf40mmetaG_FD_155448 | JGI IMG/M metagenome (GOLD analysis project Ga0194133, IMG submission 155448) | Freshwater microbial communities from Lake Tanganyika, Tanzania - TA2015055 Kigoma Offshore 40m | ecosystem: Environmental > Aquatic > Freshwater > Lake | place: Tanzania: Lake...
TTTTTGTTTTCATATTAAACTTATTTCAAAAAATATTTCTTGGAGAGAGTGGCGTTTATACTATTGCGTTTTTAGTTGGTTACATTTTAGTTAAAATAGCATTAGATAATCAAAAAATATCGCCATATTTTATTGCAAATTTGTTGTGGTATCCGTCATTTGAAGTTTTATTTTCTATTGTTAGAAAAATTATTTCTAAAACTTCGCCCCTTCAACCAGATACATTGCACTTACATCATCTTATTTTTTTCTTTTTACATAAAAAAGCCAAAATAAGATTTGCTAATTCTGCAACTGGTTTATTAATAAATATTTATAACTTTTTAATATTATTTTATGCTAGTAAAAATATTTTTGATACAAAATTTCAATGCTTATTAATTTTATGTAATACAATTATATATTTTCTAATCTATTTTTTTTTAAATAAAGTTAAAAATAGCCCTAAAGTTAAATGAACTTATTAACTAAAGCAAAACTATTTCCAAAAATCATTTTTTTATTTTCTTATTTAAGTATTTTTATTTCTTTCTATTTTGATGAGGATGGTTCAGGTTTCGGGGCTTCAGGCGATTGGTATTCAGTTTGGGATTATACACTTGAATTAAAAAAAAATTTTTTTTACGATCCAAATCTTAAGGGTGTAAATGCGTTACACCTACCTTTGCATTATTTTTTAGTTTCTCTATTTACTTTTTTGACTACTGATCAAACTTTAATAAGACTTATTTTTTGTTCATTGTCAGTAATGTTACCAATTTTTTTTTTTTTAAGTTTAAATCCAAAAAAAAAGAATTACGACTCTCTATTGATTCTATCATCAATCGTAATGATTCTTCCTGCTTTTAGATATACGGTTATATGGGGAAATGATTTAATTACCTCATTAATATTTTTTCAATTATCAATTTTTTTTTTTAAAAAATGGGAAGAAAAAAAAACATACAATTTAAATAAAAATATAATCTTACAATGTATTTTTCTTTGTTTAGCAACTTATTCAAGGCCATATTTTTCATTTTTTTTTATATTTTTTTTTTATAAATATTTTAAATTTGTTGGATTAAAAAATCTAATTTTACTAGTTTTTTTTTGCTTTATACTTGCAATTCCGGCATTTTATTATGTTTATCTTTATCCATACATATTAACTGGACAATTAATTACCTACAAAAGTATAAATTATTTTTTATTAGGAAACAGCTCTATGCTATTAGTTTATGTATTTCCAATATTTCTATTATCAATTTTGAAAAAAAAAAATTTTATAACAAATAAAGTATTTTATAGTGTTTTAATTTCTTTGTTATTAGTTTTTTCTTTAATCCTTACTTTTGAGCCAGACAAAGATAAATGGAGTTCTGGTGGTATATTTTTAATGTTTTCAAACGTTATTTTTAAAAATAATATTTTTTTTTTATTTACATCTTTTATTTCTTTTGTGTTTCTAATTTATTTTATTCTTGAAAATAAAAATAACTTTCTAATTGTTATTATTTGTTTATTTATGTTTCCTAGTTTTCAAGTATATCAACGATATTATGAGCCCATGTTTTTTTTAATTTTATTTTCTTTAATAAAATCAAAAAAAATTGACTTATTCTTTAATAAGACCAGCTTTTCATTGATATTATATATATATTTTTTTATTTATTATCTAGGCTCATCCCAGGACTGGATCTATAAAATTAATTAATAATTTTTTTTAAAATTTGTTATCATGAATGCATAATTTATAAAAAAAATTGTACAGTTGAATGTTGAAAAAAAGCTTCCAGATGGAATTAACGGAATTAGTGAAACGAAGATAAAAAGTAAGCCACTAAGATTTAATAAATTTCTTTTGTATAAAAAATTCTTTATGGATAAAAAAATTCCAATAGATATAAAGATTAAAAAACAAGTATATCCCACTATCCCAGTTTCTGATAAAAACTCAAAATGAATATTATGTGCGTGCGTACTAACTCTTGTCTCTGAAAACATTAAATTTTTGTCCTCATATATATCATTTGAGCTTTCTTGCCAAAAATTTTTAAGACCTATACCAAAATAAAAATTATTTTTCAGAATTTTAATTGCAGTTAAATAATGCGCTCCATATTGTTGTTGTTTTAGTGTTTCTACAATTCCAAGTTTAAATAAAGGTCCTAAAAATAAATTATTATATCTGGTTCTTAATCCTTCATTAAATGTTATTAAAATTAAAAAAAATAACATTAGAAAAATAATTAAAAAAATCTTTTTAAAAAAAAATTTTTTTTCAAATACAAAAATAAAAATTATAACTGAAAAAAAAGATTTAATAAAATTTGATCTTTCCCCTGTAATAAAAATTGCTATTAAAAAAATAGTAATTGAAAAAAAAAAAAAAACTTTATTTTTTATATTATAAAAAATAATTAATAAAAATATTAGTATAAGGCCGAAATAGAATCCGCCAATTTTAAGTTCTTCTCCTAAAAAACTTGATATTCTTCCAGGCATAGTTGAATAGTTTCCTGAAATACTTTTTCCAGATATATTTTCAAAAAAAATATCAATAGTTACCAAGGAAAAAGTAAGCAACCAAAATAGTAGTATTTTTTTTTTTTGACTACTACTTAGTAAAATTTCAAAAGTATATTTAATTGCAAAAACTAAAACTATAAATCTTGCAAAACCTATTGTTCTTAAAAAGGAATTAGAAAGATTTATAGAGAAGAATAAATTAATGATTAAGCTAAAAAAAAAAAAAATTAATAAATAAAGATGGTTATCTTTTATGAAAAAATATTTATTTTTATAATTGTATAAAGTTATTAAAAAAATAATATCTATAACAATTACAAATATATTAATTAATGCATTACCAGTTAGCAGTATAACAGGTAAAAAACCTATAAAAATAATTAAAGTGTTATTTAATAAGTTAATCTTGCTAATATTTTGTAATGAGATTTTTTTTAACATTTAGAAAAAATATTTTAATCATATAATTTAATATTTTATATCCATCAGAAAAAGCTTTAACTTTTTTTTTTCCAGAAAATCTTGATCTTTCAAAAGATTTACTTGTAGATAACTTTAATTTTCTAATTTTTGCTTTAATCGGTAGTTCTACACACAATTTAAAATCTTTTTCTTTTAATTTTAAATCTAGAATAGTTTTAGTTTTTCCAAGAACAAAAGTATATAATATGTCACTTATCTTTATATTAAATAATAAGTTTCCTAATATAGTAAAAAAAAAATTACCCAGTCTTGTAATAATTGTATCGTCATCACTACCACAGTTTTTTTCATATCTTGATCCAAAAACTAAATCGTAATTTTTGACTTTTGCAATAGTAAGCATTTTTTCAATTTCTTTTGGATTAAAAGAACCATCAGCATTAAAAATGCAAAAATACTTAGTTTTAACTAATTTTAAGCCCTCTATTATAGCTTGTCCGTAGCCTTTTTTTTTTTGAAAATAAATATAACTTTTAGATTGTTTAATTGCGTTAATAGTTTGCAAATCTCCACTTTCTAATACGAAAATAGTTTTAATTTTTATTAACTTAATTTCTTTTATCACATGAGCAATTGACTCTTTCTCATGCTTTGTTGGAATAATTAATGTAAGTTCTTTATACATATATTAGACTTACATTAACAGTTTTAAAAATGATATTTAATTTATTTTTTTTTATATTATTTTATTTTTTTGTTTCTTTATCTGTTCTGGGTTTCGGTTTTTTATTAACTTCTATTAGGAAATTAAATTTTTCTGATAGTTTAGGTTATAAAGGACTAGCTGGCATTCTTTTTGTTAGTTTATATTCTTATTTAACTTCACTTTTTATCCCTCATAGTGAAATTCATAATTTAATATTCCTATTAATAGGGTTAATATTTTTATTTTTTCAGCTAAAAAAGAATATTTTAAAAAAAAATAAAGAAATTAAGTTTTTTTTTTTTTTAAAAATATTATTTTTTTTAGGAATTTGTATATTTAAAACTCATGATGACTTTTATTATTATCATTTCCAATTTAGTTATATTTTAACACAATATAAAATACCCTTTGGTATTGGTAGTTTTGACTTAGGATATAGAACACCTTCATCTCTTTTTTATATTAATTCTTTATTCTATCTTCCTATAATAAATTTTTATTCTTTTCATTTTACGGTTTTAATAATTTTTTTATTTTCTAATTTAATTCTTTTAAGAGAAATTGCTGATAAATTTAAAAAAGGAGAATTTAATTTTTTAAGCTTTTATAGTCTAATATCTTTAATATTTATTATTACTTTCTTTCCCAGATTTGGAGAACACGGAACAGATTTGTCTGCCCAAATTTTGATTTTTTTACTTTTCTTAGAAATATTCAAAATTATTTTAAATGAGATAAAAATTAAAGAACAGTTATCAAAAGTTTTATTATTAATCTCTTTAATAATAGGCTTTAAAGCCTTTTATGTTTTATATTTTATTTTTATTTTTTTTATTGTAATTGTTATAATTAAAATAAAAGATTTCAAAATTTTAAAAACATGTTTTTTTAAAAATTTTTATTTTTATTTTTTTTTAATAAAAGTTAATCTAATTTTTTTTCATAGTTTTATAAATACTGGATGTTTAATCTACCCAGTAACATTTTTATGTTTTGAGAATTTTGTCTGGTCAATTAAAATTAATGAAGTTAATGAGTTAAATAACTGGTATCAGCTTTGGTCTAAGGGCGGAGCAACTCCAAACTATAGAGTAGAAAATCCCGAGGTTTTTATAAAAAATCTTAATTGGGTAGGCACTTGGATAAAAGTTTATTTTTTCAATAAAATATCAGACTTTTTATTGGGGATTACTTTTTTAGCTTTAATATGTTTATTAATTTTTTATCCTTTTAAAAAAAAAAAAATTAGAAAAAAAAATTTTTTTTTTAAAATTTTTATTATAATTTTACTCTTATTACTTTTAGAATGGTTTTTAAATCATCCTGCACTCAGATATGGTGGCTATTCCTTAATTGCTGTATTAATTTTTGTTTTTTTATGTCGTTTTTACGAAAGATCCTCATTAAAAAAGAATCAACTTAAAAATCGTTTTATTTTTTTAATAATTTTATCTTTAGTTATTTTTAATTTAAGAAATCTTCATCGCATATATAAAGAAAATAAAAAATACGGTTACAATGTTTTTAGAAGTGTTTACTTTGATTTTAAGGAGAATCATTTGAATTTTCACAAGCATTATAGATTTTTAATAAACAATTATGAGTTATGTTTAGAAGATATTTCTAACAAAGATTGTAAAATAAATACATCTCCAAGTGTAAACAAAATTTTTGGCTATTATGTTTTTTACAATAAATGATTAAGGTTATCATTTTTTTTTTAAAAATTTTAGATTTTTTTTACCAAAGAAAGTTAATACTATTTTTAAAGAAAAATATTTATTTTAACAAAATAGAAGTTTTATTTGATGTAGGAGCTCATCATGGAGAAACTATCTCTTTCTTTAAAAAAAACTTTAATTTTAAAAAAATTTATTCTTTCGAAGCTAGTCCAATTAATTTCAATAATTTAAAAAAAAAAAATTTAAATAATGATAACATTATAATTGAAAATATTGCTTTTAGTTCAAAAGCTAGAACGATGGTATTTAAACAATGTAAAGAGACTTCATCATCAACTTTTACAAGTATTAATTTTAATTCAAATTATTATAAAAAAAAAACATATTTTTTTAACAAAAAAAATTTTTATTCAAATTTAAATATTCGGACAAATACTTTATTTAACTATTTAAGAGATTATAAAATCTCAAAAATTGACATATTAAAAATCGATACTGAAGGTCATGAGTTTGAAATTATATTAGGTCTTAAAAAAAAAATATCTATAGTAAAATTTATTATTTTTGAACATCATTTCGATAATATGTTAAAAAAAAAATATACTTTTTCTGAAATTCATAAATATTTAAAAAAGAAAAAATTTAAAAAAATTTTTAAGATTAAAATGCCTTTAAGAAAGACAATAGAGTATATTTATGAAAATAAGAGTTTATGAAATGTAGTATTATAATTACAAATTATAACGGAGAAAGATATATAAATGATTGTATAGAGTCTTTGATTAGTCAAAGTTATAAAAATTTTGAGATTATTTTTTATGATGATTGTTCGACTGATAATTCAGTAAAGCTTATTAAAGAATACAAAAATATAAAAATATTAATAAATAAAAAAAAAGGCAAACATCCTAATTTTAATCAAATCAATGGTATAAAAAAATGTTTTAAAGTAAGCTCTGGAGAAGTTATATTTTTTTTAGATAGCGATGATTTCTTTAAAAAAAAAAAAATTGAGAAAATTCTTTATAATTTTAAAGATAATTCAAATTTAATATTTGATCTACCAATAATTTTTTCAAAAAAAAAAACTAAATTTAAAAAAAAAATAAACCTTAGCCCATTTCCCGAAATGACTTCAACTAGCTGTCTTTCAATGAGGAGAAATGTTTTAAAAGATATCTTAAATAAAATCGCAAAAGATAGATATTATAATACCTGGTTTGATTTTAGGTCCGCGGTATATGCAAAATACATGCTAAAAAATTATAAAGTTTTAAATGATCATTTAACTTTCTATAGGATTAGAAATGACAGTGTTACTAATAAGTTTTCATATTTGGGTATTTCATGGTGGGAAAGAAGACTAGAATACCATTTGTATTTAAAATGGTTTTTAAAAAAAAATAATATTAAATATAAGAATAATTTTGATTACATAATCACAAAAATCTTTTGTCATTTAATTAAGTTATTTAAATATTGATCTTTATTTTCTTAAAAACAGTGAATTATTATGTTTATTGTCTATAATTGTATAAATAATCTCTCAAAATATTTTAAATGAAAAAAAAAGCTCTAATATTTGGAGTGACTGGTCAGGATGGATCGTATCTATCAGAAATTTTAATTAAAAAAAAATACCAGGTACATGGAGTAAAAAGACGCTCCTCATCTATAAATACAAATAGAGTAGATCATCTTTATCAAGACCCTCATGAAAAGAATCGGAATTTTATATTGCATTATGGAGATATAACTGACTTTAGCTCTGTTTCAAAAATAATTAGAAGTGTTAAGCCTGATGAAATTTATAATTTAGCCGCACAGTCCCATGTTGCAGTTTCATTTGAGGTTCCAGAATATACTGCTAATGCCGATGCATTAGGAACATTAAGAATACTAGAGGCAATAAGATTTAATAAGTTAGAAAAAAAAATAAAATTTTATCAGGCTGGAACATCTGAAATGTTTGGAAAAGTTCAAACAACACCTCAAAACGAGAAAACACCATTTTATCCTCAAAGTCCTTATGGGGTTGCTAAACTTTATGCTCACTGGATAACTATTAATTATAGAGAGGCCTATAATATTTTTGCATCCAATGGAATTTTATTTAATCACGAAAGTTTTAGAAGAGGAGAAACTTTTGTTACAAAAAAAGTAGTATCTGCCTTGTGTAAAATTAAATTAGGATTACAAAAAAGATTATATATTGGAAATTTGGATGCTCGTAGAGATTGGGGCCATGCTAAGGACTATTCTTATGCAATGTGGCTAATACTGCAATATAAAAAAGCAGATGATTTTGTTATTTCAACAGGGATTAATTATTCAATTAGAGAATTCATAACTTTTGTTGGTGAAGAACTTAATTTTGAAATTAAGTGGGTTGGTAAAGGAATAAATGAAAAAGGTCTTATAAATAAAAACACTATACTTGTAGAATGTGATAAATCTTATTTTAGACCGTTAGATGTGAATACTCTTCTAGGAAATTCAAAAAAAGCAAACAAACTCCTAGGGTGGCGTCCTGAATATAATATTACGAAGTTAGTAAAAGAGATGGTTAAAGAGGAGTTAGTTTTTTTAAAAAAAAAACTTTATGATAAGTAGAAAATCTAAAATTTTTGTTGCTGGGCATAATGGATTAGTAGGTAGTGCAATTGTTAGAAGACTTAAAGAAAAAGGTTTTAAAAATATTTTAGTTGAAAGCAGAAAAAAATTGGATTTATTAAATCAAGAAAAAGTTCTGCATTATTTAAAAAAAAAAAAACCAAAAGCAATTATTATTGCAGCAGCTAGGGTAGGAGGTATTTTTGCAAATAATAGGTTTAAAGCAGAATTTATATATGAAAATTTATGTATTCAGAATAATGTAATTCACGCTGCGTATTTAAGTAAAATAAAAAATTTAATTTTTTTAGGTTCGAGTTGTGTTTATCCAAAGAATTGTAAACAACCTATAAAAGAAACTTATCTTTTGACAAGTGAATTAGAAAAAACAAATGAACCCTACGCTGTTGCTAAAATTGCAGGTATAAAAATGTGCGAAAGTTATAATTACCAATATAAAACTAATTATAAATGTTTAATGCCTTCTAATACTTATGGTCCTAACGATAATTATAATTTAAAGACATCTCATTTTTTCCCAGCCTTAATTAAAAAAGTTTTTGATTATAAATATAAAAAAATAAAAAAAATTGTAATATGGGGAACTGGTAATCCTAAAAGAGAGTTAATTTATGTAGATGATATTGCTGATGCGTGTATTTTTTTTTTAAAAAAAAAAACTAAAGAAACATTAATTAATATAGGTACTGGTATGGATCATAAAATTCAATATTATTTAAATTTTATTAAAAAAAAATTAGATGTTAAGGCAAAAGTTTTTTTTGATACCAGAAAACCTGATGGTGTAAAAAGAAAACTCTTAGATATTAGTTTAGCCTTATCTTATGGATGGAAACCAAAAGTAAGTCTTAACCAGGGTTTTGATTCTACTTTCAAATCCTTTTTAAAAAATTGCTAAATAAAAATATTATAATTATTTCTATTTGTGCTACTTTATCTTTTTTTTTTATTATTCTTTCTTTTTATCCAAATTATTGGTTAAATTTTTTTGGTTTCTTGTTTATACCTCCACAGGTTCCAGGTTTTTCAGATTTTTGGGTACATATTAAATTTTTAGAATGTAAAGAATTAGGTTTAACTCTATATGAGAATTGTCCAGAAGTAATATTTGGTTCAAAATATAATACTCACCCGAGTTTATGGATAAAAATATTTGAATTTTTAAAATTAAAGAATTTTTTTAATTTAAATTTTTTAGTTTTTTTTATTTTAATGTTTTATTTTAGTAGTTTATTTTACCTCTCAAAATTCGTTTTAAACTTCAAAGATAAAGTAGTTTTTCTATTAGCCACCTTTTCTACCTCAAATTTATTATTAGTAGAAAGATTAGCAACTGATTGTGTAATTTTTTTACTTTTATTTTTTTTGACAACTAAAATTAGATTTTTTATTAAATATTTTTTATTTTTTTTTGCAATTATGCTTAAAATTTACCCTGTATTTGCTTTGCCTATTTTTTGTCATAATAAAAAAAAATTTTTTATAGCCATCGCTATTTGTTGCTTTAGTCTTTTTTTTTTGTGGGATGATATTGTAAATATAAATAAAAATCTTGTGGAGTTTTCGAGAGCATACGGATATGGTTCTAGATCGATTTCCAAAGGTATATACCTTTTTTTAAAGCACTATAATTATCTAATAATTGAAAACTATAATATTTTAAAAAATTTAATTATTTTTTTATTTTTATCTTTCTTCTTTTTAATTTTTTGTTCAACCTTTTTTAAAAAGAAATTTAAAAAACTGAATGAAAAAGATATTTTTTTGAAGAAAAAACTTGAATTATTTTTATTAGGATCATCTATTTTTATATTTACATTTATATTTGGATCCTCAGCTGATTATAGATTAATTTTTTTATTTTTTGTTTTGCCTTATGTTTTAAATTTTTATCGAGTAAAAAATAAAATAGTTTTTTTATTTTGTTTATTTGTAAGCCTAAACAGCTTATTTTTTGAAAAAGGCTATGAATATTCATTAACCTATTATGTGAATGTCTCTTTTGTTTACTTATGTAAATTAATATTATTTACTTATTTAAGCTTTACATATGGATATGTAATAAAAAATTATATTTTTTTTAAAAAAAATTTATTAAAAAATGTATAAAAAAAAATATTTTGAAAAAATTTTGTCTTCAAAATATTTAAGGTATCAAGATACAGGGTTAGTTGGATATTTAATGGGTTCTTGCCATAAGAATCTCGAAAACAAATTTATAAAAAAAAATGGTAATGTTTTAGAAATCGGTCCAGGAACTTCACCCCATATTAAGTATTTAAAAAAAGGTTATGATAAATATTATTTTTTAGAATCCTCAACATTTGCTCTTAATTTTTTAAATAAAAAATTTAATAAAAAAAATATTATAATAAAAAAATCAATAAAAAACTCTGTACCCTTTAAAAAAAAATTTTTTGACAGGATAATTATGTCACATGTTTTGGAACACATAAGTGATCCTGAAAAATTTTTGTTTAAGGTTATGTCGAAATTAAAAAAAGGAGGATATTTATCAATATCGTTGCCTACAGATCCTGGACTTTTATGGAGGCTAGGTAGATCTTATAATAAAATTTTTAATATAAAAAAAAAACTAAATTTAAATAATTGCAAGTATGATTATATGATAGCTACTGAACATGTAAATTCAACATTCAATCTCAAATCCATTTTGAAATACCATTTCCAAAAAAATATTGTTTGCGAAGATTTTTTGCCTTTTAAATTTTTAAAGTCTTTAGATTTTAATTTATTCTATAATTTAACTATAATTAAATAAAAACTTTCTTGATATCATAAGTTTTAATGTTTGAATTATAGTTTTAATAATTTTCATTTTACTAACTCCCTTTTTAAGGTCGTATCTGAGTGTAAAAGGGATTTCAGCAAAAGAAAATTTTACCTGAGATAATTTTAATTTTATAATTATATCCGCAGTTACAGAAAAACCTTTTTCGCTAAAGAAATTTTTTTTTAACATAGTATTTTTTACTTTATTAATTTTAAATGCTCTAAAACCACAAGTATAGTCTTTGACATTTTTAATTGGAAATAAAAATTTAAAAATTATACAGGATATAAAACTTAAGATTTTTCTTAAAAAACTAAGACCGTAAGTTTTTGAATATTTTTTATACCTGGATGCTATGACTACATCATATCCTTCATTAATTTTTTTTATAAGATGATAGCTATTTTCTGGAGTATGTGAGTTGTCAGCATCCATAGTAACTATAATATCATCTGATTTTGCTCTTTTTAGTATATGCCTAAATCCTGTTTTTAATGCCGCTCCCAAACCTATATTATTTTTATGGTTTATTAATGTTAATTTAAAATTTTTTTTTTTTATATGTTCGATAGTTTCATTAGTTTTATCAAAAGATCCATCATTAATAACTAAAATATAAAATGGCAATTTTTTTTTTTTATAGAAATTAGAAATACGATTTAATATTTTTTTTAAATTTTTTGCTTCATTAAAAGCTGGTAACAAAAAATAAATCATAATAATTTATAAAATTTTATTAAGTAGTTTACAATTCTGTTACTAACTCCTATTTTGCCGAATGGATTATTCCAACGTACTTTTTTTTTGATAAAAAGATTTATTGAATCATTTAATCTTTTTTTGTTATACCCAACTAGTATGTTTGACCCAATCCTAATCGTTTCTGGTCTTTCAGTATTGACTCTTGTTGTAATACACGGTTTAGAAAGTATACATGCTTCTTCTTGAATACCACCAGAGTCTGTAATAACTAATTTACAATTTATTAAGAGACAAAGAAAACTTAAATAATCTAAAGGCCTCAGTATTACAAAATTTTTCGCAAAAATATTTCTATCTAATCTAGAGTTAGTTCTTGGATGAACCGGAAAAACTATTTTATAATTTCTAAGTTTTTTATTTTTTTTAATAGTATTAATTATTAATTTGAGTCTTTTTTCCTTATCAACAGTTTCTTGTCTATGTAATGTTAAAATTATAAATTTATTTTTTTGGAGTTTAAGTTTATTTAGAATATTATTGTTAAGCTTATTTCTATTCTTACCCACAACATCAACTATAGTATTTCCTACGTTCAAGATTTTTGTTTGATTAATTTTTTCTCTTATAATATTTTTTGTTGCAATTTTAGTTGGGGTAAATAATATTTGACTTATATTATCAGTAATTATTCTATTAGTTTCTTCTGGCATTTTTTTATCAAAAGACCTCAGCCCAGCTTCAACATGAACTAAATTATAATATTTTTTTTTTGTATTAATTTCATTTCGAAAAAGAAGATGGCACGCTATGGATCCAGCCAAAACTGTATTTGTATCTCCCTGAACAATAACAAAATTTGGTTTTTCCCTAAAAAGGATATTTTTTATAAATTTAATTGCATATGTGGTGAAATTTGAATTTTTTCTATACTTTAAACGATATTTAGGTTTGGGTATATTTAGTTGTTTGATAAATATCCGGTCCATGTCATAATCTCGATGTTGCCCACTATGAATTATAAAAAATTTTTTTTTTTTTTTTTTTAAAAAACTAATAATTGGG
>Ga0194133_10007964_pt1 | contig 12514 bp, 9 predicted proteins | sample TA2KigOf40mmetaG_FD_155448 | JGI IMG/M metagenome (GOLD analysis project Ga0194133, IMG submission 155448) | Freshwater microbial communities from Lake Tanganyika, Tanzania - TA2015055 Kigoma Offshore 40m | ecosystem: Environmental > Aquatic > Freshwater > Lake | place: Tanzania: Lake Tanganyika...
TTGCTCGGTAGCGGCGCTGTTGCGCTGAAGTGCCGGCATGTGGCGAGCTGACGTGGGAGCGGTTGAGCTGGTGACCTCCCGCTGCTGCTTGTCGTAGAGCGCCAAGCCGAACGCATTCCCAAAGGTCATCAGCGCCCGCTTCATGGCGTCGGTTTCGGCTTCTTTGAGGGCGGATTCATGGGCCTGGCCTAGGTCAGTATCGATGCCGTGGCCGGCCCCGCAGCCCTCGCGGATCAACTGGGCACCGGTGCCCTCGCCGACGGTGATGCGCACCCGGGCGGTGTAGGTGACCCCCCAGCCGGGGCGTTGGTCCCGGCTCGTGCCTCTGGCACCGATGGTGCGCTCGCTCTGGTTCACGCAGCGGAGGGCGACGGTTTCGCGCTGCCAGCCGTCAAAGCCAAAGATGCGGTTTGCTTCCGCGATCACCTGCCAACCCTCCAGGTAGCTCACCTGGCTGCGGCCCTGCTCCCGCTGGCGCACCTTGGCGCGATCCAGGGGTGCTGAGAGGGCAGTGATCTGCTCGGCGGAGAAGGTGCAGGTCATGGCGGCGATGGGATGGGGTGTGCGGTCAGAACAGGAGTGGATGGACAGGACGGCGATCAGCTGGCGGTGCTGGCTGGATCGAGGGGTTCGATCAACAGCCAGCAGGGCGGCTCACTGCAGAAGATGTGCTGGGGGGAGGGCCGGCGACTGCCCTTGCGGGTGATCGGCACCACCCAGCTGCACAGCCGGGTCGACCAGATGTGACCCCTGGGTCGGGTGCTGGTGGGGCTGTTGGTGGTGGTGGCGCTGGCGTAGCTGGAGAGATCCATGGCTCTAGTGATGGGGTGATCAGTGGCTGTGTGGGCTCAGGGGGCAGTGATGTGGGCCTGCTCCTGCAGCAGACCCGCGTGAAAGGGGCCCTGCCCCCCCATCAGGTGATGCGCCAGCTGCGGCGGGAGAGGAGCTGGGCGCCGGTGATCTGGCGGCCAGCTTTGAGGGCCTCCTTGATGGCGTTCTTGTCCGGCTTGCTGGTGGTGGTGACGGTGAGCCACTCGGCATCGAGGGCCTGCTCGTCGTCGATCACCACCGCCTGGGACTTGCGGCTGTTGAGCTCGTGATTCGGGAACGAGAAGCGGGTGGCCGCCGGCTGCAGCTGGGTGAGGACAAAGACGAGCGATTCCTCCAGGGCATCGGCCCGGCCGGCATCAGAGCGGGCCAGATCGGTGAGCCGCTTGGCCTGCTGCTGGCGGTAGGCGGCCTGGCCGCGCAGATGCTCGATCACCCAGCAGGTGGCATCGGCCTTGGCCGCCAGGGCGGCTTTGTTGCCCTCTTCTGCAAGGAGTGCTGCCTCCAGCTCAGCCAGGGCTGAGGCGCGCTGTTCGGGGTCGTCGGCTTCCAGCTGCTCGGCGAGCTGGCCGATGGCGGTGGTGAGCTCCTGGGCCTCGATGCCCAGCTGCCAGAGGGAGCCTGATCGCTGGATCGAACAGGAGGGGCCTGATGCTGAGGGGGCTGCCGCTTGGGCAGGGGCAGCGACTGGAGCGGCAGGGATTGGGGTGAGAACAGCCATGACGGTGAGAGGTGATGGGAAACGGAACGAGCGGATGCAATGGACGGGGCCTGGGCACGCGGCTTCAGGCGCCAGGCGGAAGCTCTGGGGATGGGATGGCCCTTGAGGCGCTCCAAGATGGCGCTGCGCCCATCCACGCCGCCCTGCCCCACCAGCTCGCACCGCGCCAGGTCGAGCAGCAACTGCTTGAGCTCGGGCAGCTGGCGATCAATCAGATCATGATCACGCTGGTTGTGGTAGCCGAGCAGGCAGCGGTAGCAACCGGCTTCGCATTCGGGATCGGCATTCAGCAGCTGAGCTTCCAGCGCCGGCACGTCCCCATCCCAGCGCCAATGACAGATCTCCAACGCTGTTTTGGCCACAGCTCGCAACGCCGAGGCGTTCTCCACCAGCCGGCTCAGAGCGCCCGCACCGCCTTCCGCCGATTCATAGAGCAGCATGGCTGTGGCTGATTCCTCATTCGGCATCAGCTCTGCGGCGATCTCACTGCCATCGAGCTGGAAGGCCACCTCAATTCCGCGCTTGATCGCGCTCTTGATGCTCACCAGTTGCGCTGGCTGCCACTCGCCCAGGAAGCGCACCAGCAGAGCGTTCTTGCGATCCTGCACATAGGGCGTGATCTTCACGAAACCCACTTCTGGGCCGTCGTCATCGGCCGCGTCGCCGCGCAGATCCTTCTCCCCTCCCCACTGGCCGTTGATCGGGTGGATCGGGAAGCCCATGTCGTTCTTGTTTTCCCGCCGGCGCCAGCCCAAGTTCACGCGGCTGATCTGGGTGGCCGGGGCATAGCTGATCTCCAGCAGGGGCTGGCCACCGCAGCTCACCTGGGCTTTGGCCACCTTCACCACACCGTTTTCCTTGGGGAATTCGTAGGTGGTGATCAGCTCATAGCCAAGCCGCTGGCGCTCCTCGTCGTCTGATGTGATCCGATCGGCCCGCTTGGTGGTGACCTGCTCGATTTGATAAAGCCTGGGGATCTTGACCGCTTTGCCCTCGGGGTGGAGTTTGAGCGGTGTGCCGCAGTGGCAACAGAGCTCTGATTCAGCGGCATCGCCGAGGTGGGCATGGCCGCAGGCGCCGCACACCAGCGCGTCCTGCGTGGCCAAGGTCGCCGTACCGGCAGCAACGGCGTTGTCTTGGAGGCCCAGCAGTGCGCCCTTCACCTTGTAGGTGTTGCCCTCGTGATAGATCAACGAGTGGGGGCCAAATTCGCTGATGCCCACAAAGCGTGGGCGGGTGATGTAGGTACCTCCTCCCACCTGCTCGCGGGTGCCGGGGATGTAGGCCATCAGCGGTAGGCGCGGGAAGTTGTAGCCGGGCATGAAGCCCTGGCTGGCCAGGTAGCGGTAGGTGCTGAAGTCGTTGTTGTTGTTGCGGCTTCCTGGCTTGTCGGCCAAGAGCAACTGCTGTTGCATGCGAGCCGCCCGCAGGCGTGTGTCGGCCGCTTGTCTCTCGCGCTCACTCAGGGCGTGATTCCCCAGATCCTTGAGGGATTGACTGATCTGGCCATCAACGGCTTCCAACAGTTCGCGCCAGCGGCTCAGTGCGGCATCGAAATCGAGCGCAGCGCCGTGGGTGATCGATTCCAGCCAGCTGCCCGTCAGCCAGGGCGGTGGTGTGGCTCCCAGCCACTTCATCTCAATCAGGTCGTCGACGATGGCCTGGCAATCCGCCTGGGCCGCGCGGTAGGCCTCATCTTTGGAGAGGGCCTCCATCAATTCGGCTTGTACTGGTCGCCCTTGCGCGCTCACGTCCACCAGTTCCTTCACCTTCCCAGGCAAGCGTTGACGCGTGGCCGCCAGCCACAGCGCCCGGAAGTGAGCCTTCAGCAACTCCTCATTGGCCAGCTCCAGCGTTGGCGCGCTCACGGCACCTGCCACCATCCGCACCGGATCGGCGAAGAAATACTGATCGTGGGGTGAGGTGGCACCGCAGTAACTGAGCACCAGCGCCGGCTGGCCGCTACGGCCGGCACGGCCGCTGCGCTGCGCGTAGTTCGCCGGCGTTGGCGGCACGTTGCGCATGTAGACGGTGTTGAGCGAGGAGATGTCGACACCCAGTTCCATCGTGGGTGAGCAGTACATCAACCGCAGCGCTGCGCTGCGGAAGGCGTCCTCGCGTCGTTCGCGTTCACCCGCATCCACCTGGGCTGTGTGCTCGCGGGCCAACAGGGTTTGAAGGAAGGGTCTGCCTTCTGTGGCGATCAGCTCGGCCAGGTCGGCATAAAGCCGCCTGAAGTAGGGGTTCACCGGTCCGCGGCGGCCACTGCTCTGGCGCGCATCCGCTAACCGCCGTGCATAGGGGTCTTCTGGTTCTGCGTCTGGATCCACGAGCCTCCAGCGCAGTGCCGTGCTGTTCAGCCGCCAGCCCTGCAGCACTTCACTGGCCTTACGGCCCAGTCGCACCTCTGTGGCCTTGACGAGCCCCCAGGCGCTCAGCACCTCGAGGATGTGAGCCATCAGTTCCTGGTACAGGTCGTCCTTCCACTTGAAGGTTCGGTGAAGGTCTTCCACCGAGCGCCAGCGCTCCCGGGCCTTGAACCAACGCCCGAATTCACCGCGTAGGGACAGGGCTTCCAACCCTGGATGCTTCGTCTCTTTGGGAACGGGGCTGGTGATGACATTGCGTGCCAGCTCAGGCTTCTCATCGCTGCCGATACTCCAAACCTCTTCGAGATCGGAGGCGGCCCGCTTACGACGCTCGAATTCCTCCATCACCAGGGCGTCGCACTCGATCGCCAGCCGTTCCCGCATCTCTTCGAGAACGCGATGGCAGATCAGGAAGCGTTCTTCACTGCTGGCTTGGGCCAACAGAGGATGTCGCTGCCCCCAGTCGGCCTGATCTTCCGCGCAATTCACCAGTTCGGCGTAGTCCACCTCCAGAAGCCGCAACTGCTCGAGGTTCGGGTTGGTGAGCCGCCAGCCCCGCCGTAGATCAACGATCAGCCGGTACTCCAGCACACCCCTGAGGGCTCGGCGGTTGCTCTGCTCAACGTTGGGTTTGACGTTGGCGATGGCGATGAAGTCTTCCGCTTCCAGCCGCAGGGCTTTCTCGGTTTCCTGCGCCAGAGTTTCCAGGCTCAGCTCTTTCTCGGCCTGGGCGTTCAGCGCTGCCACCAAGCCAGCGCGCAGCTGCAGGACGCGTACGAAGTCGTTGAAATGGCCCGCCTGCAGCGAGGCATCCTGACGGTTGTCACTGAAGGCCAGTAGCTTGCGCGCCTGATCAGGGATTTCTTGGGGCGGGAAGCTCAACAGCTGCCGAAGCACCGCCAGGCTCAAGGTGGTGGTGGCTGAGCTGCGGCCCTCGGAATTGAGCCCGCAGAGCTTGCGGAACTCACTGCTCCGCACCCCGTGCTCCACACCGCAGGACGGGCAGAAGCGGAAGCTTCCCTTCAGGAACCAGCCGGCCAGACCATCACTGCTGGCGCCGCCATCGGGGCGGAAGCGGCAGGGGACCGGCGCAAACTCCCGGTAGTTGCGCTTGAGCGTCAGCTCATCGTTGCGGTCCGGCTCCAGCCACCCATCGGGGAAGTTGGCTGCTTCTAGGTCATCAATGTTGTATTTGCCCTCGGCATCGGGCATGAAATAGCCATTCACCACGTCCCGCTCGCGCAGGCTGGATTCATCCGAGAACTCGCGGGGATCCACCTGAACCGGGATCCGGTTGTTCAGGTGGGCCCAGACGGGGTGAAACTCCTGCCCGCAGCTGCGGCAAAACACCACCGGATACAGCAGAGACTGCCTGCCCGCATTGGGTTGATACTTCTGCGCTTTTAGCGACAGATAACGCTGATCAGGGGCCTGGAGGGTCGCATGCACATCACCACCGGCCGAGACGAATTGGTGCAGGCGAAACGCAAAGAAGCGCCGGTTCGGGCCCACTTCCACCCGGTAGGCGGCCAGCAGGAAATCCCGCAAGGTGCCAAGGATCTGCTCATCGTCGAGCCCGGTCTGCTCGGCCAATGTTTTGCAAGCCTGCTGCAAGGTATGAGGCTTGCAACGCACCCATTTGCCGTCAGCTAGGCCGTCTTCTCGCTCGAGGCCCAGCTCTAATTCAACCCAACGCGCTAGAGGGTGTTGCCGTAGATCGTCGGCCGTCCAAGCTTGGGTTTCTGTTGCCGAGTATTCGGCCTTCAGCGCCTGGGTCAGCTCCTCTGGGCGCGGCAAATCCCCGTCGGTGCAGCGCTGCAGCGTCTCGGTGACGATGTGCTCGCTGGGGATCGCCGTGCCAAAGAGTTTGCTGGCGACTTGCGCCACGGTGGCATTGCGTTCTTTGGCCGTGCCTTCGGAGGCCATGGTGGCCGAGGTGCCTATGCAGAGCAGTTCAGCGTTGAGGCGTTGGCGCACCCGCCGCACCAGCAGCGCTACGTCCGCACCCTGGCGCCCCCGGTAGGTGTGCAACTCATCGAGGACCAGGAACTCCAGGCCCTTGGCGTCGCTAATGACTTTCTGATCCAGTGGATCCTGACGGGTCAGGATGTACTCCAACATCACATAGTTGGTGAGCAGGATGTCGGGGGGGTCATTCTTGATCTTTTCCCGTTCCTCATCGCCTTCCTGACCTGTGTAGCGAGCGAAAGTGACTCGGGGACCCTCTGGATAGCCAAGACCGAGGTATTTCTGTAATTCCTCCAGCTGGCTATTGCACAGTGCATTCATCGGGTAGATCACAATCGCCCGGATGCGCTTCTGCTGATCGCCTTTCTCTCGGGCTTCCAGAACGCGATTCACGATCGGAATGATGTAGCCCAGCGACTTACCCGAGCCGGTGCCTGAAGTCACCACAAAGCTGCCGCCACGGCGCGCGATTTCTATGGCATCTCTCTGGTGGCAGTGAAGCTGAAGCTCCTGACCGGGTCCGTTGTCTTTGCCCCAGCGGAAGATCCCGCTGCATTCCGGGTGGAGTAGCCCAGCCTCCACGAGTTCACCAATGGCGCCGCCGGTCACGAAGCTCGGGTTGAGCTGGATCAGCGGTGAGGGCCAGTACTCGCCCTTGCCATAGCTCCCGTCCACGAACTGCTGGAGATCGGACGCCTTGATCTGGGTAAAGCTGCGGCTGAACTGGCCGTAGTCCTCAACGACCCGGTCGCGGAACGAGAAGACGTCCATCAGTTGGTCTGTTCTGGGGTAGTGGTCACGCTCTTCATGGAGCCGCCGCAGAGGCGTGAGTCAATGGCTCTAGTTTGCGCAGATCGGTCTGTTGCGGGCTGCTGAATGACCTGGTGAGAAAAGTCACCTAATCCTTGCGGGCTGCTGCTGTTGGCTTGGGTTGGGGGCGGTATTTGACCGCAATTTGACCGCGGCCGCTGAGGCTAATCCCTGAAAAGTCAATCGGGGCGACAGGATTCGAACCTGCGACCTAGTGCTCCCAAAGCACCCGCGCTACCAAGCTGCGCCACGCCCCGGTTACCAGAGCATAGGACCCGGGGGCAGCGTGCTTTGAAGGGTTGGTGGGTAGAGGGTCCTTACTCCTTCAAGTGGGGAAGAGCACTGTGCTCCCCACAAAGCTGAACGGAGCAGACCCGCCCACAAACGGTGAGTGGGCACGAGGTCAGCACAACAGAGGGCAATGGTGGCCGTGCAAAAAGGGGAGCGCTGCGCGAACGCTCCCCAACGCGCCAACCACCTGAATCGAGGAGCTGGGATCGATCGACCTGAATGGTCAAGACCCCAGCGCCAGCTCAACTGGTCGCGATGTCACTGATGAGCTTGCCCAGACCAACACCGCCAACATTGCTTGGGTTCAAGTTGCCTGCGGCATTGGATTCGCTCGCATTGAGGCCAGAGGCCTTGAGAAACTGTCCGTAATTGAGACCAAACAGCGGGTCAGCAACCCGGTTGGGATTCATGGTGTTGGTCACATCTTGTCCACTGCCACCTGAGAGCACTTCACATGTGAGTAAATCCAGGAGTTGGATCACCATGATGTTGTTCTCCATTTGCATTGGGTGAACGGCTGGTAGCGATCGCACCAGCACCATCTGGTCCTAACCAGGCCGCTCGTGACAGACCGTGGAATCGCCCATGTGCGGTTGTGATGCGCTCCATGTGCTGGAACCTGAACAGCTTCTAGGGCGCTGTGCTGCCTAGACGCCATGGCGTGACGATCGCCATCCCATGGCGCAAGCCCACATCGACGCTGCCAGCGTGAGAACACCCTGGTGCCGCTGACGAGCCTGCCGGTTGCTGAAAAGATTCAGCACACCTCGCCAAGGCCTGGATGCGCTCCTAGTGTGGAATCCATGACACGGGAGCACGCCATGGGGATCAATTGGCAGCCCGACGGATCGAGCCATCAGCGCACCGACACAGCAGCAGCAGCAGCAGAAGCCCCGTCTTGCATGAAATGGGGCAGTGACGGCGAGCTCTCGGCCGTGGATCTGCAGGGCATCATTGAGCGCCTGCGCGCTGTGGATCAGCAGGCCTCAAACCTGATGGATTGCGCCCTCGAGTCCTGTGCTCAGGCCAGCACGGCGATGCAATCGATCTCAACCCGGGCCCCCTTGGGCAGGGCCGCCGCCTGCACGCAAGCTCGCGCAGGGGCAACCCCCTGGCCGAACACCTCGGCATAGAGGGCATTGACCTTGGCGAAATCGGCCAGATCAGCCAGGAACACTGTGGTGCGCACCACCTGCTGGGGTCTGCATCCCGCCTCGGCCAACACGGCCTGCAGGTTGCTCAGCACCTGCCGGGTTTCGGCCTCCACATCACCGCCGCCCACCATCGCGCCGCTGGCGGGGTCAAGGGCGATCTGGCCCGAGCAGAACAGCAGATTGCCGGCCCTAACCGCCTGGTTGTAGGGGCCCACGGGGGCGGGCGCCGCGCTGGTGTTGACGGCTTGCAGCTCGGGCATTGATGGCATCGCAGGGCGCAGGGGAGGATGGGGCGGAGCTTATGGCCACTGCGGCCTGTCGGTCATCGCCACCCCCCTTGCTGAGCTGCGTCCCCCCGATCTGCCGCTGCGCGCGCAGGTGCAACTGCAGCAGCTCTGGCACCGCTATGGCGAGGCCAGCAGCAGCTGGACCTTGCAGGGCATCGATCTGGAGCTGCGCGAAGGCGAACTGGTGGGATTGCTGGGTCCCTCGGGCTGCGGCAAGACCACCCTGCTGCGGCTGATCGCCGGCTTCGAGAGGCCCCTGCAGGGCCGGGTCTGCATCGACGGACGCGAGGTGGCCGGGCCCCAGCGCTGGCTCGAACCGGAGCGCCGCGGGGTGGGCATGGTGTTTCAGGACTACGCCCTGTTTCCGCATCTGACGGCCTGGGCCAATGCCTGCTTTGGGCTGCGGCGGGGGGCCGACACCAGTCGGGCCTCCTGGCTGCTGGAGCTGCTGGGCCTGCAGGGGCTGGAGCAGCGCTACCCGCACGAACTCTCGGGCGGCCAACGCCAGCGGCTTGCCCTGGCCCGCGCCCTGGCCCCTGGCCCGGCGGTGGTGCTTTTGGATGAGCCCTTCTCCAACCTCGATGTGGAGGTGCGGCTGCGCCTCCGCAGTGAGCTGCCCGGGGTGCTGAGCCAATGCGGCGCCTGCGGACTGATCGTGACCCACGACCCTGAAGAAGCCCTGGCGATCTGCGACCGCGTGGCGGTGCTGGAGCAGGGGCAGCTGCACCAGATCGCCAGCCCGCGGGAGCTGGTGCAACGCCCCGCCAGTGCCTTTGTGGGGCGCTTTGTGTTGCAGGCCAACCTATTGCCGGTGATCTCGGCCTCGGGGTCGACCCTGCAAACCGCCGTGGGTGCCTGGCAGTTGCGCGATGCATACGGCGGTGACGGCCTGGAGGCAGCTATTAGTAGTGGCGAGGCCCTGCAGCTGCTGGTCAGCCCCGATGGCCTCGAGCTGATTCCCGATGCCGCTGCCGAGGGCTGGGTGCTGGGGCGTGAATTTCTGGGGCGCGAATGGCTGTATCAGGTGCAGATTGGGGAGCTGCGGATGCGCCTGCGGCTGCCCCTGGAGCAGGACTGGCCGCGGGGCCAGCGCTGCCAGCTGCGGCATCGACCCGGCACCGAGGCGCTGCTGTATCCGGGCCGGCTGGCCGTGATGGCGGTTCAACCGCGCCAGTGATCCTTGTGGCGGCGCAGCTCGGCCAACGCGGCTGGATTGCTGCTGCGCACAAACAGGTTGGTGGCCCGCTCGGCCGCCACGGTGCTGGGCACGCTGGGCTGCCCCTGGCGGCGCAGCTGCTCGACCTGCTGCAGACGCTGGTCCAGGGCAACACGCAGCGGATCTGCAGCAGGCACCTGCTCGAGCGCCCAGCGCAGGTTGGCGGCGCTGTACTCATGCGCACACCAGATGCGGGTGTCGGGCGGCAGGGCGGTGAGGCGCTGCAGCCCTTGCCAGAGCTGCTCGGGGGTGCCTTCAAACAGCCGTCCGCAGCCCGCCACAAATATGGTGTCACCGACGAACAGATCACCGCTGTTGGGCAGGTGATACGCCACATGGGCCCGGGTGTGGCCCGGCACCGCCAGCACCGTGATCGGTTCACCCAGCAGGCTGAGCCGATCACCGTCGGCCACCGGATCGGTCTGAAACGGGATGCGGCTGCGGTCGGCGGCGGCGGCCACCACCCGGCATCGGGGCCAGCGACGCTGCAGCTCGGGGGTGCCGCCGATGTGGTCGTGGTGGTGATGGGTCTGCAGCACCGCCACCAGCTGCAGCTGCCGCTGCTCAAGCCGCTCGATCAGCGGCGGGGCCACGGCCGGATCCACCAGCACCGCTTCGCTGCCGCGGCTCAGCAAAAACACGTAGTTGTCGTCAAGCACGGGCACCGCCTCGATCTGCAGCGGAGCGGCTGGGGATGGGGCCATCGTTAAAGTCCGAGCTGCGGCCACCCCCATGATCGCTGCCGCTGCCCTGCCGATGATCACGATTGCCCTGGCCAAGGGCGCCCTGCTCAAGGACTCGGTGCGCTGTTTTGCGGCCGTGGGGCTTGATTTTTCGGCCCTGCTCGAGGCCGGCAACCGCCAGCTGATGGTGCCCAGCCGCTGCGGCCGGGCGCGGGCCCTGCTGGTGCGCAATGCCGATGTGCCCGTGTATGTGAGCTACGGCCAGGCGCAGCTGGGGGTGGTGGGCTTCGACGTGCTGCAGGAGCATCAACTGCCCGTGGCCCAGCTGGTGGATCTGGGTTTCGGCGGCTGCCGCATGAGCGTGGCGGTGAAGGCCAGCAGCCCCTACCGCCGCGCCGCCGACCTGCCGGCCCACTGCCGCATCGCCAGCAAGTTCACCCGCTGCGCCGAAACCTTTTTCGACAGCCTTGATCTGCCGGTCGAACTGATCCACCTCACCGGCTCGGTGGAGCTGGGCCCGATCACCGGCATGAGCGAGGCGATCGTCGACCTGGTGGCCACCGGCCGCACCCTGCAGGAGAACGGCCTGGTGGCAATTGAAGACCTGTTTCACAGCACGGCGCGACTGATCGGCCATCCGCTGGCGTTGCGCCTCGATGGGGGCGACCTGGCCGAACTGGTGACCCAGCTGCAACGACTGCAGCAGCCAGCCAAGGCCGCCTGATGGCCAACACCGATCGCCGGCGGCTGCAACGGCTGCTCCCCTACCTGGCCCGCGACCGCAAACGCCTGAGCTTCACGCTGGTGCTGCTGATTCCGGTGGCCCTGGCGGCGGCGGTGCAGCCGCTGTTGGTAGGCCAGGCGATCGCCGTGCTGCGGCGCGAACCGACCATGCCCTGGCTTGCGGGCATGCCGGTGGGGCAGGCGCTGCAGCTGCTGGTGCTGCTGCTGCTGGGTGCGGTGCTGCTGCGGCTCGGACTGCAGGGCTTCCAGAGCTTCAACGTGCAGGCCGTTGGGCAGCGGCTCACAGCCCGCATCCGCGATGACCTGTTTGCCCACGCGATGGCGTTGTCGCTGCGCTTTCACGACCGCACACCGGTGGGCAAGCTGCTCACCCGCCTCACCAGCGACGTCGATGCCCTGGCCGAAGTGTTCGGCAGCGGCGCCGTGGGGGTGCTGGCCGACCTGGTGACCCTGGCGGTGATCGCCGCCACGATGATCACGATCGAATGGCGCCTGGGCTTGCTGCTGCTGATCAGCCAGGTGCCGGTGACGCTCGGCATCCTGTGGCTGCAGAAGCGTTACCGCAAGGCCAACTACCGCGTGCGGGAGGAGCTGAGCCAGCTCAATGCCGACCTGCAGGAAAACCTGCAGGGCCTCGAGGTGGTGCAGATGTTTAGGCGCGAACGGCTCAACAGTGAGCGCTTTGCCGTCACCACGGGGGCCTACCGCAAGGCCGTGGCCGGCACGATCCTCTACGACAGCGCCATTTCCGCCTTCATTGAATGGGTGGCCCTGGTGGCGGTGGCGGTGGTGCTGGCCCTGGGCGGCTCGATGGTGAGCGCCGGGGCCATGGGGCTGGGCACCCTGACCACCTTCATCCTCTACTCGCAGCGCCTGTTTGACCCGCTGCGCCAGCTGGCTGAACGCTTCACCCAGATTCAGGGCGGCATGACCGCCGTGGAACGCATCGGCGAGCTGTTCGAGGAACCGATCGAGATCGCCGATCGCCCCGCCATCGCAACCGCGCCTGTGTCAAGGCCGGGTGCCATGGCAACCGCTGCCGACGGCGCCCCCGCCGACGTGATCTTTGACGATGTGAGCTTTGCCTACCGGCCCGATGAGCCGATCCTCGAGCACCTGTCGATGCGCATCGCCCCCGGTGAGCACGTGGCGCTTGTGGGGCCCACCGGCTCGGGCAAGACCACGGTGATCCGGCTGCTGTGCCGCCTCTACGAACCGCAGCAGGGGCGCATCCTGCTCGACGGGGTCGACATTCGCGATCTCCCCCAGGCGACCCTGCGCCAGAAGCTCGGGGTGGTGCTGCAGGACACGTTCCTGTTCAGCGGCACGGTGGCCGACAACCTGCGGCTGGATGTGGCGATCGACCGCGACCAGCTGGAGCAGACCTGCCTTGACCTCGGCCTGAACCCGCTGATCAAGCGCCTGCCCGACGGCCTGGCCAGC
>Ga0194133_10007965_pt1 | contig 12514 bp, 5 predicted proteins | sample TA2KigOf40mmetaG_FD_155448 | JGI IMG/M metagenome (GOLD analysis project Ga0194133, IMG submission 155448) | Freshwater microbial communities from Lake Tanganyika, Tanzania - TA2015055 Kigoma Offshore 40m | ecosystem: Environmental > Aquatic > Freshwater > Lake | place: Tanzania: Lake Tanganyika...
TATTATTTTTATTACACACATTTTTGCCATTTCAAAGAAGCTGGGGCTTCAACAGAATATTTCTTCTTTTTAGTGACCACAAATGGTAACAGAATATTTCTTCTTTTTAGTGACCACAAATGGTAACAGAATATTTCTTCTTTTTAGTGACCACAAATGGTAATAAGAAAAAGGCTTTTAGGTCATTAAAAACCTTATGCTAAATAAATGCTCATTGATTTAATAAAATATTGGAGAAAGGTTAGAGCTTGTAAAATTCTCTTGGGAGAGCAAGAAAATGTTGACAATACAAATAAAAGCATTATTCAATTGTTGATTAGGGGTTCTTTGTGGAATCATCTGTACAAGCAGAGTTTTTGCCAATTCTAAAGTGGGCATTAGCCAGATTGATTTCGGTTTTATTGCAGGTGAACTTAAATGATGTCCTTAATAGGCACTTAACAATCAACAGAATTTTCTGTATAGTGGGTCTTGTGTAAATTTTTTGGCTCCACCCAACACAAGTTCCATGCATACACATTAAATGTAAATAAATTTGTAATGGACCTCCAACCAAATGCAACTGTACAAATTGAAGCAACTCACATGAAAAGTATCACAAAGGATAGCATTTGATATGAATATCTAATCTTGTAGATTGGACAATTGAAAGCTTAGTTACCTACAAGCAAAAGGTGTTGAAAAGATATAACTTTTCAATGTTTTTATAGCTCACAAAAAAATTAATTTTTGACCAGTGAAAAGCATTTTTCGAGCACTAGCCTAAAAGGTAAAAAGTCACTGATATGTTTTGGACAGATTGGGATGACAATCTTGTGGGAATATTGTATGTACCTGATGTCAAAACTCATTTCTTTGTTCTTTTATTGGTATTTGTGAAGAAAGTCATGAAACCTCACTTATCAAATGAGTTTTATTTTTTTAAGTTCAGAATGAAAATTACCATGTGTACAAAAAGACACATCTGGTCCTTTTTATTTCTCAATTTCAAAATTTATGTATTCAGTGTAATTTTTTTAGTTTTTGGGCACATGTTTAGAGTTTTGTGATTGCTTTTAATTTTTAGTAATTTTTTAGAAGTTCAATATTCTAACAAACTTGCTTTTCTTTTTCAGGGAACATTGCTTTTTAATGAAATAATTTTATACTTTTTAATGAAATAGTTTTATACTTTTTTGAATTTACCAGTCGGAAGGAAAAATATTTTTCCATTTAATGTCCCTTTTTCTTTTTTTAGCCGATGAAATGCTCAATACCAGAGATTACTTTCACAACGGCCAGTTGGACAAAGATGGGTTGGTTAACTTTATCAAGGATATCAAAAAGAATACAAAGCTTAGTGACGAGGATGCTGCAATTTTGGCTGCCTCCAAGTAAGTGTTTAAATAACAGCTTGTGCTAACTTTGAAAATGCTTGACAAGTTCTTTAAATTGGACAAAAAAATTTTATTAAAAGTGGTTGGGGAACACTAAATTTAGACCAAACCACTCTGTTCCTCAACAGCATACTTTTATATATTTAAAGTGAAGAACGGTTTTGAGACTTTTTTTGGAAAGACTTTGATATACAGAATACAATAGAATTTAGTCTCTTGAGTCCAGCTCATATGAAAGAAGAGTGATATTTGTTCACCAATTGCTTATATCTAGGAATTTATTCTTACTGGACATGAATAAACGTGATGGAGTTGATTCAGTTTTTATACCTACAAGTTTAACGTTTGCTCTATCTTGGGCAAACTATTTCTTACTTCGATCAAACAACTTCTTTTAATTAGTATAGTGTATTAATTCAAAAGCTACTTGAGTTAGCTTTCTTCGACAATTCAATCAGAATTTAACTTTAACCTAAAAGCAATAGGTTTGCTCGAGTGATTTACATCCAAAAGAAGAAAATTAATATGTCAAAAACAAAAATTGTATCTGTTGAGCACATCTAACTTGTGATTTTTATAAGTATTTCAAAAATGGAGGTCTTTTCAACCTTTCCAATCCTTAAAATGAAACCTATCTGAAACTAGTAACCCTAAACTTTTTCTTAGTGAAATTTCATAGTAAAAGCACTTGAATGATGGCATTTTTGACGGAAAAAATAGGTCATACTCCCTTGGGATAAAAAAGTTTGGTCAACTTCAGTCCATCTTTCTCTGCGAAAATGTATTTCTCTTGTAATAATTTTGGATTAATATGAGCTTCTTTCTGGAAGTGTTAAAAACTCCTCACTGAATATTCAAAATTGAAACTTTGCCTTTAGTGGTATTGAATTATTGGTGCATTTTTGGCCGTGACAAGCATATATAATCTTAAGAATGTATCTTTGCTCCCACACTCTATAAGGTCTTTTCATAATAAATCAACCAAAATTGCTCCCACAAACAATATTCCAAAGTAAAAAAGGAAGGCAAAATTTTTCTTTGTTTAGCAATATTTTACTCACAATTTTGACTTTAGTAATCTGAAGCGCCTTTAAAAATATTGATAAATATTTAAAAGGTTTCGATCTTTTAAGGTTATAGCATTTTTGTGTGCTTGAATAAATAATCTCTTTATAGACAATTGAAAATTGGAAAGCATTGATCCCATTCCATTCTTTTCATTTTGATAAACTAAAAAATTTTCAAAGGATTATTGAATGAATTGTTTGATTGATTATAACCATGCAGGTATCACCTTAGATAGGTTTCCTTCAAGAACTAAATTTGATTAACTTTACATAAATTGTTTTGAGTTTTCAAATCATGAGAAATATTACCTAAAATAAGATTTATCAACTAGCTACTACTCTTTTTATCTCCCATTATAGTCAGCATTCGACCATAAAATCTGAAATACATTTGATGTATTTCAGTGCTAACTATAACAGATCAATTTGTTCTGTAAACTTCAAGAAATAAAGCTAAACTTTACCAAGCTCTAAAGCCTTTTTAAATAAAGTATTAGTACCTTTTTTGCAATGGTTATAGTATTGTACAACTAATAGCATGCATGGCAAAAGAAAATCTTGAATCTATTTGGATTTTCTTTCTCTTCAAACCAGACCAAGTTTTCATAAAAGCGCAAATAACTAAAAAAAATTCTCAATCTAAGATGGAAAATAAAGGGATGATTGCATGAAAGGTTTTTGTTGGATAAGCCTATTCATACTTAACAAATATTTGGGCACAAACAGAATAATTAGTAATATTTTATTGCAGCTAGGGTATGATGTATTCTAGTTGTGTCAATAACTTGAAAATAGTAACAAATGAGTCGCATGTCATACAGACTACATGAAAAGTCTTAGGATAAGCTGAATCTTAAACTCTCTGTCTCATGATAGTAATAATTAGGTAGACGGGAATTTTTTGTGTGGGGAAAAATATCTAACCCTCATGAGCAGCCTGCCTACTTAAAAAATTCATGCCTCTGTCAATTTTTAAGTTAGAGAAAAGTTTATAAAACAACATTTTTATCTAATTGAAAAAAATGCTATTTTATAAACTTTTCTCTAGCTTTTAAATTGAGGGAGCTATTAAATACGTAAGGTGAAGGTCAAATACCTTTTTTGTTTTCTCATTTGTTGTTCTTGATTGATTAAAGGTTGAATTACAAACGACTCGTTGCAAGACTTACTAGTTTTATTCAAAACCACTATCGTTCAATGAATTTCACCTTATGAAATGGTACTGTTGCAGGGGCATGGAAGACAACAGTTTCTGATTGAACTAATAAGGCATTTTTAAGGGGCCAGCCCACCTAGTTTACTTTATGACTTTATACTTAAATATCTCGGCTTCTAGGTAAAATATGTAAAAACTGGACGTTAACTTTTGAGCCATCCGTGTAAGGATTATGCATGCCAATTTTCAGGCCTCTAGCTTAAATGATGTGGGAGGAGAATGAGGTGACAGACACACACACGTGGGACGTCAGGGCATTTTTGGCTCGATTCCTATATAAAAATTCTAAAACCTGGTGCAGTAGGAATTCAAGCAATGATTGGAGTCACTAACCCTAACTGTGGGTAGCATGTTGATTTTTTTTCAATCTGAGGTGTAAAACCACTGGCATCGCTGGGGATTGACCTACAACCTTAGATCTCAGAACTCATATATCAGGTGTTTTTGACCCCTCAGCCTCTGAGAACCTTCTGCTGTTGGCCCAAGAGTTGCAATCTTTATTATCTAAAAACATTTAGAAAACAAACAGAAATAAAAAAATCTTCACTTAGTCTTGATTGAAAAGTTTAGCTTAGATACTTGAAAAGTTTTTTAGGTCCAATGATGAGAGCTTTTATTGTACTTTCATTTTCTTGTGTGACCATAATTATCTTAAACGGCCTTTAAGATCTAAAAATCCTTGATATTTTACGAATGCAAAACAATTTTGAGATGCATTACATGTTGCTTTTACAAGAAGTTAATGCTATAGACTTTATTCAGTTAAATAAACAGACTAAAGAGAGACAAAATTCTACATTTCAAATAGAGGAGACCCTTTGTTGATGTTAGTCTGACATTTGCTCATTCAATGTTCAATCATGAAACCAAAACATAAGAATGATTTGACTTTTATACATCTGGTTTACAATTTGTAAAAAGCATTAAATGTCACAATTATGCAAGTAAAATATTTTTTCCATTCCATGACGATGTAGCAGCAAACCAAATTTGATTAATTTTTTTAGGATTGTTGACTCAAAGCCCCATTCTCGCATGTGGTACAGGATTGGAGCAGTCAGGAACATGACTGGAGGAAGGAAAACAGCTCCAGAGGCAAAAATGAGTGAAAAACTAAAAGAGGTAACTTGTTTTTCACCATATTTACTCTGAAATATGAAAGTTTGACATTAGTTTTGGATCCCAGCTGTTAAATGAATTAATGGACAATATTTCCATATGTGAAAAAAATTGTGTAAACTGTACAAAAACACTTGTTTTTTGTGAGGGATAGAAACTCCCAAGGGACCTTTTCAGAACTATACGATTTATCTTTTATTCAGAATGTCAAGAAGAAGATTAGAGATCATCTCATCGGTTTATTTTATCATTGCTTGAGATAACTTCCAATCCAAAGCACTTTTAAAAATGAAACTTCCCGCTCAATTGTAAGAATGATACAAGAAAGAATCACATTGACATTTTCTTTCTCTCTTGAGAAGGATATAATTTGAATAACGGAGTCAATCAATTAGCATTGACAGCCCTTTACATTCCAGTCCCTTTTTCAATCCATCTCAATAGAAAGTTAAGATTGCAAAAAATGCAAATTATGCTAACCAAACAAAAGTCAATCTCCCAATAAATATGTTGCACTCTAAAGACTAATAGAAAAGTGTTTCCTAGTTTTCAGCTATATTGAGCAGAGCTCCGGATACTTATGAAATGGTAATTGGAGATTTGACAAAGAGTTAGAAATTGTGAACATTTATGAGTTGATTATTTTTGCTGTGTTTTAATTCAACCATCTTAAACCTGCTTCACACATAGTTTTTCACAATTTTATCTAACATGAAAGCTTCACTTTTATGACAAATTAACTTAAAGCACTGGATGGTGACCAGATCCTTAAAAAGGATTGTTGTTAGCATGGGGACCTCAAGGAAATATGATGGCTCAAGGGGTCAAACGCCCAAATAGCTGAATATAAAGTTTAAAATTGGTCAGACTTTTCAAAGTTTTTCATTCATCAAAAAATAAGTAAGTTAGCAAATGGCCAAACTTGAAACTCATTCTGGTCAGATATTTGTGAATTAATCAGAGGGAAGAATTTTCAATAGCTTCTTTTAATACAACTTTTGTGTTTGATGAAAGGCTTTCATCACTTTTGGCACAAGTGTTGCATTAACTTTCTGAGATGAGGTGGTTTATTTCAAAACTGCTCATGACAAGATTTTATCTGTTCTTATTCCTTCACTTTCCAATTTTCTTGAATCACAAATTTAGGGGCTGTCAGGATTTCTTGCACCAATAACTGATGGAGGAAAAAAGGTATTCCACTTCTGCCAAAGAGGGGAAAATGAATATTTACTTTTGCTTTTTCAACGTTTCACCTCATTTAGTTTCATTTTATTGTTCAGGGAAAAGCTTGAGAATAAATTTGCCGTTTGAAAGCCTTAAACTAAAAAAATTATTGAATGGAAGACTTAGAGACTGAGATTTAATTCAATCTGTTTTAGTGTTCTTTCAAAGCTTTGGCAAATTCATTTCCTGGCTATTAGAATTTATTTTTTCTCACCCAACACAAAGATGTTGCATGATTCTTTTTTCCTTTGCTTAAGATATCTTCTTAAACTTTGGGATAATCATTTACCTCAGCTCAAAGCAGGTAAACTTTGATAAGGAAATCTTTTGATGTATTTTCAGTTTACAATCTCCATGATAATCCCCATGTTTCTGTGTCTAAAAAGAAATGATCTTGTTTGAAGTTTGTGTCACACACAAAAAAATTGTCAAAACAAGGTGTGCTCGATCTCCAACTTTGAATGAACAATATAATTTTTAACAATGATGCTTTTAAAGTTATGTTCCCAGATTTTTATATATATAGATAGAGAGGCTTGAATTCGCTTATTATTTCTTAAAAACTTAATTTCACAAGATCTTTATTGGGACTTTTAGTAGTTGGGAAAGGCAAAACTTTTTCTTTTTAGATCTTTTTGGAAATATTTGTCGCCCTAAAAAAATCTTATTTATGAAAAAGTTTGAACGAAGAAAGTTCAAACTTTGTCAAGAATTCTTTTTAGAACAAACAAGACAAAAATACTTTTTTCCCCTCTATTTTTTTGACATCTTATACGAATATAACCAGAGTTGTTATTGTGAATGATTTTCTTAAGACAAAAACTTCAGCTTATTTGATGCCGTATGGTAAGTTAGTTTTCACTGAAATGATTAATTTACAACTAAGTTTTCATTTTGGTGCTTTTGACTTACTAAAAGAAAAGTCAATAGAGGAGTTCACAAATTGATGAGTTAGATTTATTGGTGGTGATAATTACTAAGACCAAATCTTACAATTTTAGTATCGTTTAAGATGTCTCCTCAATTATTAGCTAAAATCTAAAATCAATGACCTAAAGCTGAAAGATTTAGGTAAAGTTTGAGTTTTCCAGAGCCAAATTACAAAGAGATTTTCTTAATACCTTGATAGTGTCCATCATTCCTTTTATCTCCTTTAATTGGATAACTTATAAAAATTCCTATTTTCTGATCATATTACCTTTCTCAAATTACAAACATTTCTCGGATATAAGACTACTTATTAAAAGTACATTACTTTTTGGCTCTGTCACATCGTGGAAAAGGTATAGGGCTTGAGTTCGATTGTTTGAACAACATTGGACAAAAGATCCCCCTTAATTTTGAGTCTTCTATTTTATGGGTCTAATATCTTTCTTAAAAGAAATGGGCTCTTTGACAATAACTTCTATAATATTAGATGCCATTATTGTGATGATAAGTGTTCTTATAATCAAGAACGAAAAAAGGTTTTTACCCAACAAAGGAAATTTTCTCTTCCCAGCTTTCCTACAACTCAAATTATATCTGATAAATTAAAAGCAAGAAAAATAGGTTTTTTGAATATTGCAGATAGTAATAAAGATAAAGGTAAATATTGTACAGTTTCAAAAAGTTTCTGATTCCAATCAAGTTTTGTTTGAATCTGCAATAAACTCAAATTTTATATAAAGATGAATTATAAGGAATTTGGCAAAAACATTAGAGATGGGCCCTGAACCGACCCGACCCCACCCGAGCATACTTTTGACCCATAGTAAATAAGAGGCCAACTCGCCTTTGACCCGTGTACTTTTTTACCTGACCCGAAGAGTTGGTTTTTTTTATCCGAGGAGAAAAAATTGAAAAGTTTGGTATTTTTAGGGGAAATTTTCCAAACCCAAAACCAAACCAAAGATGGCCAACCCAACCCGTCCTGACCCAAGCAACAAAAAATTAACCTGACCTGGGACAAAAATTTCTGACCCGGACCCATCACTAAAAACATTACTTAAGTTAAAGCATTGGTGATATAAAGAACCTTTTTATGCTTTCTTCTTATAAGAATGAGTCTTTTTTAATCAAATATCATTTAGACATTTATGACCAAAAATAGTTTAGACACAAACAAGAAATGGAGATTTTCACGATTTAAGTTGTTTTCTTAGTCTGCACCAAACATTTTTAAATGTTTTGCTTGAAATTTTTTTTAGTTTAGATAAAAGTTTGATTTTGATTTTGATTTAAAACAAAGACTATTAAGGGACAATAAAATCTTTGTTTGTGATTGTTAAAATATTGATTGGTAAGTTATGATGATAATTACAGTCTGAAAAAATTATTTCCTACTTGAATCACTTTTTACCAAATTATTTAACTCAATCAGGTGTATGATGCGATCAATGATAATCCAGATGCTCCAAACATTTCTTGGCCAGATGAGACTGAAGATAAAGCAATTATTGAATTTCATGCTTGTAAGTTTGACATTTTATTGAACTTTGATCAAAATAATTGTTATTGCCTATATACTTTTCTCAAAAATGCTTCCTTACTTGACTTTCAGCATCTGCTGCTGTTTTGGAAAGTGTAGGCACTTACAAAGTCACTGTCATTCGTCATGGCAAGATGGATCATACTGTAAAAGTCAGGTAACAAATCTCAATCTTCTCAGATTGTCTTCATTCAGAGAGAGAAAGTGCAAAAAGGCGCTCTTTTTCTTTTAACATTATTACATTTTGTACTTTACTTGATAAAAGCTTCAATTTTAATCAAGAATAAAAGAAAAATCAAAAAATTATTTAAAATTATTCAACTGAAAGATAACCTAAAGGAATCTCATTTTGAGATAAATTGACCTAAAGATTCCTAATAAACTTTAGGGATTTTCTTGGGCAAAACAATTTTTCTGCAAATTGATGAAGGGCAAAAGCTCTCTCATCTTTATCATTTTCTGACAAAGACACTCAAACTATTGCTATATGATAAGAATTATTTCTGGCTGACTGATGTGAAAAAGCAAAGTCTCAGATGGGAGTTGTGCATTTCTTTTTAATTTAAAAATAAGATTGAAGATGCAAATGATGTACCCGAAGTGAACTATAAAAAGGAAAATTAAACTAGGGTTGAGACTATTGATGGATCAGCTGTCGAGGGTGAAGATTACCAGCCAATTAATGAAGTATTGACATTTGAGCCTAATGAGAGAGAGAAGGAGGTAAAATAAAATCAGTATTATGCATTAAGAAAAACATTTTTATGGCAGTTTTTTTGACAGATTGGAATCACAATTGTGGATGATAACCAATGGGAGCCCGATGAGGAATTTTTCCTGAAACTTACCCTTATTCCTGGTCATGACTGTGAAGCTGTCAGACTTGGAAAGACTTGCATTATGGAAATAACCATTTTGAATGATGATGGTAAGATTAATTTATGCTTTTAAAAAAGTGCAGGAAAGAAAATAAATATTGTTTATGATGGTCCAAAAACTTGTATCTGGAGTTTCAAAAAAATTTAGTAAGGGATAATATACCTCTACAAAAGAAGAGTTCAGTTTAAATGCTAACTGTTTTATTCCATCGCAGGTTTACAGTTTCATCTATCTATTCATACAAAACAGACTGGTTGTACCTATTTACCTATGTCCCTTTTTCACACACGAACCACCGTACCAATCTCCTCCAAATTTTGTATAGACCTCCACACCAACTGGGAAAAGGTTCTTAATTCAAGTATGACCCTGCCAACCCACTAACCCCAGGGTACCCCAAACTCCAAAACTTAAACAGATCACTGGAGAAAAACTTTGCTTCACAAAAATGCATTAAATTTTTCCCGGCCAGTGCTGGGCCCCGGTTGGCTAGTCCTTAAAAATAATGTGCTCAATTCAAATTACTCCACTTTCACTTCACACATTTCTTTTACATTCCCATTAAACTCGTTTCAAGACAGGTGTGCACCTGTACTCTCATTCCCTCACCTTTTGATATCAATATAGCATTTCTCCGCAAGTTATACTAGATCCTCCAATCAACTAGTGACAGTGGTTTATCGCCCTCATTTATCCTAAGTCTGATCTGAGACTCTCGTTATATAAAGGCCTGCCAATCTATCAATAAACAGCTCAATATTGATTCTTTTATTTATAAGTTTTTATAAGTGACTTTTTCTTTAGATTTTCTTTTTTCCTCCAGAACCTGGCACACTCCAGTTTGAGAAAAGGGGTTATTTGGTTAAAGAAAGTTGCGGCGAGGCTGAAATCTCTATAATCCGGCAGAATGGTGCAGATGGCAAAGTTGCTGTTCACTGGAGAACCATTAGCAAGACTGCAGTTGATGGAAAAGATTACCATGGAGGGGAGGGTCTCATTGAATTTAACCATGGAGAAGTATAAGCCAAAAATTATTTTGATAATGTCTTTATATTTAATAGTAACATTATCTTATAGACAAATCAAACACTCCGGATTCCGATTGTGAATGACATGGAATTTGAAAAAGATGAAAACTTTGAAGTAGAATTGTTTGACCCAGAGTTTGGATCCAAAATTGGAAAAGTGAACCGGACAGTGGTAACAATTACCAATGATGATGGTAAATATAGAACTTCATTGTCAAAGATTCACATTTGAAAATGTAATTTGGTTCTTGGAATTTAAGTTTTGAATAGTGGAAAACTGCTACTTGTTGATTTGACATTTCAATCACAAATCAAATTTTGATGATATTTTTTTTAACAATGAATTGAAACATCTAGTGTGTATATACAAAATCTTGATTAACTCATCCATATCCTTCTTAGAATTCAACTCAGTCCTGAATCGCTTGATGATAATGACCAACATGAATGTTGATGGAATGCGTGTTCACAATGAGACATGGGCCCAACAGTTCATGGATGCTATGAATGTCAATGGAGGTGACATTGAAAATGCAACTTCTGCAGATTACGTTATGCACTTTTTGACCTTTGGCTTCAAGGTAAATTGGTTCATTCTGATGCTGACGAGGTAAAATGATAAGCTGTGTTTCATGTTCTAGATAATTTTTGCCTGCATTCCTCCTCCTGGAATGCTTGGTGGTTGGCTTTGCTTTGCTTTTTCATTAATCATGATTGGAATTCTGACTGCTATTGTTGGTGACTTAGCCGGAATCTTTGGATGTCTAGTTGGTCTCAAAGATAGTGTTACAGGTACAAAAATATGCAAAATGGTTAGAGGGGCAGTTAAGGGTTGTACCTATCTGAGAACAAAGATCAAAGGTTGGAGGTACAATCCTTCAACCCTGACAACAAAAAGATCAACAAGGCAATCCCAGACAGGGTGATAGTTGTCTGAAGTACCCATAGACATAATGCAATGTGTTTGCCAGGTGATCTCCGGGGGTACCAGTTATATGCATTTAATGAACAAATATTTGCCTTTAAACAAATCTGAGTTATTCAAATCAAATATTTTCAGCCAATTAAAAATCCCAGTAATACAAATCAAACAGTATCAGGTTTTTACTTTTACTTTTTGGAATATTTCATATTTTTATCACCCCTTATTTATTACAAAAAATGATAACTATTTGGTTACTTTATTCAAAACCTGTTATCCGTTAATGAAAATCAATTCTGGATTTTTTTAAAAATACAAATTCAACTTTAACTTTAGATTCACGTTTAGCTTTTAAGCAAATCCAACATTAACATAAGATAATTGTTTAGTTTTCAAGCAAATCCATATCTGAGTACCTGCTGAAGATCCTGCATTAACAATGAGTCTTTATAATGCACCAGATTTTCATCATTATTATTAACTGTTAATATTTGGTAGACACTGATGATTCTTTGATTCTTTGTTGTAGCTATTACATTTGTTGCCCTTGGAACTTCTTTGCCAGACACTTTTGCCAGTAAAACTGCTGCTGCCAATGAAAAGACTGCTGACAATGCTATTGGGAATGTTACAGGAAGTAACTCTGTCAATGTTTTTCTTGGATTGGGATTACCTTGGGTTGTTGCATCCATCTACCATTGGTCTAAGGTAATTACATTTCAAGTATAACCAACTATGATTATTAACCCTCAAAGGTTATATAATTAATCACTACATTGGCATACCCTGCATCTTCAGGGTAGCCCTTTTGTAGTACGTAGTGGAACACTGGGTTTCAGCGTTGGTGTCTACACTTGCCTTGCTTTTGTTGGTGTAAGCATACTCATGGTCAGGAGGATGTCTGTAACTTGTGGGAGGGCAGAACTTGGGGGACCTAGGGTCACAAAATATTTATCCAGCTTTCTTCTTATAATCCTCTGGATGTTTTACATTGTATTATCATCCTTAGAGGCCTATGGACACATTAAACCAAACTTTTAACAAGGTTTGATATCCAAAATCATTTGGGAATATTTTAGTTGCGAATTCTCTTCTGGAACTTGGTGTTGGCTTTAAAAGTAAAAGCTTTTTCTTTTATGATTTTCAAAGGCCTCATTTTTTTATAATAGAAAAGCTTGGACTATTTTTTTTCTTGTTTGTTTTTCTTAAATGG
>Ga0194133_10007968_pt1 | contig 12511 bp, 11 predicted proteins | sample TA2KigOf40mmetaG_FD_155448 | JGI IMG/M metagenome (GOLD analysis project Ga0194133, IMG submission 155448) | Freshwater microbial communities from Lake Tanganyika, Tanzania - TA2015055 Kigoma Offshore 40m | ecosystem: Environmental > Aquatic > Freshwater > Lake | place: Tanzania: Lake...
AGGCCAAAAAGGTCACACCCACCGCTGTAGCCGGCGTAATTCGTAAGAAGAATAAGAAGCCTACGTTGGCGGAAGAATCGGCCGAATCCAACGCACTTTTACTTGGCACGGATGCTTAATTCCGCAGCTTAAGGCCGGATACTATATTCGTTTTTAATAAGTTTTTTACTCTAAATAACAATGACAGTTCATCATCCCGAAACTCAGGCTGAGTTGAATACTATTATCCAGCAACAGCGCGGAAACCTTATTGTCATCGATTTTACCGCCTCGTGGTGTGGGCCATGTAAGGCTATTAAGCCTAAGATTCATGAACTCGCCAAACAGACTCCTAACGTAATCTTCATTGAAATTGATGTAGATGAACCCGGTCATGAATCCACCGTCGCAGGGTTTGGTGTAACCGCAATGCCAACATTTGTGTTTATCCGTAATGGCGCGATTGTTGGTCAGGTAGTCGGTGCCAATCTAGCAGATATCGTGGCAAAGGTTAAAAGCCTCTAGCAGCAAATAAGCAGCAAATAAAATAATATAAAAAATACAAACATCAAGAAAGCACTAGTTGGCCGATGAAGCCTTGCGCTTGGCAATTCCTGCGCGGTGCGGAACAAGCCACTTGCGGACGTAGAAATCCACAAATCGAGCCTCCAGTGAAAGCTCGCCGTTTGAATATCGATAGTCTGGGGAGTCGATATCCTCAACCTGATGATAGACATAGAACAGCAGCTGTCCCCACATCAGCTTCTGGTTCTTGTCTGTAGACCGTGCCGCAGTTCGCATGTCCATCGTAACTGCCTTGGCAGCCTTAAACATATTGCTGGGAATCCACCCATACTTGCTCTGGAAACTCTCTAGAATGTAGAAAACATCTGCGCACTTCCAATCATTCTGAAAGCCAATATCGCGCTTAACGCGGTAGGACTTTGTCTTCTTGTGCTGACTCTGTGTATGATGACACACACATGTGCAGCTCGAATCCACACACTTGGACATCTTATGCAAATTTACTAACCGGTTAGAAAGATTTGCATGTATTATCATACTTAATATTATAGAAATCAATTTTAATTCAGTATTAGTAGGTTTAGGTTTTTTAGGTTTTTTAGCTGTTTTTTACATGTTTTATAGAATTTATCGCAGACTGTTAATTTATAAACAAAACAAAATAAAACAAAACAAAATAAAATTGTTTTATGCTGGCAAGACCATCCAATCTATATAAACTAACAGTAACAGTAAGTGAATAAATACTAGATAATCCACACCACAAGTAAGTGCCAACTAACTATGACTACTACTCCCCCAGAAATAGAAATCCGTATTGGAGTCATTGGTAATGCAGATAGTGGTAAAAGCACCCTCATAGGCGTCCTCACAAAGAACGTATTGGATGATGGTCGCGGTTCTGCCCGTGCCCTAGTTATGCGCCATCCACATGAACGCGAAACCGGCCGAACCAGTTGTGTTACACAGAACTATACACGCGCAACAGACCCAGACGGAACACGCCGGAATACCACATTTATTGACTTAGCGGGTCAGGAGAAATATCTCAAGACCACAGTCAGCGGAATCCATCGCTGCTTTGTAGATTATGCCCTAGTCGTAATCGGTGCCAATATGGGCGTTACCAGGATGACAGAAGAGCATCTCACTATCAGTCTTAATCTAGCTATCCCTACATTCATTGTAGTAACCAAGATAGATATGGCACCACCACATGTCCGCGAAAATACACTTCGGGAAATCAACGCCGCACTACATCGGATTGCAGGCACGGCTAGAAAGCCTATCCCCATTGCCAATAAGGATGACCTCTCCATGTTTCAAGCGGAATATTATCTAGCCACACCACCAGTCCAAATCCCGCCCGTCCCCATCTTCCTTGTGTCCAGTGTGCATGGTGTTGGGCTAGATACTCTCCGGACGTTTATTAGCCAACTACCATATTATACTTCCTATACACAAGCCGAAGCCGAAGACCCACACTTTATCATAGAATCCACATATAATATTAAAGGTATTGGGCTAGTGGTAAGTGGGTTTCTCAAATCCGGGACAGTGCGCAAAGGTGACCATCTATATTTAGGACCAGTAAACGGCGACTTCATACAAGTTTCAGTAAAGACCATCCATAATAACTTCCGCGAATTCATTGACGAACTCCGGGCTGGCCATTCCGGATGTTTCGCTGTGAAACCGGTAAATAACAAGACGGAACTTATCCGGCGCCATATCCGGCATGGAACCCGGATTATGAAGACGCCAATGGCATATGATACATTCGAAGCCAAAGTGAAGATTCTTCATCATCCAACAACTATAAAAACAAAATACGAACCCACTATTCACTGTGGGTCCATCTGCCAATCGGCTCAAATCGTTTCCATGGACCGTGAGTTTATCCGTCTGGGTGATGTTGCCCATGTAAAGTTCAAATTCCTTTACCGACCTGAATTTATTGAACCTAACAGTAAACTAACTTTTCGGGAAGGTAATACTCGTGGTGTAGGTAAGGTTATCCGGGTTTGTCCCGAATCCTGTCATCCTGCCGCTGCTGCACAAACAGCCTAGCCTAGCAATGTTGGCTACTTACGATGATGTCTGTCAAGAGCAAGTTTAAGCGTCCGACTGGTATAATTAATATTTATTTTTTGTAGTTCACGGCATTTGGCTTCCAAGTCCCATTTGGCTAGCTGTGCACGCTGTCTTTGTATTTCTGCAATCAAGTCAAATTGAACACGGGCACATGCTGCCATAGGCAATGTGCGCACTATTTGCTGATTTAGCGGGTTAAACGGATACATTTAGTTTATGTATATGTGTGTATGTATAGGTGTATGGCTAGATAGTTAATTTGCTATTTAAACCTTGCTTACCTAACAATGCTCTAAACCGGTAAAACAATTTTCTCATAATTAAGTATAGTATATATACCCAATACCCGCCATCTGGATTGATGGATCTTTACGTTCTTGGACTTAAGTTATATCTTATAAATCGTGCATGTGGCGGTATACCGCTTAGTCTAGCCACCCACCTCGCGACAACATATGCACTATCCGCTACTTGGTGGACCACTAAGAAAACAGTCGGATTAATTGGATATGGCGCAGTAGGCACTTATAAACTCATTACTCACGTGGCTAGAGCCTCTAGCCAACCTCGGGATCCCATCGATGCAATAACTGAAAACTGGGAACCGATTAATCCGACCGAATACGAACCCAATATGGATTGGGAATTATTAGAATCTGATTCCGAATCCGAATCCGTATCCGTATCCGTATCCGAATCCGTATCCGTATCCGTATCCGTATCCGAAAAAATTGTTTTTCTAAATGACAACGGCGAAAATACAACCAATTCCCCTAATACAAGTAAAGATAACTAACATTATCAAACATGACATCCATTTATTCCATTTTGCAGCTTCTAGCCGTGGTATTCAATCCCGCATTCATCGGTAATTATGCAGTTACCGTTATGGCATTTATGATTGCATTCAGTAAGTTCCGTATGGCACTTCAATGGCTGCCAATCGCACTGTGGTTTATATTTATGGGTGACGACTCATATCGCTCATTCGAAAAGCTTGTTGAAGAACATAATATGACAGATGCACACACGCTAGCTGTAAAATACAATTTCCACCATGGATATATCGAAATGATGACATCCTACATGTCAAAGTCATTTGACAATTTCTGGATTTATGACTACGCCCATGTAATTAACCGTATTGTCCCACTTATCCAGATTATTGCGGTGGTGTATATGGCGGTATACATTATCCAGACATCGCCCTATAACCAATGGCTACTCAAGCGCCGCCGCTGGGACCGCTTTATTAATAATTATTGGAGAACTCAGAATAGTAAAGAAAGCTTTATTGTTCATATGCTAACCCTGTTCTATCCTATTGTATTTAAACACGCAACTTATGTCACATTGTGTGATTTTGACCAATACATTACAAATATACTTAGCCCGTATAACCTACTTTATGGACTTTTGAATCTTATGTCTGCATGTCTGGTATCTATTTCAATTATTCGTTATTCTAGGGAGAAGGCTATTGAGCGCCACCTTAGCGAATGATTTATCTTGTCAGGGCTCTAGCCGAGCATTAGACACCTAAACTCTAATTTTATTTTGTCGGGGTTAAACATTCATAGGCCGGGTTACCTGTTGCACATCACCTTCCCTTGTAGTAATCTTAAAGAAGTAATGAGTCTGTAAATTAGTGTTAATTAATTTTCCGGACCTGTTATATGAAGATAGTGTAATAGATGAATCATCATAATAAGTGCTTGTATCCAACATACATAAGTTACTAGTAAGATTGCCGGGAGGCGCTATATATATATTCCCAGTAAAACCCTGATTATTCGCACCTCCTGTTTGCGCGGCTAGATTGGTAATATCAGTATTAAGTATATAATGCCCTTCTTCACGGTTAATGAAATTAACGAATGCCGAACCATTACCACTTGTATCGGTTAGACCATACCCCTTTATCTTAATTAAGTCACCCAAACGGAATAACTTATTACTAAAACAAGTTGATGATTCAATTCTAATATACTTCCGGGTGCCCCATGACGAATCATTGGGATAACTAGTTGCTAAATCGTATTCAAAATTAGTAGGTGTTAACCCTGTAAAAGCACCAGTAAATTTAACATCATCAATTACTAGCACATCCGAATATGTATTCAGGTTTTCGCCAGCGGGTGTTGCTAGATTAAGGGTCATATGGCTCAAACTAGCAAGCGGTTGATTATAATACTGTTTTTTCTCAAAATACGCCGGTGTATACTTGTAAAAGGTCTTACGATATTCGCGGTAGTATTGTGATGTGGGTGTGGAATTCACTATACTTGACGCACCGGTAATATAATCATAACTCAGCACACTACCGTCATGTTGCTTATCAAATAATAGTATACTAAACGTTCGGTCACTATGCGAATTGGTTCCGCGAAATACATCGGTTATCTCCGGAATCTGCAATAGTAAATACGGGAAACTCAGGATATCTATATACACACGGTTATCAAAAGGGATAGATACGCAGTCCTGCGGTAAAACTGCATTTACAAGTTCTACACTGGTTACATTACGGTATAAGTCAAGTATACCAGCACCCATATAAAAGCGATTGGGCTTAAAATTAACACGGAAACTATATCGGGTATCATTTGGCGCACCATACCAATCTCGGTCAACTGAATTCACTATAATGTAATTAGTGCGTTCCATATACTTCGGCTGCATATCGCGCTGGATAGATAATATCTTCTCCATAAACAGGTTATCGGCTAGAGGGTCAATCGCACGGACATCATTTCCACTTACACTACCATTGGTCATCCGGTCCATGATTTGCTTTTTGCCATGTTCGGTCATCTTATACATTTCTAATGGGTCAACAAGTGTAGTGCGTTGGCTAAGTGTTTCAGCATCGGTATTATTTCGGTCCTCCATCACACCATTTATATCACCAGACCGGGAAATCATTCTAGCCGTGGCACGTTCGCGTTCTTCTACTCCCAAATCCGTATAGCTCAATAAGCGTCCGCTTAGGGTTGGCTGGCTACGCTCTTGTTCAGCCCTTGCGGCTCTAGCCATAGGGTCACCGCCATCGGCCTGCTGTAATTCCATTATATTCTGATATAAGGGCAGGTCCTGTCCGGGCTCATTACTCATCATATTGGCCACTTCATCATCCATGTTGAATGGCATAATAGAACTGGAATTGGCACCAGGGGTTGCATCGGAGTCCTGGTTAAGCACCTGTCCACGGTTAAGCATCATATCTGCGACTGTGGCATTATTAATATGTAGGTTATTCATACGGGCAAGCGGGTCGCCAGCCGGTAATTGCTTATTCGCGGCAGCAGACCGCGATTCACCCATCGGCATATCATATACAACACCCGAACCGGAATTGTGCATGGCTAGAGACTGGTTCCTTTGCGTAACCTCACCAGAGTATTCCGCCGACTGATTATCAGATGCACTAAGCGTCTTATAACCACCACTATTGAATTCATTGGCAGCGGATACTTGGCTAGAGCCACCCCGTTTATCAATCTGCTTACAGAAGAATGTTGTTGCCTGGTCAACCAATTTATTATTAAGTAAGCTCAGGTTATCAAGTTCTTGTGAGTTGCTCTTATCGGCTACTATTTTGGCCATATTGTTAAATTGGGTTTCCAGGGTTGGATACTTGGCAATGTTCTTACCTGTGCGTTGTTGCACATTCTGACATACGTATTTATAGTTAATACCTATATTCTGCGGACTAAGGAAATTTTCGCGATTCATTTACGTATACCTGAATTCCAACCTATATATTTACTGTTTATTTACTGTTTACGCAGATTTAATTTACATGTTCAATGAGGTTTTCTTATACTGAATTAAACGCCCATTTGATAGGATAAATATATGCCAAGATAAATATATGCCAAGATAAATATAATATAACTATAATAACAGGTTAACTATATATCACCATGTCCAATAATATTGACAATGAAGCAGAAGCAACTAAAGCTTATTTTGATAGTAAAATAAAGGACTATCTTCCGGAAACTGTAAAAATCCGCCAATGAAATCGCTAAACAGCTCCCCGGACCAAATCAAGTGTTCCAATACTTGACAAATACTATCAAATTGATATTAGATGATATACCGCCGGCTATTTCACTTGCTGGGATTAGCTCTAATGATATTGATGATATCGTCATCTATATAGAAAGCACGGATTCAGCGAGTGATGGCAAGTTACACATATTTAATGAATCTAAACTCAAAAAATACGCAAAAAAAACCATGAAATACTATACTGAATTACAAGGACTGGTTAATGAAATTATTAAGATATATAAATTCATTATTTGCCTGGAATATCTCTTTAAAATCCGCTGTATGATTGACAATAAAATAAAACAAAATATGGAAATCCCGGAATCTATTGCTAATAACGTTACTGAATTCTATAACTGTATAGTTTGTTTAACTAACCCGATTCTCAATAAAATCCAATATGTGCTAGATAATATTAAACAAAACAAGGCATATACTGCCAAATTAGAGGAACAGAGTAAACGGATGGCGGATGATATACTACAACCGGAAATTATTGAAAAGTTATTGGGCACACGCGACCAGGACACCAATGAAATGCCAATATATCCCATATTTGCTAACGATCCTGCTGTTTATACGGATAATATAGTTTTGCCTGAAATTAACTATAACCTTAACAAAAATTCACTTAAGCGGACAGTTGGGCTTACTACTATGGACATATATAACGTTGTAAAGGCTTCTCATAATCTGCCGGTAAAATTCAATAAACTAAATCGGACAAACCTTGATAACCAGTTTGTGATATATACACGCACCGCTAAGATACTTAATGTATTTATTGAAGATATAGTTAATGAATCGGCTAATAATATCAATCCACAAACACAAGCTATTAACTGGAATGCGGTTACATGGAATCCGGAATACCTAACTCATACAAAGTCCGCGCATGACCAGGACGATGACGAGCACAGTGTAAAACTTGAAGATATTTTGTTATCAGTGCCTATGCTTCGTTTTAAATATGTAGATGATTTGGCATCCGTTGTGCTTGCTGTTAACGCAATTATTGATATTAAATATCGGGGTGATTTGGCGGTATTATATTCGGATGTTAAACGGGCACAACAAGAATATGAAGCCTCCAAATTGGACCCCACAATTACACCCATCCGATATTATATTGTGCCGGCTTCTGCTGTATCATTTACAAATAGTTATTTTACAGAAATTGGATATAGTATAAGTGGCGGACATAAGGTGTCAGTAATTTTTGATTTAGAAACCAAATATATCATGTATCACGAACCACTTGATGTTAACGACCAACAAATTACATTAGCAGATGGTAAATATATAAATGGTGTGATATATTGTTTATATAATTTATTCCATAATACAGGTAAGCATGTGTATTTTCGTAATTACTCATTTATAGATGTATATATTGACTATAATTTACAAATCCACGAACATGTTATCGCACGCCGGTTAGATAAGCTGATTATAAATAGTCGGCGCAAAAAAATCTACAAAAACAAAACTATTCGCGAATACTATAAGGATAATGAAGAATTATATGAAGAATACACTACAAAAAACCGCGAATTTGCGTTTGGCTTCTGTGGGTTATGGAATTATTTACTGGCATTTATAATTATGGTTAATCCGAAGCTCAATATATATAACGTGTTTTACATGCTACATCGCATATTTCATACTGAAGAATATGCATTCAATTTCACAAAGGCACTTATCCGTAGTTTTGCAAACCACGTTGAAAATATGCTTGATTGTAAGATTGAATATATCCCGCTTGTTAAAATAACCACGGATGCACTTGATAATATTCGTATACAAACTGGACCCACACGCCCACCTGGAACTGTGATAGAATATTTGACCAACCGCATAAAATACGTTGAACGCCAACCCCAACCACTTACTGCGTATGAAGATGATAACCAAATACCCTTGGATACCTATTTTTCGCAAGCCGAAATTGAATACCTTAACAAAAATAAACAAAAATCCGGTAAGAAACACGATATGTTCCCTGCATACGCTATCTGGCCAATTTTCAAAGATATTTCACGAAGTTTAGCTCAAAGTATTGGATTTAAAAAACGCTGCGACATAAAACACGCCAATACCGCTAATACGCTATATACCAACTATATGACCGGCAAAGAGAAACTTATTATGTTTGTAAACATGGTTCCCACTCCCAATCCTGGTAACGAAACTCAATAAGAAAACATATTATTGCGCTTTAAATTAGTTTTTACATCCTTAACTACCTTATAAGATACTTCGTCAAAACTCTTTCCTTCTAGCTGCTGGATAATGGAATCCACCGCATATGTGCCACATTCAGTCTCCGAATATTGATGCCGTTTACGGTTAATGCGGATTTTAAGCGGGATTCCTAATTCTTTGCCTTCCGTCCTTATCCGGACCATAAAATCATATATATACTTCATCGGTGGCATGCCATAACTGTCCATATATCCAATGGTGCCTTTAGGTATGTTTACAAATAGACTAACCCAATGTGCAGCACCGCCGCCCTGCCGACCGTCCCGGCCCTGTGTGCCCCAATTGAATACCACGCCAATATACTTGTATTTCTTTTTAACTAAATCCTTTAACTTGAAATCGCATATATCACTGTTTATACATTTGCCACTATCATCCTTTTCGTCAAAATTGAGTGGAAGCGCGCCATAGAACTTGAAATCCGGATATTTATATAGATATTGAGATATTGTCCTTTCAATATCATCGGTCTCTAGCCAATATGTCGGTGTCTTCTTTAGCTCTGGTCGTGCTTCTGGACGGAAATGCGTTTTTGCCAAATCCGACTTTTTCTTTGAATCCATACCTTCCTGAATCACAGACGAGTTCAGCCATTTATGTTCTGGGACATCAGCTCCTAGTTCATCATGCATACGGCTAGACAGGTCTTCCCATATTTCAGCTGGTTTACGACGTTTACCTATATCTATTTTGGTTTCCGGGCGAACTCTATTATATGCCCGGACGATATCTAGCAGGGCATTTACAGTAAGACAGCTCTTGGGATGGACCGATTTAATAAGACGGGCCTGGGATAATCGTTTACATGTCCGCTTCTTTTTGCAAGTGTCTATTTCTCGCTGGTTACGCACAATATACGGCGCACATACGCTCTGCTTCTGTTCTGGTTGCCTTGCTAAAACCTTTTGCGTGAACTTCTGTATGGCATCATTGAGGCTACTTGATATATTACTGAACAACTCCATTTAACTATCTAGCCGTGCAACCCTTTAGAATATTTATATTATATTTTACTATCTACTGAGATTTTCTAAATATATAGTAATATATCAGAAGTAAAACAATACAATACAACACAATACAATACAATACAATACAATACAATGACGTTAAATAAGACAATTATAAAAGTATTATTAGCATTTGTTGGTATAGTTATTATACTAGGTTTTATATATATTGGTTCATTGCGTAGAAGATTTATGCGAAGAATAGTTAGAAACGCGATGTTAAATAATAATCAAGAAAAGATAACAGATACTGAAGCATTTTGCAATAATTTGGACATGTATCTACCCGTCACCGGACACCTACATTTCCCATTTCCTGAAAACCGACTCCAGTCATGGTATCTACCGGCGGCATACTGGGGTGATAAACCGCGATTCGATTATGCATTCCGTGAAGAATCCACTAGTGGGAAACTCATTCCCGTTTGGCCTAATGTGCCGATTAAACCACGGCTAGAACCTGTTGAGTATTAATTATTTTATTTCATTTCCCGCTCTGTTTCTTTTTAGGATAGAATCCAATCTTCATCTTCCCGTCTGCGAATATAATCTGGCCAATCGGTGTGGGTTTCCGTGTCTTAGTCATCACCGTTTCATCATATATAAAGGTCTTACCATCGGATGTGGGAAACGTATTATAGTAATATGTAACACCACCAACCGCGAATTTAGTGTATTGCTCAGCTATTGTGTATTCCTGTTTGACGTTAATTATGTCCATAGTATCATCAATCCCAGGTGTGAATAAATAATCATCCCGGTCCTTAGTATCATAGTCCATACATACAATTCCCGGACTCTGTTTAATATTATCAGCATAGTTTAAGGAGCAATCAACCGCCGAATCCTTTATTAAACTCAACAATTCACCTACAATCACCTTCTTCCGCTCACTAGTGATAAATAGGGTTTCATCACTGGTTACTACTTTACCCTTCTTGTTAAGCCCGTCACTATATTTGGCTACATCCTGGCGCACATCTACCTGGGTCAATTTATTAACCTGGTTAGGCATGATTGTCGCCATATAAATATAAACACTGACATTGCGTTCATCGGGCGGTAGACGGACATGGCTCTCTGTGCGGACTGCACGACCAATCACTTGCTCGATAAGCACCGGTTGCCAATAAGGTTCGCTAATATGGACATGGCGGACATGCTTCAAATCCAGACCTTCGGCACCTGTCTTGGTAGTCATCATACACTTAATAATCTCACCACGCAAGTTCTGGCCTTCACCATATATGGCACGTAGACTGGCCACAAGTGGCGCGCAATTACCAGGTAAGCGGTCGAATTCACTATTGAATACAAACGGGATAATGGTCTTATATTCGCGGTCTTCATCCCCGCTATAAAATACATAACGCTTCTTGGGTTTAGCAGGTGAGCCTCTAGCCGTGCGCACTGAGCGTTCGAGCTCATCCTTGCGGCTACGTTGGCTAGACGGGAACTCGGGGTTATCGGTCACCAAATTCCACATTCCGTCAATCTTACGTATCTTGAACTGTTCCCATTCACCGGTGGCCTCCAGTGCAACACTGAACATATTAAGCCCGATTAGTGTCTTGAAATAACTATATACAAGTATGCTGCCGTCCTGTTTCTGGATATTATTTAACATGGCCAAATACTTAGGACTGAGCTTGGCTAGAGCCCCCGATGTCATACTGAAATACTTAGCCTTATTACGGCGCAGCGTCTTCAATAAATTATCCTTTACGAACTTTTCAATTGCCTTTTCGTTTTCCAATTCAATGTCCGGGACCTCTTCACCAGCTGCCGCCAATTTCTCAGCTTGAGCTTCCATAAGTTCGGTATATTTCATATCATAGGGATTGGGCATATCATCGGGATATACGAATGTGCAGGCCATACGACTATGGATACGGTAAGTGCTGGTCATCTTCTCTTCCGCATCTTTACGGCGGGCGGCCTTCTTATCCTTCTGTATCTCTTCATGACGGAAACGTTCATATATTCCGAGCTGGTAGTCGCTCATTGGGCAAAGGACCAAATGTGGTTCGCCATTGTTGGTAACGCTGGGGAACTTTTCGGGGTCCTTAAAGTCATAGTAGCTGGTGAGACCGGCTATACGTTTCTTGAATAGGTCGGTTTTCTTGAGTTTGTTAATTTCCGGATTATAGAATAATTGCTCAAATTCGTCCTGGTCTTCAGGTAGGGCGGTTTCCTGTTTCATCTGGATAGTGTATTTGAAGCCCTGTGACTTAAATAACCGGTCGATGGAATCCCGGAGTTCCTCTATAGTCTGCAATTCACCGGCAAACGGTTTCCCAACTGAGTAAATCACACCTGGTTGGTCTGGGTCCCGACTAGTTAGATAACCGTCTGGGTTCTTTGTGACTTTAATGGTTTTACTTGCCTGGCTGATAACTATCTGGTCCACATTGCGATTCTGCATTATCATCGCCTTAAGCTTCTTAAAATCTATACCGGCGCCGAAAACCGTTTGGAATTTGAATTCGATTACGTTAATGTAGCCGCGTAGGATATTGAAAAGCCGGCTGGCTTCGTATACTGTATTAATGATGGGTGTGCCTGTGAGGAAGATGAAT
>Ga0194133_10007970_pt1 | contig 12508 bp, 10 predicted proteins | sample TA2KigOf40mmetaG_FD_155448 | JGI IMG/M metagenome (GOLD analysis project Ga0194133, IMG submission 155448) | Freshwater microbial communities from Lake Tanganyika, Tanzania - TA2015055 Kigoma Offshore 40m | ecosystem: Environmental > Aquatic > Freshwater > Lake | place: Tanzania: Lake...
GCACTTGCGACGACCGGCCCAACTCGGTCCTCATCACTGCCTGATTTACCTACGATGGTTGAAGCGGGAGCTGCCGGCTATGAATCGACTGCTTGGTTTGGACTTTCAGTGCCGGCAGGAACCCCAAAGGTAATCATCGATCGACTACACCAAGCTGGGATGGAGGCGGTTAAGTCACCGGAGTTTATTCGCCGTATGGCCCAGATGGGGTATGACGTGGTTGGTAGTACACCAGATGAAATGAGCAGAATGATTCAGCTTGAGGTCGCGAGGTGGGGCCCTATCGTTAAAGCTTCAGGGGCTAAGGTTGATTGATGCTGTAAGCTGAGAGCCCCTCTAATGGGTAATCACTGATTACCAATTCACCTATCTCTACGATGGGCGACGCAGCGACTCCGGGTTATTGATACGAAATATAGCGTGTGCGCACAACGGGTGTGATAAATCAAGCCTCGGGTGGTTAAAACATTCCTCGTCACGTAACATGGAAAGACGATTCATTAAACGTATCGATCTACTATTTATTAGAGCGGTTATAGAAATAATTTGAAGAAGTTTTAGATAGGTAAACCCGTAGTGGATAACCGCAGAGGCGGCCTGGAATGCAAGACCCTTACTCCAGTGAGATCTGGCAAGCCGCCAAGCGATTTCAACGCATGGTACTTGGCATTGAAACGGTGGATCCCAACTCAATTGACTCAAACCGACGAAGCCAACAAAGGGGCTGTCAGCAGTCTCCAGAGCCCAAAAACCCCATCCGTAGCTACGAAAGTGGTTTTCAATACGTTCGGCCAAAGCATCACTCTCGTGAGCTGAAAGTGTGGACGGGAAGAATTTCATCACTGAAGGGTCTGCGTTTAATGCCGCAAAATGAGGTCTATCGCTAGCTTTCCATGCTCGAAGTTGAAATGCTGGAGTGTGAATCATTGTAACTTATAACTATATTCAATTAATAAAAAATAGATCGATATTACTACCTTAACGGTAGTATAAACCTTATGACATCTGATTACTTCATGGCATTTTTTCGGGTGGGTGGGTCACTATCGATCGAAGGTCATCCCTGAACTGACTCCGGTGGCTAGTATCGGGCTTGGGCCTGGCAAGTTCAGGCGTAACTTGAAAAGTCGCTTCAAGCGCTTGCGCAGCGTCAAGTAAAAATTGGTCGGCGTAAAAAGGACCGACGAGTTGCAATCCAAAAGGCAGACCTCGTTGGTCAGCACCACAGGGAATAGAAATCGAGGGGTTAGTCACCAACGTTACGGTATACGTAAGCGACAACCAGTGATAGTAATTCTTAAGACGCACGCCCTCAATCTCTTCTAGATAATCTTGCCTCCAAGGAAAAGGCGATACAGGTACCGTCGGTGCAATAATCAAATCAAAGTCATCGAATAAGGCTTGAAATCGTCTAAATATTTTTGTCTGCTCGTCCTGTGCCCAAGCAACGTCGGCAAGTGACATTGATGCGCCCATTTCATAGTTACTTTTAACATTGGCGCCAAGTGAAAAGGGATTCTGAAGATAGGCGCACTGATGCTTTGCGACAAAATTTAGAGCACGAATGACATCAAAACATCGATCTACATCGCCGAGATTAAGCGTTACTTCATCGATACTCCTGAAGTTTCGTCTCATTGGATTAATCCGGTCATGCATTAATGTCTTTACCTCACTATGAACTGGACTTGAGCCAAAGTCAGTCGTGTATGCAACCCTGAGCGCTGCCAGGTCAATTGAACCAGGTTGCAGTAAGGTATGTCTATCAATCGAACGTGATAACGGATCGCGCTTATCAAATCCGACTTGGGCGGCAAATAGTAATCGAGTGTCTTCTACTGTGCGTCCCATGGGGCCTAATACGGAAATTGGGGTCCAGCCCAGTTGGCGCTGATCCATTGGTACGATTCCAGGGGATGGCCTAAACCCGACGACGCCGCAAAATGATGCGGGAATTCTTAAAGACCCACCTGTGTCAGAGCCAGTGCACAGTGGAAGCATGTCACACGCAAGCGCAGCAGCAGAACCACCAGAGGATCCGCCAGCTATTAAGCCCGGGTCGAATGGATTTCCAGTAACGCCCCAAACAGTGTTTTTCGTATTCGCGCCCGCACCAAATTCTGGAACGTTAGTCTTTGCTGTAATAATTGCACCATGTTTGCGAATTAGCGCGACTTGGGCGGAGTCATAAGCTGGAATATGGTTACGAAAAAGCGGTGAACCATGCGTTGTGCGTACTTCTGCAGTATCTTGTAAATCCTTCACACCTATGGGCAGCCCGTGCAATAGTCCCAAAGTTTCGCCACTCAGAACGGCTGTTTCTGCAAGTCGTGCTTCAGCCATCGCGCGGTCGAAGCAAGTGGCCGCAAGCGCATTGACACTCGGGTTTGTAGCTTCGATCCGATTCAGGCAAGCTTCGAGCAGTTCTACAGGAGAAATTTCCTTGCGACCAATCAATCTTCGAAGTTCGGTTGCAGATTTTTGTACGAGAGTTTCGCCGGATAATAGCGTCGACATCATGGCCTCACCTAGGTTTGATGCAGAGGTACAACTTGTATCTAGAACACAAGTTTTGGCTCAACGTGATCGTCCAAAGGCCAAATTGGCCGCCTAACTTTCTTGTACGGAATAGATCGGTAATCTCGTCGAAGGGGGCCATTGCTGTCGACGTAGATCACTTCTGATGCTATCGGACCAAAGGCTGCCATAAAGTGATTGGTTGATTTCACGCAAACGAGATGACGTTCAGTGGGTTCAACACCCAGATTTCGAAATAGTTCGAGTCCAAGCGCTTGGGTTCGTTTCGTGATAATTATGATGTCTATCGAATCGATACGAACGCAGACACAATCGCCAAGAGGTACCTGAGTCGGACCAAAACTTTGCCAACAATCTTCGATAGTAGCTATAACTTCAACGCTTGCATCGATAGGTGTGTCAGAATCTGGACCGATCTTACCCCCTAATCGTAAGGGTATCCTCGCACCTACACCGGCATCAAAACACAACCGCACGGCAATCGGATCCCAAATGGGTCCTATGCATGCGCTTACCACCTTCTTTTCTATAAGTGTGCGTAGTAGATTTGTATTATCGCTTGGCGCACCCCCCCCAGCGTTATCTGCTGGGTCTGCTATCACAACCGGGCCTTCACGAATTGCAATTGCTTTGTCGACACCGTTTTGTACAGATAGAAATTCAGGTGTTGTTTTACCTCGCATAGCAACGAGTTCTAGGCCCAGTTTCTCAGCAAGCGCATCGGCTTTAGGTTTACTTCCGTCCGCTACAACGAGCAACCTGCTACCGAGGTCTTCAACGTCACCATAAGGAAAGCAGTGAATGGCGGACACGGAAAGAATGCCATCACGGCCTTCAAACGATTTCATCCTCTCAACGAATGCCCGCATCAGAGGAAGTGTCGTCGGGTAGCTTCCGATCTGTCGACAGTCAAACATGGACATGACGGGTTCTACTTCCCCATTGATCGTACGAATCACAATGTCTATCAATTCCTCTGCGCGGTCAGCCACATCAGTATGAGGAAACTCCTTATAACAGATCATCACATCACAATGCTGAAGGCGTTTGATGGTCATATGGCAATGCGGGTCGTGCTCGACCCCAATGACACAAGCATCTCCAACGATCGAGCGAACTTGCGCTATCAGATCACCTTCTACGTCATCATAGCCATGCGCGACCATTGCGCCATGGAGGCCGAGCAATACACCATCAAGTGGTAGGGCGTTCTTAACCTGAGCAAGGACTTCTTCTCGCAGTTGCTCATAGGCTTGTTTGCTGGTTATGCCTGCTGGACTTGCCGCAAAACAACTTCCCTCAATTAAGACAAAGTCACCACGCGTTGCGCGACTTCTGGCGACGAAAAGTGGTGCAGTACACATGCGGGGTGCATCATTAGGATGTTCACCTGGTCTGTAAAACACCACTTCACGAAAGCTCTCAAGGCTCGTCGGTAGCGGGGAAAAGGTGTTCGTCTCAGTGGCAATAGTGGCTGCAAATAGTTTCATTATTCAACTACCCAGAAATGGCTAGTTAGCCTGGACTTTAAAATTTGAAGGGATCCCTGAGGGAACAAGACGAAAGCGCAGACATTGAGTTGTTTAAACCTGCGGGTAAACCGCATGTAGATCAATGGGATAAACAGGCCTGCGAAGGCGTGTCCATTGAAAGTTTGCAAGCATAGGTGAGGTTAGTCCCGGACAGTCAACCTCAAAAATTCTGTTCGAACTAAAGAACTCATCGAAACCTGCTCGAAAGTGCCCGCGACTTTTCACAACCAGTGTACGTACCGATGCAAGATCTATACCAAACAATTCCAGTTGTGCGGGATCCATACATTGCTGCCTGTTACTGATAATAACCACCTTGATGCCCTCCATATCGAGGAGAGCAGACTTGCCAAGTGAAACTTTAACGTTACGTATGACGCCTCTACGACCAGTCAACTCCCCGTCTGAAAGCGCTACAACTTTGGCTTGCAGCTTTAGTTTCTTCGAGAAAACACTCGCTTCATCTCGATTAATCGATGCACTAAACATCGCACCAAGGCCATGAGTATGAGCTTCATCCGCTAAGGAAGCGTCATTAAAGACTCCGAGGACAACACCTCTTGCCCGTGCGGCAATGAGTGCCTCGAGTAAATATGTGGTGTTCCCGCGGCCGCCGCCACCAGGGTTGTCCGCAACATCGGCAAGCAGGATTGATGGCGTATCTTCGTAAGTACCAGCAGTAACTGCAAGTTTAACGGCATCTTCAACGCCCATCATGCGACAGTTAAATTCTTCGCGGATAGCCCAAGTCCGACTGCTGAGCAAGTTCGCTACCTCGCGAGCTCGGGCTCGGTTACCGTTTCTTGCTGTCACAACAACAGAAAAGCCATTTTTCGTGCAATCCGAGAATGCAAAGCCGGCCATCACCGATACATTCATAATGTCACCGACTACGTGTCTTTGCCCTTCCTGAATAATTTTTGCGTACGGACCTTCGGAAGTTAGTAAAGAAATCGATGGTGGAACCAAAGGTAGTTTCTCTAGCTCAACCACACCTTCGCAGCCAGCCAGAAACTCCCTCAGGTGTTTTGCGGCCTCGATACCTCGCTCTCGGATATCCGTATGTGGGTTTTCAAGGTAACCGATAAACCCGTTCAGGTTCTGGGTCATTTTGAGCGAGACATTTGCGTGAAGATCGAATGTTCCAACGATGGGAATACTGGGACCGACGATTGCTCGAACGCGTTCAAATAAATCGCCATCTGGATCATCGGAACCCGTAGTAAGTGCAGCGCCATGCGAAACAATGTAGACACCGTCCACGGGCAACGCCTCTTTAAGTTTTTCTTCAATTTCTTGCACAAATTCATCAAAGAAGTTCTGTTCAACCGGTCCTCCAGGCTGAGCAATCATTTGGCGTAGTGGGACGGGAGTCCAGTCGCCAGAGGCATCCATTTCCGAAAAAAAACCTGGGAGATCGGGTGTCATTCTGCACGGCCCCTGACGGGCTTGACGCAAGATCTCATCGCCTCGTATGTCGCCACGGTTCCCAAAGTCGCTCGAGGTGCTTACTGGTGAGAATCGATTGCATTCGATTGAAAATCCAAGCACTGCAATTCGTGGTGAAGATGAGGCCATAATATGATTCCTTTAACCTGGTCGATGGAGAAGCAAGTTAGTAAGAATGTCCAGACAGAACTTGATCAAGTGAGTAGGTACTAGACTAACGTTCATTCAAAAATGTGCCACGAGATGACAAGCAACCCATCGATCGTCGTCGACCGCAATCAAAGCCGGGGAATCTGTTTGGCACTTAGGCATTGCATGGGGGCAACGGGTATGAAAGTGGCAGCCACTGGGACGGTTGATTGGACTTGGTACATCGCCCTGTAGAACTTTTCTCACCCGTTTTACTCCAACTTTCGCTTCAGGTGCAGCATCGAGCAAGGCCTGCGAATATGGGTGAAGCGGTGAATTAAATAGATCCGCTGTTGCCGCTAACTCCACTATTCGACCTAAGTACATCACAGCAACTCGATGGCCGATGTGTTCGACTACTGCTAAGTCGTGAGAGACGAACAAATATGCAAGCTTCATCTCGTCTTGTAACTTGACCATAAGATTGATCACTTGTGCCTGCACTGAAACATCGAGCGCGGAGACCGGTTCGTCAGCCACAATTAGGCTAGGATTTAAAGCTAAGGCTCTTGCAAGTCCCAAGCGCTGTCGCTGTCCACCTGAAAATTCATGTGGAAACTTTTGGATCGAATCCGCCCTTAAACCAACTTTTTCTAAGAGCGTTCTAACCTGTTCTCTGAGTCTGTCTGAAGGTATTCTGAAGTAGTTTGTAAGCGGTTCCGAAATGATAGATTCTGCAGTGAGTCTCGGATTCAAAGATGCATAGGGATCCTGGAACACCATCTGCATATGCTGGCGATGGTGCCAAAGTTGCTGCTGCGAGAGCGTGGATATGTCCTTTCCTTTTAGCTTAATAGTTCCAGATGTTGGTTCAAGCAGGCGCAGTACCGTTCTAGCGGCTGTGGACTTACCACAACCTGACTCGCCGACAAGGCATAAGGTTTCGCCCTCTCGAATTGAAAAGGTGATGTTGTCGACCGCGTGCACTGCAAGCGTTGTCTTTGTAAAGAAGTTTCGTTGTATTGGAAAATACTTTTTTAGATCATTAACTTCGATAACTTCATCAGCCATGGTTGGCCCCTAGTCAAAATTCGGATGCCAGCACGCAACGGCTCGATCATCACTTTGAGCCACCAGTTCAGGAGCTGAAACACCACATTGTGGGCTAGCTTTTTTACATCGTGTGGCAAAGGCACACCCGACTGAAGCTTCTCGAATCGACGGGACAAAACCAGGTATTTCCGGTAATTGACCTCGACTCGGTCCTACCTTGCTTGAGGAGCCGCGGCGAGGAATGGATTCAAGTAGTCCTTGAGTGTAGGGGTGAAACGGTTGATCAAAGACATCGTTTACCGGGCCCTCCTCAACCTTTCGTCCAGCATACATCACCGCTATTCGCTGTCCTACTTCGGCAACGACGCCAAGGTCATGGGTGATGAGAAGTACAGAAGTCTTTACCGACTCTTTAAGTTCTAGTATGAGTTCTAGTATTTGAGCTTGAATAGTGACGTCTAAAGCTGTCGTTGGCTCATCAGCAATCAAGACACTAGGCTCGCAGGCAAGCGCGATCGCGATCATGACGCGCTGCCGCATTCCGCCCGAAAGTTGGTGTGGATACTCCAATGCTCGCCTTGCAGGATCCGCGATTCTTACAAGTGCCAGCATGTCTGTAGCAATTTTTGTAGCTTGGCGAGAGCTCAGCTTTTTATGAATTCTTAGGGATTCGCTAATTTGATCGCCAACCGTTATCACGGGGTTGAGCGATGTCATGGGTTCCTGAAAAATCATAGAAATTTTATTGCCACGAATCCTACGCATCGTAGATTCGCTTTCAACAGCAAGGTCTTTATCCTCAAAGTGAATGCTACCGCTTGTGATGGCACCTTGCTTCTCGGGAATAAGACGCATCAGTGATAAAGCGGTCACGCTCTTTCCGCAACCCGATTCACCAACGAGACAAAGCGTCTCTTTCTGCTGAAGGCGCATCGATAGTTTGTTAACCGCGCAAACATTTCCACCCGGCGTGAAGAACTCCGTACTGAGTCCGTCGATCCTCAAAACGGGGGCTGGCAGTTGCAGGCTCATTGTCGTGAACGATAGGGATTCGATGGCATTTGCATCTTGCTTGCTAGATCCTCTTAGCGATCCGCGGATCGAGCGAGTCTCTCATCCCGTCCCCAATCAAATTGATTGCTAAAACTGTGATGGCAAGCATGAGTCCGGGGAAAAAAATAAGCCAAGGTGATATCTGGAAAAATGCCCTTCCACCCGAAATTAGATTTCCCCAACTCGGTATTTCTGGCGGAGTCCCGGCGCCTAAAAAGGACAAACCAGCTTCAGTGAGAATTGCGGATGCGCAAACATAAGTTGCTTGCACGATGAGCGGTGGAATGGTGCTCGGAAGAATGTGACGAATCATTAAACGCTTAGTCTTAGTGCCGCTTGCTATTGCAGCCTCTATGTAAGGGAGGGCCTTCACGCCAAGAACCACACTTCGTACGAGGCGAACAACGCGCGGAATCTCCGGAATTGCGATTGCCACAATCACAATCAGTAAGCTAGCCTTCATCAATGTGATAAGTGCTATTGCGAGTAAGATTGACGGTATTGCCATCATTCCATCCATCACCCGCATAACTATCGCGTCGACTCTCTCGAGATATCCACAAATGATTCCTAGAATGAGCCCAATCGATGTGGCAATAAGAGCAACGCTGAGGCCGACAATCAATGAAACTCGAGTGCCATAAACAACTCGGCTGTATAAGTCTCGGCCAAGTTGGTCTGTTCCGAAAAAAAATGATTCGGAAGGTTTCTTTAGCCTATTTAGCGGGTCGAAATTTAGAGGGTCTCCAGCGATCAACGGAGCCAGACACGCTGTTAAGACGAATATCAAAATAATGACGCTTCCCGCAAGAATAGTGGGTTGAGAAAATGCACTTAGCCGAAAGTCTTTCATTGACCGTAGCGAATTCTTGGATCAAAAAATGCATAACTAATATCGATGCATAAATTGACCAGAACCTTCACACCTGCAAACAGAATGATCAGACCTTGGATGATTGGATAATCACGCTTAAGAATGGCGTCAACCGTCAACCGTCCAAGACCCGGAATGTTGAAGACTGTTTCAGTAATGACGACGCCTGAAATCAAGAGGGTAAGTCCTAGGCCAATAACTGTGACGATTGGGACTGCGGCATTTTTTAGCGCATGTCTGAGAAGTACAGCATATTGGGAAGCACCTTTTGCCCTAGCAGTCCGAATGTAATCCTCAGAGAGAACTTCAATCATGCTTGCTCGCGTCATCCTGGCGATGAGAGCGGTGTATATAAGTGCCAAGGCTAAAGATGGAAGAGCGACAGAACGTAGAGTGTCAAGAACACCATTTGCCAGAGGTTTATAGCCTTGGACTGGGAACCAACGTAGTTCAATCGAAAAGATGTAGATCAGAACATAGCCCACGACGAAGACGGGTACTGCAAATCCTAGTACTGAAAGTCCCATGATGAATCGATCTATCCATGATCTAACTTTCCAAGCTGCAATAACGCCCATTGGTATTGCGATTAGTACGGCCAGCGTCAGCGTTGTGACCGCAAGTACAAGGGTTGGTTCGAGCCGTTGTTTGACAAGTTGGAGCACGGGCATGTTTGAAAAAATCGACGTCCCTAAATCGCCCTTTGCTAAGTTTGAAACATAGATGGCGAACTGTTCGTAGACTGGTCGATCAAGGCCAAGTTTTTGCCTAACACCCTCTATTTCTGCAGGACCAGCATCATCTCCCGCGATGACTGCAGCTGGATCGCCTGGAGTTAGATGGAGTAGGAAAAAGACAAACAGAGCTACGATTGCCATCACTGGAATCGTAGCAATGAGACGTTTTACAATGTAGTTGATCAAAAATTCGCCGTTTAGGTTACTGTAACCTGGGTCTCAAAAATCGTGATTTCTTAATACGAACTGCTTAAATCGTTATTACTTCGATAAACGCGAAATCCATATCAGTCGCATACAGGTCTATCTCTTTTCGATGTTCCAAAGAACTGGGATTGAGGGTACTAGCAAGACGCCGCTTAGCTTATCGGAACGGTATGCAACAGGATTTCTCCACTGAGCGAATGAGATGTAGGGGACTAGGTCATAGGCACGTTTTGAAAGTTCAACGGCAATCTTTTTCCGAGCGGCATCATCACTTGCGAATGCCCATTGATTCCTGAGCTCCTCAAATGCAGCATCGCAGGGCCAACCAAACCAAGCTTTATCGCATCCCATGCCGATTGACGTGTGGGTAATTGGGCTAGCAGAATTAAGAACTGTTGTTCCGGTAATGAAAATATTCCATCCGCCTTGGGCAGGTGCTTCCTTTTTTGTACGTCGCGTAACAACGGTCCCCCAATCCATTGCCTGAACATCGAGTTTGAGAAATCCCGCTTTGCGTAATTGTTGAATCATCACCAAATTCGCTGGGTTAATGTATTGATGGTCAGTAGCATGCAAAATCGTGATGGGTTCGCCTTTGTATCCAGCTTCTTTAAAGAGTTGTTGTGCCTTGGAGATGTCCTTGGAACCTTTATATGGCTCGCTCCCAGCATCAGTCTCCATGGGCGTTCCGCAACCAAAAAACGAGAAACAAAGCGTTTGAAGCGATTTATCAGAGGCGATGGTGTTCAAGTAGTCTGCGTTGGAAAGAAGATAGAGGAGTGCCTGTCGAGCTTTGACGTTATTAAATGGAGGGTGAAGGTGGTTCATTTGGATGATTCCCATGTTGCCCGATGCGGGATGGGAATCAAGCTTTACACCAGGCGTTGCTTTGAGAATTTGCAAGAAGTCGACGGCAGGATTTTCAAGAAAGTCAATTTCACCCGCAACTAGTGCGGATTGAGCAGTCTGGGGATCGGCGAGCCAAATGAACTCGACACGATCTACCTTGACGACTTTACCTCCAGCGTGTCCAGATGCGGGTTCTTTGCGTGGAACATAATCCGGGTTCTTTACGTAAACAGTTTTGCTTCCTGGAACCCACTCGTCTTTTTTAAACACGAAGGGACCAGATCCTACGACCTCAGTGATCTGCTGAAACGCATCGACCAAAGCCTCCTTTTCACGCATGATGAATGGAATACTTGTTCCAACTTTACCGAGCGTCTCAATTAGCTGCCCGTAAGGTTCTTTCAGCACCCATACAAAGGTTTTGTCGTCTTTAGCCGATAGGGAAGCAGTATATGAAAAGAGTTTTTTCCCGGCACCGTCTCGCTTTCCCCATCGATTCATCGATGCAACTACGTCTTTTGAACGAACCGGGGTACCGTCGTGAAACTTCAAGCCATCTCTAAGTGTAAAAGTATATGTTTTTCGGTCAGCACTCATTGAAAACTTATCAACCATCTGAGGCTGAGGCTTTAAGTTAAAGTCCATCGCAAAAAGGGTGTCGTAAACCATCATGCCGTGAATGCCGGCAATTGTTTGTGTGGTCCAGAATGGATCAATCGTTCTAACGTCAGCATGCATCGCGACCTTGAGCGTCTTTTGCTGTGCCAGCGCGGAATTGAGCGAACCACTGACTGTTATAAGCGAAAGAATGAATAGTTTTTTTAGCAATGATGATGCAGACATTAATTGCTCTCCAGTTGTATCTTTCTTATACCAATGACGCTCCTACGTTGACACGCACGGAGCTGTCCTTATTTCTTCCATCGTACCAGCCGAAACTCGTGTGAACAAGGTTCAATTTCTCGATGCATTGGAGACCTCGTATCTGCATTTCGACAAGCATTGCTGAGTGCTAAGAAAATTGCTCTGTTGCGGTGCGTAAGTGGGAGCGCAAGGGGCGCAATCACGAAGTCGGAGAGCCGAACCCTTGGTATGGCGCAACTTGCCATGACCTTTTTTGGGTTGATTACTACTCCCTCAAGCTTCCACCCGAGGGGATGAGGCACATAACCCTGAGGCGCGCTTGCTCTTATATGACAGCACGATGTCGACCGAGCGCAGGAGGATTGCGCCCGCACTGTAGATCCAAGTACCAACATCCATTGATTCCGCCCAAGCTGTGAATTGCAATGCTATGAGGATTTAATCGTTTTCAACTGTAGCCTAAAGCTACCCTCCTGCTTATCGGTATAAACATTACCATTATGACGGACGACGAGTCTTGAGTAAGACCACGACGTTTCCAGGTCTATGTCGAGGTCAATCGGTAGGCCAGTGGGCCTAAATCGGTATGTCCAAAGTTTCACGGCGATAGGGTGATGCCGAGCGCTTGCGCTGCATGTGCTTGGCTGTTGGTATTGCCAACGATGCTCCGGAAGTACATGGCTGCGTGGGCCGCGTTGAGCATCTCTTCATCTTCGGCCGCTTTACTTGCAGGCTGCTCTGAGAGGGACAACGCACGATTGTTCGCTTGACTGGCCAGGCGACGTTGCCAGTGAACTACTTCTTCAGGGGACGGCTCTTCAGTCATGACGGACCTTGGTTCGAAGTGCATTTACAGCTTGAGACGAGGCCTCAGCTTAGCGGAATTGGTTGCCATGGGTGTGCCTACTGTGTTGAGAGTCTTCCGAGGTCGTAGACCGAAGGCAAAGGCTTGACCGCCACCGATCCAAGCTCCCGAAGCTGAGCCACTGAACTGATGCCTGCGAGGAAGCCAATAACTGTTCGGACTGAGTGCCGAGGTTGGGTAGCGGGCTGGCGTTACTTTGTGGCCATCGTGAGTTGTTCAATAGCTAGCTTGACCATCTCCGCAGTTCGTGCAATTTCGCTTGCTTTTGTGAAGCGCACTTCGATCCAAGGCGAGGACGGTGAACGGTTCGGATGGTGAGTCGAGTCAGTCGGGTGGGCTATACCTTGAGCTTGTATGA
>Ga0194133_10007972_pt1 | contig 12505 bp, 13 predicted proteins | sample TA2KigOf40mmetaG_FD_155448 | JGI IMG/M metagenome (GOLD analysis project Ga0194133, IMG submission 155448) | Freshwater microbial communities from Lake Tanganyika, Tanzania - TA2015055 Kigoma Offshore 40m | ecosystem: Environmental > Aquatic > Freshwater > Lake | place: Tanzania: Lake...
CCACATCGCATGCGGCAATCAGTCCGGTACCGCCCCCAAAACAGCCGCCATGGACAAGTGCAATCGTTGTCGGTCGCACAAGCTGAAGCCGATCGATCGCGCCAGCGGTGTGTCGAGAAGCTGCAAGATTTGCGGCTTCACCTTCGCTGGCAAGTCCTGCGATCCAGGCGAGGTCAGCGCCCGCTTGAAAGGACTGCCCCTTCGCCGATAAGACAAGCGCTCTGATTGAGAGATCGCGCTCGATAAGGTCCATGGCCTGATGAAGGCCATCAAGCATATGGTCGTTGTAGGCGTTGTGGACTTCGGGGCGATTCAGGCAAAGGTAGGCAATGCCTCGCCAATCGATGTGGCAAATGACTGTGCCGTTACCAAGGCTGCGTGCGCCCTGATTGGAGGCATTGGGGATCTTGCTCAGGCTATTAACTCAGCGGATTGGGCAGCAGCGACCAAGTCGATTCGGCAATGAAGGGGTCGAGTCAGCAACGAAGGGTTCAGATTAGGCGCGCTGGCTCACCAAGAGGCTAGCTAGATAGTCAACCACCTGAGCGATCCTCAATGATTCTTCAGGAGGAATTTGCCGGATGGTTTGGTTGGTTGCTGGGTCTGTGACACGGATGACCGCTTTTCCAGATGAGGAATCAACCACAAAGTTGATACCTTTACCGAGGCTGTTTGCAAAACTTTGAATCTTTTGGGCGGCCATTTCGACTTGAGCTCGGACGACCGTAGCTGCTTCTTGCACCGACGGCGCTTTTCGGGGAATCGCAGAGGTTACAAATTCCGCCCTGACCGATTCGGTGCCAACGGGACGCTGCACCGCTGAGGGAGGATCCCCACGCAGTGGAATCAACCTTCCACGATCAGCGGCTGGATTTACTGGAGGCATGCCTGACATCGCTTATCTCCGACAAGTTAAAACGCTAGGACGATATTACTCCGTTCACTTCCTCGTTACCAGCAAATCCATAGGCCGGATAGTCGGTATAACCTTGGCTCCCACCGCCATAAAATGTTGGACGATGATAGGGCGTAAAGGCTTGACCACGTCGGATTCGTTCCGGGAGGTCTGGATTGGCAATGAAATAACGTCCAAAGGCAATCGCATCGGCTAGTCCTGCCTCGACAGTTTCTGACGCGCTTTGGGCGGTGAAATTGCCAGCGGTGATCAACACCCGATCCCAGTCCTTGCGAAACATAGCGCAGGCGGATGGGACATCTTGATGGTCAACTTCACGCTGACCCGCTCCAGAAGCACGCGGTTCGATCAGGTGTAAGTAGGCTAAGCCCAATTGATTGAGTTCCTGGATGATACTTCGATACAGTGGTTCTGGATTTGGGTCGCCCGAGTCATTGGCAATCCCAAAGGGCGAAAGCCGGATGCCGACTTTGGCGGGCGTTAAGGCCCGTGCAAGTGCCTCGGCGACCTCTAGCGGTAACCGGATCCGGTTAGCCAGCGTTCCGCCGTAGTGGTCATCTCGCTGATTACTTCGCTCGTGCATGAACTGCTCAAGCAAATAGCCATTAGCACTATGAATTTCAACACCGTCAAAGCCTGCCGCAATTGCGCGCTTTCCCGCTTGTACGTAGGCCAGCTTAAGGGCGTCGATGTCTGACAGACCAAGAGCTCGAGGGACAGCAAAAGCTTCGTGATCGAAGTTTGCAGTCATCGCTGTGCCTTGTGCGGCAATCGCTGAAGGCGCCCAAGGTGGGCCACCATCGGGTTGATGCGAATAGTGCGAGATGCGTCCAACATGCCAAAGTTGCAAGAAGATACGGCCGCCTCTTGCGTGTACACCGTCGCAAACAAGCTTCCAGCCTGCTGCTTGCGCATCGCTGTGAATGCCTGGGGTGGCTGGCATCCCTTGACCCTGGGGCATGATTTGTGAGGCCTCGGCGATGATGAGACCTCCTTCACTTGCGCGTTGGGTGTAATAAAGTGCGTTTAAGGCATTGGGCGAATTGCCCGGTCGATATGCGCGCATCCTCGTAAGCGGTGCCATCACGATCCGATGACTGAGCAGAAGTTTCCCTAATTGAAGCGGTGTAAAAAGTGATTGGGTTTGCACAACGAATAGCTCCACAACGGTTGTTTCACTGTTGCGACCTCGCCGTGTCAACATACGCATTCTGACTTGGCTTAGTCGTTGTACAGCATATATGAGCGAGCCCAGCGAACAACGGATCACTACCGGATTAGGGTCCGAAAACTGGAAGGGACAAAGGATGAATTGGACGTCTGGCTATGTCGCAGAGATTGACTATACCTACGGCTATTACCGAGAGCTGCAACCCGGATTAATCGACTACGCGCTCTTGCTTGCGGGACAAAAACCGATCAGAACGTTGACGGAAAGTGAGCCATTACATTATTTAGAGCTTGGTTATGGTCAGGGTCTGTCGCTTAACATCCATGCGGCTGCATCGACTGGTCGTTTTTGGGGTACTGATTTCAATCCCTCGCAGGCTGCTGGTGCAGCAGAGATGGCCCAAAGCTGCGGATCGAATTTAAAGTTACTGGATGCCTCATTTGAAGAGCTCGCTTTACGCGATGATTTACCCGTATTCGACGTTATTGCGCTTCATGGTATTTGGTCATGGATTTCCGAAATTAATCGAAATCATATTGTTGAGATCATAAAACGCCACCTAAGGCCTGGCGGCGTTGTTTACATTTCGTATAACTGTACGCCAGGATGGTCAGCGGCAATGCCTTTAAGGTACCTACCTAGCCTGCATGCTGAATTAGCCGAAGGGGATGCAAAAGGCATTGTTGGGAAAATTGACGGCGCGCTAGCCTTCGCAAAACAAGTTGTCGATTCGGGTGCGCAGTTTTTCAAGGCAAATCCGGCGGTCGCCGAGCGACTCAAAAAGATTGCCGAGCAAAACCGAAATTATCTGGCGCACGAGTATTTCAACGCTGACTGGCATCCGATGCCATTTTCCGATCTTGCCGCCTGGCTTGAGCAAGCCAAGCTTGGATTTGCCGCATCTGCGCATCTGTTGGATCATGTAGAGGCGATTCATTTGCCGGAATCTGGGGCAAAAATGCTTGCCGACCAGCGTCACCCCGTCCTTCGAGAAACGCTCCGCGACTATCTCGTCAATCAGCAGTTTCGACGAGATCTTTTTGTGCGAGGCCCAAGGCGACTCGCCGGACTTGAACGAATGGATGTTCTGCGTTCACTACCACTTGTGTTGCTCACAGCACCCAAGGATGTTTCGATGAAGGTTCAAGGCGCGCTCGGCGAGGCTAGCTTGCAAGAGTCAATTTATCGTCCCTTGCTTGAGATCATGGAGCAGCAATTCGTGGCATCTAACAAAGGCGTGCACGATATCAGGGCCGGCATGAGCATCGCTGATATTGAGCAAGGACTCAAGCAAACCTCAAGCAACATCAATTTTCCGCAGCTTCTGCAGGCGATAACGGTTTTTTAGGGCAGGGGCACCTTGCCGTTGCTCAAGCTGAGCACACGCAGCAGGCTGTTCAAGCTCGCTGCGACCGATTGAATATGTGGATCGCAAGTCGAACTCGGGAACATAGCGATATACAGTTCATGGCCTCACCTGTCACGGGTGGTGGCGTTGTCGTCAGCCGTTTTGAGCAACTGTTTTTATTGGCTAAAGCGCATGACCTTAAGGAACCATCGGATCAAGCCCGGTGGGTTTGGGATTTGCTGCAACGTCAAGGTCAACGCTTGCTCAAAGACGGCAAGGCAATCGAATCAGCAGATGAAAACCTGGCTGAACTTGCCCGACAAGCCAAGCAATTCGCAGATGATCGTGAAAAGAGGCTTAAATACCTCAAGATCAGGCTCGGCTAAGCCTCAGCGACGCCAGAATGCGGCCGTAAACAAGACCAAGACGGTAAGCAACTCGAGCCGACCTAACAACATGGCAAAGCTCAACAAGTGCAATTGCAGGCCGTTGAGATGTCCAAAATTGGCGGTCGGTCCTACGCTCCCAAGCCCTGGGCCGATGTTGTTCAGTGTTGCTACAACTGCAGAAACTGCGCTCACATAATCCATACCCGTTAGGAGTAGCGCAAAACTTAGAGCGAGGGTACTAACGCCATAGATCAGCATAAAACCCAGCACTGCAGTAAGCACCTGGGCGGGTAAACGTTGTTGGCCTAGGGTGACGGGGTTGACCACGCGCGGGTGGATAATTCGAACCAGTTCACGCCTTGCCTGTTTGATCAGCAAAATCACACGGATCATCTTGATGCCGCCACCCGTAGAACCGGCACAAGAGGAAAAACATCCTAAAACGAGTAACAAAGCAGGAATGAACGAAGGCCAGTTTGCATAATCTGCTGAGGCGTAGCCCGTGGTGGTAGCAAGCGACACCACATGAAACGCAGCCAGTCGAAGTGCTGCGAGCCAGTCAGTTTCAATGCCTTCCATCACAAGAATAATCGTGACCAGCAAGCTTGCAATAAGTAGCAGGCTCACATAAGCACGGATCTCGTAGTCCGAGCTGATCGGCTTAAACGATAGTGATCGTAGAACGACAAAATAGCGCAAAAAGCTGATGCCCGACAAGGCCATGAAAAACATCGCGACCAGCTCGATTTCGACTGAATTCCAATAAGCAAAGCTTGCATCATGCGAGGAAAATCCACCCAGACCCATGGTAGTACACATATGCATAAAGGCATCAGGCCAGTTCATGCCTGCGGCTTTGTAGGCCAACATACAGGCAAGGGAAAATCCAAAATAAACTAGCCATAGCCCACGCGCTGTTTCAGCGATTCGCGGCGTGAATTTGGTGTCCTTCATGGGGCCAGGCGTCTCGGCTTTATAAAGTTGTAAGCCGCCCAAGCCGAGTAAGGGAAGAACCGCTACAACGAGAAGTACAATGCCAAGGCCCCCAATGAGTTGCAAAAAGCATCGCCAAACATTGATAGAAACGGGTAGAGCATCAAGCCCGCTTAGCGCAGTAGCGCCCGTTGCGGTCAGTGCGCTGATCGATTCGAAGATCGCTTGACTCCAAGTGATACCGGGTACGGTCATCAATAAGGGAAATGCGGCGAAGCTTGGTAGCACGACCCAAACCATATTAACGAGTAAAAAGCCATCACGTGCTAGCAGTTCGCGTCTAAAGCGTCGAGTCTTGAACCATAAAAGCCCACCGCTTCCCAAGGTGAACAAAAAGCTGCCAAGCCAAATTGCGATGTGCTCAGCCTGATCCACGCTGATCGCCCAAGCAAGGGGTACCAATTTCGCAAAGGCAAAGGCCATCACGATCTTGGCAAGCAATGCGGTTGCAGGTCCTATCATGCTTAGCCGAAAAAAGTGGCGCTCACCTGAAAGAGCTTTTCAACGTCGCGAACCAAGCGCTTATTAGGTATAAAAATAACAATGTGATCGTCTTTTTGAATAACTGTGTCATGGTGTGGCATCAAAACTTCGGCGCGTTCATCCTTACCACGAACGATTGCTCCAAATCTTGCACCTTTGGGCAGGCGGATTTCTTCAATCCTGCGCCCGACTAGCCGTGAGGTCTTCGCATCACCTCGGGCAATGCCCTCAAGAGCCTCTGCGGCACCACGTCTGAGTGAGTGCACAGCGACGACGTCACCCCGGCGAATGTGGGTGAGCAATTCTCCGATGACGGTTTGAGCAGGTGAAACCGCGATATCAATCGTGCTGCCTTGCATCATCTCCGCATAAGCACGACGATTAATGAGTGCAAGTACCCGACGCGCACCGAGTCGCTTGGCTAGCATGGCCGACATGATGTTGTCTTCATCGTCGCTGGTCAGGGCGAGAAAAAGATCCATATCGGCCACGTTCTCTTCAAGCAGTAAATCCTCATCAACGCAGTCGCCGTTTAAGACCAGCGTGCTTGAGGGTAGCTGGCTCGCTAGGTATTCACATCTTAATGAGTGCTGTTCAATGATCTTAGTTTCATATCGATCTACAAGATGTCGGGCAAGGCGAAGACCAACCCTGCCGCCGCCCGCAATCATCACTCGCTTGACTGGTTTGTCGCGTTGGTGAATTGCAGCGAGCACCTCGCGGATATGGCTTGCTGCTGCGAGTACGAAGACTTCATCGCCTGGCTGAATCATGCTTGCGCCCGTTGCCTCGATTTCATTGTCTGCCCGGTAAAGCGCAACGACTCGCATTTCAAAATCCGGCAATAAACTTCGAAACTCGGCGATGCTGTGCCCAACAAGTGCTGATCCGGCATCGGCCCGAACTACAATAAGACTGACTAGTCCCTTTGCAAATTCTAAAACCTGGAGTGCCTCGGGGTAGGAAATTAGCTGCTCAATGGTCTTTGTCACCGACTCTTCCGGACAAATCACACGATCGACGGCAAAGCTATCCCTGGCAAGCAGGGCTTTTCCCTCGATGAATTCAGATGATCTAAGACGTGCAATCGTGGTAGGAATGTTATAGAGTTGATGGGCTAATTTGCAAACGACAAGATTTGTTTCATCGGCTGCAGCGCAGGCAATAAGCATGTCGGCGTCAGCCGCGCCCGCTTCCTCGAGTACCGAGGGTTGAATACCGTTTCCGACAACGCCGCGCAAATCCAAACGCTCTTCGAGTAGTCGAAGCCGAATCGGATCCTGGTCGATCACCGTGATGTCGTTGGGCTCTGAGACAAGACTTTCGGCGACACTTTCACCAACACGGCCCGCTCCAATGATAATAATGTTCAAGTGTTAATCGCAAAAAGAGATTTGGTTGTTAAGAGGCGTTAAGGGGCGAAGGAATCTATACACGTCGGCGAGGTAGAGCGAACACGCCATACTTTCCCAGACCGTTATCAAAGTCCCACCCCGAATCTCGGTGAGCACGGGAATATGCCCATTGGGATTAACTTCGAGAAAGGCTGGGTTACGGGTTGCCCCATGGCGATAGCCTTGGGATCTGTGTTCAAAATCGATGGCGAGTTCGCAAGCGGTCCAAAGTGGTCTTAAGGCTCGTGATGCCGCGATTCCGTAAATCCTAAGCTGATTCATTGGCCAAAGCTCGTTTATGCTGCTGGTTATTCGAATTCATTTTGTCATTTGCAAGACAGCCCAGGGAAAGCATGCATATTGTCCACACGATTGCTGAACTACGACAAGCCATTTCTTCTGCGGCGCGGCCCGCGTTTGTACCCACCATGGGAAATCTGCATCGAGGTCATTTGAGTCTGCTTGAGCAGGCAAGAGAACTTGGCGATTGTACGGTCGCAAGTATTTTTGTTAATCGCTTGCAATTTCTTCCAAGTGAAGATTTTGACCGATATCCGCGAACTTGGGACGCTGATTGCCAGGCGCTGGCTTCAGTGAATTGTGATGTTTTGTTCGCGCCTCGTGAGCAAGATCTTTACCCCGAACCACAGCGCTTTAAAGTCATGGCCGATCCAGCACTTGCGGCTAAGCTTGAGGGAGCGTTTAGACCGGGATTCTTTGACGGCGTTTGCACCGTGGTGCTTAAGCTTTTTGTTGCTGTTTTTGCTGGCAAAACACAAGGGGTCGCCGTATTCGGCAAAAAAGACTATCAGCAGCTTAAAGTTGTTGAGGCAATGACTAAACAGTTTGCGCTTCCCTTAAGTATTGTTGCTGGTGAGACAGCACGTGACAGCGATGGTTTGGCCTTGAGTTCTAGAAATGCTTATCTGACTGATGCGCAACGTAAGCAGGCTTGTACGCTCTACCAGCAGCTTTTACACTTTGCAGAACGATATCGAATCCAAAGCCTGACAGACCAAGTGATTGAGGGTGAACACTCACAAGAGCCTCATGAGAGGCTCGCAGACTGGGTTGCGCGTGCTGAACAAGACGCGAAAGACAGCCTTCAAGCGCAGGGCTGGCAGGTGGACTACCTGAGTTTGCGCAGATGCGCCGATCTAGAGCCTGCGCACGACGCTGATCCTGTGCGCGCCGCTGATACTGTGCACGATGTTGAATACAGGCATGCCTCGGGACGTGCGCATGGGGCTGAATATAGACGCAAGGGTGAAGCGCTTGTGCTTTTGGCAGCGGCACGGCTTGGACAAACCCGTTTGATCGACAATTTAGAAATCTAATGAAAGACTTCTCTGTGAAGCGCTGCTGATTACTATAATTCGCGCCTTTGTGGGCTAACCCACTCCTGGGGCTTGATGAGTTCTAGAAAAAGCTTTTTGAGTTCTTTTTCATAGCGTTTTTGAGAAAATTCCGCACGCTGATGCTTGTTTAAAACATCATCCGTAAAAATGTTCGTACCTTGACTGACGGCGTCGCTCGCCCCCGCATTGCCGACTGTCATTGTATTGTCATTAAATCGTCATGACAGCGCGCATCATGAGACCTATCGTATAAATCGACAATATCGTCCATTAACGTGCATCAAAGGAGTCATGCATGAGTCTGAAGGGAAAACACGCACTGGTCACCGGATCAACTAGCGGCATTGGACTAGGGATTGCAGAGGGACTGGCCAAAGAGGGCGTCCACCTGGTCTTAAACGGTTTTGGGGATCCTGCCGACATCGAAATACGCCGCAAGCAACTCGCAGACCAGTATGGGGTCCAAGTGGTTTATGACGGTGCCGATATGAGTAAAGGGCCTGACATCGCTCGAATGATGGCAGAAATCGCAGCCAAGACCGGCGGATTGGATATTCTGGTCAATAATGCTGGCATTCAGCATGTGTCGCCGGTGGAAGCTTTTCCTGAAGAAAGGTGGGATGCCATCATTGCGATTAACTTAAGTTCTGCATTTCATACCACCAAAGCTGCGATGCCTTACATGAAGCAGCGCCAATGGGGTCGAGTGATCAATATCGCGTCGGCACATGGTCTGGTTGCGTCGCCCTTTAAGTCGGCTTACGTAGCGGCCAAGCATGGCATCATGGGCTTTACGAAAACTGTTGCGCTTGAATGCGCGCAAGACGGTGTCACGGTAAACGCAATATGCCCTGGCTATGTGCTAACGCCACTTGTAGAGAAGCAAATCCCCGACACGGCTAAAGCCCGAGGTCTTAACGAAGAGCAAGTCAAGCGCGATGTCTTACTTGCAGCTCAGCCAAACAAGAAATTTGTAACGGTCGAACAAATTGTTGCAACAACGATATTTTTATGCTCGGATGCTGCTGCCTCTATTACGGGCTCGCATATCGCGGTTGAGGGCGGATGGGTAGCGCAATAGGGTTTGCGCAAGGAAGAAGCAAATTTCGAACACCTCGGGGTGCGCTCATCGGTTGACTTGAAGAAGGAGTTTCTTTGAAGATGGGGCTAAGATGCTATTGACATTTTGGAAATAGCTGCCACGCGTTGCGCAGATCATGCCACTTGGTTAAGCTCGCATCACCTCTAAGCCAGTCTTTGACGGTGATTTCGACGCGACGATTTCTACGGAAACGCTTACACCGTGACTGTACACAGCTGGCCAATGCGGCTATGGCGATCGAGTACTTCATCTAGGGCACCGTCCGAACTGCAATTGCTGCTTGTTTGTAGCGAAAACAAGCTGCCGATTCAAGCTTGGACAGCGGGACACTAGGGCAAATGACTGACTCGAATCAATGCTGTCTTTGGTAGCGTACAGGAATGGCAAGCAAGACTCGGGTCTACAAGCGCCCCAGTTATCAGCGCATGATCTTCGTAGCGCCAGATTAGTCCGAATCTTGTGTCGTAAGTGCCAACCTCGCAACGATAAACTGGGGGTAACTGCACAAGGAGCAAATACAACTTTTCTGCTCCGTTATTCCATATTCCCCCCAAGGCTTGCCAGTACACCGCGCCAGAAGGCATCACGGAGTTGGTAGGGGACGAAATCTTGCCGACCACTTGGCCAATCATTGGCTGAGGTTTGCACCAGCACGATGCCACTTTTCGGTTGAACGAATATTGCTTGACCGTGAATGCCTTGAAGTACAAAAGTGCGCTCCTTCATGGGCAAGAGCCAGACCTGATAGCCATAACCGAGATAAGGGGTGGCTCGTCTTGGTTGAAATGCCGCGGGTTGGCGTTTCAAGTCGGTTGCATCGAGCAAAAACTCCTTTGGGACGATTTGCTTGTGTCCGATTCGTCCATCTTGCGCAAGCAACAGTCCTAGGCGTGCGTAGTCCCGCACGGTGGCGTTAAAGCTGCCTCCCGTGCCTTCGGCACCGTCTGTCGAACTCACAAGCCAATGTGCCCTATGCTCGGCACCCATGGGCTTCCAAAGCCATTCCTCGGTGAGCGCTGCGACGCTCTTGCCAGTAGCCCTTCGTAGAACCCGCCCAAGGATCTCGGTCTCAATAGTAGCGTAATGAAATCTTGAACCTGCATCAGCCTCCCGCTTGGTCTTGCTTTGCAGATAAGCTTCGATGCGCTGTGGTTGATTGCGGTTCTCAGGTGCATAAAGCACTCGGCTCCAAAGCCAGATGTCGTCATCTGGGGTCCATGTGTAGAGTTCCCGAAAAGGTACGCCCGAGGACATCCGAAGCAGATGCCTGATGCTTGTTTGACCATAAGCAGACCCTGCGATCTCGGGCCAGTAAGCCGCTGCCAGATCGTCGAGTGAAGCGATATGGCCTTTATCGTGTGCAATACCAATTAAAAGCGCCGTAACCGTCTTAGCCATGGAAAACGAGCGCATGGGCATATCTGGTTTTCTGTCATATTGATAACGCTCAGCCACAACTTGCCCGTCTTTGAGAATCAGCAAGCCTGTGGTTTTTGTCTTGTCCAAAAAGTCATCAATCGACTGGCTGAAAAGGCCCCAACGCCAAGCGACTGCGGGTGGCGAGGGGTGATTGTTCAATACTGACGGCAACTCAGCCGTATTCACTGGGACAGATCGCTGCACGCGATGATTGCCAGACCATGTACCGACACGGCAAGACATGCGCGTGATGGCTTCGATACAGGATGGATAACCATCCTTGTTCCCCATCCGTTCCGCATCGGGTCCATCGGCACGCATTTGCAGTATCGCCGTCGACGGATCTACTGCTGCGCTTAGACACGTGAATCCCAACAAATTTGCCGCGAAGGCAAACGCTAGGTAATGGTTCTTGAACTGTTTGGTAATGGTCTTCGTCGATAAACTGGGTTGAACAAAGGCTGCAAATCAGGGTCGCTGCGTTCCAATTTTTTTATCCTTGGACTGATCAAGCATGCGCATTGCATTGGACTCTTCCGGCATGATCATTGCCATCGCCTGAGATCCGCAAAGCGATTGGAGAGTTCTCATGACCGTCATACGATTAAGTTGATCATCGCCGGTGAGCCGCACGCCAATAACTTGGGCGTGGTTGATGGCGGGATTTAACTGGAATTGAAAAATCAACTCCCGGTCAAATTTTTTCAAAACAACGCCAACAACTTCTTTACCGCCAGCATCGGTCAAGTCAGTGATTCGCAGTTCGCCTTTAGTTTTTGCGCATGTCTCCAGAGCCTTACCTGCATTGCTCTCCTCAAAGTGCTCAATGGGCGACTTAGAGCATGCGGCGGTCATCACGGCAGCGACCAGAAGTACCAAACACTTAATGGATTGCATGCGATGCTCCATCGGCAATTCAGCTAAGTACCAATAATAAAAAAGGTAGCCACAAGAACTTACCACTGGGAGATTTAATCGGAATTTAGGCCCGTCATTTTGGGCTATCGCGCATTTAAGATGAACCCTCAGCGAACCGAAAACGGGCACCATACGGGAACTAGCAATTTCTATAACATGTTGGGGTGACTATAGCACCTTGATTCGATTGGTAGGCCGTGCTGGATTCGAACCAGCGACCAACGGATTAAAAGTCCGCTGCTCTACCGACTGAGCTAACGACCCACGAAGCCTTCCATTATACAAAGAAGTTAATTTGCGGGTCAAACACCATGCCTCTTTCCGGTTCGGTGGACTTACTGCTTGTTGAGTCTGCTTCAGAGTCGACTCATCTGCCACTTCATCGCAAGCCAAGCACCGAGGGCAATCGCAGGGAGGCTGATTGCAGCACTAAGCGCAAGCAGTGATGCAGCACTTAGCCCCTGCCCAACGGTGCATCCGAAGGCAGTCACACCACCGACACCCATGAGCGCGGCACCGAGCAAATGCATACGGGTGTCTTCAAGACCTGTGAAGCCTTCGAGCCGAAAACGTTGACTGAGCAAGGAATCGATGAAGGCGCCTAGGACCATCCCAAACACAGAAACAATACCGATGCTTAATGTTTTGCTTTTGTCACTGAATAAGATTAGGTAATCAATGGCGTAAGCAATTGGCGCTACAAAACTGAATGACTCTGGACCTCTTGAATTAGTCGCAAGATACCCTTCCTTCAAGGTGTTGGGATCCTCTTCAAGATAGCCGAGGGACGCAGATACAAACCACATCGCTGCGATCAGCAAACCGATCAAAAATCCACTAATGATTTGATGGCTGCTTTGGGCGGATGATTTTCCGAGTAAAGCGATTAAACCTAAGAGCAATCCAGCAATCGCGCAAGCGCACGCAACACGCTGCGAGAAACTGACCTCACTACCAAAGATCAGCCTGGGCAAATCTTGTGCGCTTGAAAGTTCTATAAATTGGGTTTCAATC
>Ga0194133_10007973_pt1 | contig 12505 bp, 5 predicted proteins | sample TA2KigOf40mmetaG_FD_155448 | JGI IMG/M metagenome (GOLD analysis project Ga0194133, IMG submission 155448) | Freshwater microbial communities from Lake Tanganyika, Tanzania - TA2015055 Kigoma Offshore 40m | ecosystem: Environmental > Aquatic > Freshwater > Lake | place: Tanzania: Lake Tanganyika...
ATATATATATATATATATATATATATACATATATATAAAATTAATGCTTTACATCTTTTCAAGAGAGCGGACCCTCCGAATTTAACAAGTTAAATTTGGGGGTAAAAACTGGACAAAATCCGCTTAGTTACAAATGATACGAAAACAAAAACAACCCACTATATGTCCGGAGAGTTATCGAATTCCTTGTTAAAAACACCAAAAAGCAGAATAGCCTTTGTCACAGCACAGCATTTTTACATTCTTACAGTCTATAATAGAGGTAAAAGGTTTTTGTCCTAGTCACACAGAGTGTTTAAGATAGGAAGGACATGGTCAAGGGTTAATAACAGTTTTTTCAGATTAATCCTCAGATTATTCTTGTCAATGCCTTCAGTCCATTTAAATTTCACTTTTCTTAAGCAGAGAAGACAATTTGGGAAGGAGTGTTTTCTAATTTTGAACCATGATCAGTACAACATTAAGACCAGTCCAGGAAGTCGATCATTATTGACATTACAAATATTGTAAGATGAAGCCTTTTGAGAAATACAAATGTGTGCTGCGTGTCTAAGTCGTAGGGACATTGGGGTCCGTTTTCATGTAGATTCGTCAGAGTTATAGTCATTTTTGAACAACTGTGGTTCATCCATTGGAGTGGAGTTGCACAGTTAAACATTTTGTTAAGTTCAAATTAAGGTCATTTATGATGATGGTCTTTGGATGCTATGCGAAGACTTTGTAGTATAAGCTGTTCAAGGTTTTGATATCCTTTGATGAAGAAATCTCTGTCCACCACATTGGAGTAGAAGACTACAACATGCCAAAAAAGTGAGCTGTGACAACTCTTTTTATCCACGTTAAGTCTACATGCCTTGCAAGAAATTTGAGTTATAAGTATTTAAGATGTTCTAGCCACAAGAGCTAAGTCAAAGGAAGGTCAAATGATTCAGCTTTGGATAAGCAAATGGCAATATGACATCTATGAAAATAATGCCTTTATTGAAACACAAAGTTCAGCCTCTCTAAGTCTTTTATTTGGAATCGACCAACAATAACTTACAAAGACTATAAGTAAGTTGCAGAGGAAACCCGGGCAGTCTCCCAACTCTAAAATATTTTACTTTCATAGCACCACAAGAGTACATCAAAAATGAAGAAAACTACACCTCATGAAAACAGCAACTACTTAATTACAAGCTAGATTTTATACTTAGTCCTCAGTCCAAGACACACTCATCAGGCCTTGCGGCCAGTGTGCAAGAATTCATATTCTATTAATGAATTAAATTGGCTCTTATAAAGTTTTACATGAGATATAACTTGTAAAATGAATGAGTTGAAATAAAAATACAAATACAAATTATAGTAACTTAGTGAGTGCATTTTAAATATGAATTTAGGTGAATTGATAGGCTCTTCCAAATCAAACCTATTAGAAATCAAGAGATTGAACTGGTCTTTTTTTAAAGAAGCATTAAATTTGTTTATAAATACTTAAGTGTATGGCCATATCATAATCAAATCTGTTTTTTCAATAATTTAGATTGAGTTGATGATAAGAATTAAACTATTTCAATGGCTGAAGTGTAGAAATTAATTTTCAATGAAAGTGTACTGAGCATTTAACTAAAATTATTCATTATCAATATCACGGGCTAGGTAAACTACCTTGTTGCAAGACTAAAATTACTTTCAGCCAATTGCTTTGGTAAATATTTGATTTCTTTAGACAGGACAACTTGTCACAATTCAAGGTATACAGAAAAAAGAATTGCAGAGATATTCGTGTTTTCCATAAGCTTTGTAAGAATAAAAAATACATTTATTTTTTAAGATCCAGAAAGATATTTTTATAATTTGAAAAATTTCTTCAGGCAATCTTTTTAATTTTAATTTAAGAAGAAACAAGTGCATTTCTATTGTTGTGATCTAATATTTATATTTGTATTTTGTATTTATTTCTTCTGGGCTTCACCTTACAGCTAAATGGCATTAATGCCACTTTATATAACTTTTTAAAAGCCGAGATATAGGGTGTTAGCATTCATAAAGAAAGTTAGCACACCCTTTAATACAATGGTAATAAAATTTATTTTCATAGTATCAGACCTTGACCGTAAAGAGAAGCACTGTCTTCAAATCTTTATTCAACTCAATTTCATATTCTATAAAATGGCAATAAAATTTATTTTCATAGTATCAGACCTTGACCGTAAAGAGAAGCACTGTCTTCAAATCTTTATTCAACTCAATTTCATATTCTATAAAATGGCAATAAAGAACCCCCAACCCTACCTAAGTAACAGTACATAGTACACATAAATGATTGCCCTACTAGACATCAGATAAGGAACTTGAGCCATGGGAATTTTGATAATTCAGAGGTGCGAAACATATGCACATATACCAACTCCAAATAAAAAATAAAGAGAGGCATCCTATACTTTTTTTCAAGCAGACTTTTTATTCAAATGGGTGAAGATGTCCTACAGTCATTCTTCAGCTGAAGTGATATTTTATTGAGATTGCAAGTTAAGCAACTGATCACTGCAGCAACTATCAGCTTTTTTACTTTTATGACTTTACACCAAGTACATTTACAGAAGTATCACCTACAATACTTAAATTGGCTTCCAAAAATGTTTGTTTATTGTGACATGAAATTTAGCCTTAGTTTCCACATTCACACTCAGTTGACTAAAACACTAAACCATGGGGACCCCAAATAGATAGTAGACAGTCATAGAAGAGTAACATGAGGTAATCATCTTTATCTTGCAAGATAATTGGTCAAAATTTGCTTACAAACATGAATGAACCCTGGCAAGCTGGGATTTAATATGAAATTTTAAAGCTACAAAAAAATCTTTTCCATGAAGAAAAATGTCCTAAATAAATATATATTTGTCATTTATCTGAAAAGAGTAAATATTTCTAAACTAGCTCCATTGTTTTCTATTATTCCATACACTCCATTTCTTTGCCACACTGTTTATGTTAACCTCGTTAACTTCAAGCAGAAAGGGGAATCCATTTTAGTTCTTTAGTTCTTCTAAAGTCTGTGTGTCCTTCTTGCAATCCAACAGTTGTTGGATTCCTACGACGTGAAACTGAACAAGTGAATTTTAAGTCTCTGGTTTTTCTTTTCCATATGTATTTGGAATTCAGATCACGTAGACTAAACCTCGAATGAAAAAACCGATTAATGAAAATGTCGCTACAATTTCAGTTAGAATGAAAATCTGTGGCCCCAATAAATTTTTGGTGAGAGGCTGAAGTTCTATTGAACCTTCTATACAAAAAATATGAATTTGTCAACATACTATACTTCTGAATGAATAAATGAAATGTAAATTAATTAAGCTAAAATAAGAGAGCCCTCTTTCCCAATCTTTTTGTGTTGCATGTGTTCAAGGCTAAAATTCCAAAGTCTTTTTTACAGGAATTCGGAAAGGCCTCACTCTCTTAAAGTTTTTGCCATTTTCTTTAAAAAAAAGGTCAATCTTTGAACCTTTCTTTTTGCTTCCTGCAACGAGATTCTCGAGTGGGTTTTAAATGCATTGATGTCTCAGCGTCTGGGGATCTCTACCTTCATTTGGAAAGTTCATCCCCAAAATCAGAATTAAGCAACATTTATCCTTGCTTTGAGAGGACAGTTGTTGGCAAAAAGTTTGATCTTTGGTCTAGATAATGGTTATCAGACTTTCTAGAGCTTATGGTTAGCTTTATAGTCCTTACAAGTTTATTGATTGATTGACAGCTTGTAGTCAGTTGAGGAACTGATTCTTCAAAAACCAAAGTATTAGACTTTACAACAATTCCCTACACCACTATTGCGTCTGAATTAGCCCTGCAGTTAAATTTTTGGGAATGGTACTTTTTTGATGTAGTCATTATTTTGTGCTTTTAATAATTAAATCAGATTTTTTTGTTCGTGAGATCGACTGCACATCAATAAATCCTGACTGAGGTAACCATCTTGTTTGATGATCATTTAAAGATAAATCCTGGGGTCAAAGATTTGCCCTGACTGGATATTGAACCCCAGCCTCCCAGTCCAAAGTCAGAAGCAATAATCATTAGGCCACAGCTACCCCATTTGTGAAAAGGAATAATTTTGAGGACCTTAGAGGTGAGTTGAAGGAATAAAAAAGTAGTGCAAAAAATTCTACAAAGGGTAAGTAACATTACTGTACTATTTTTGTGGCAAAAACTGACTGAAAATGACCTCATGGCAAATCATAAAATTAAGTAAAAAATGAAGCTAAAATTGAAATTGAAACTCAAAATGACCAAGAAAAAGTGAATCAAAAGGTTAAATTTGAGGTAAAGTCAACTTGCAAGATAATCAGACTCTTTTTAACTTGTCCTTACAAGAAGCTGATTTTTATGAAGAAAGCCTCAGATTTTTCCTCATTCAACCAATTTTTTCATATTTGCTGTGGCCAATAGGAGACAGTTACCCTGACTGCATAATTTAAAGCTTTTCCTTTGTGTGTCACATTATTTTTACCCAACTTTTTGATATATGATGTGATTATTGGCTCCCATAAAACCAATTAAATAGTGATTTAATCAGAAATTTTATATTTAAGCTAGCCATACTCATTCTTCATTAAAAATTATATGAATTACATTGAGAAGCCTTTGGACTTTTTAATGAAGAAAAAGAGTGTATAAAATTTTAATCTACTCTATTTGGTGACACCTGGCAAATTATCAGGACTTTTTTCTGAATGCTTTTTAATTATAGGGCTGCTTTCTGCAATCAAAGAACCACTTATTTGTTAGAAAAACTGTTTTGACAAGTTAAAGCCTTTAGTTATAATCACATTAAAATTACATGATTTTACAGTTTTTCTTCTCTAAATCACTACTTTTGAGCTCTTTTTTTGACTATATAGGATAGGTCTTTCCGAAGTAAAAGTTGCCTATATTTTACAGGTATTTGCTCGGTCTTTTTTAACTTTCAGTCCCTAACCTTGGCGTGTTTTTTGAAGCAACAGCAATATCAAAACCTTACGAACAAAAGGTACGAAAAGCAGCCAAACAACCTGTCAACATTACATTAAGTATCCCAGTGCGAATTTCAATTGTCAATGAAATATGACATTGTTAGTAAACATTAGATTCAAGCTTACTTTTTGAGAACCAAAAATATATTTTCAATCATCTCTGAAACAAAACCAGGTAAAAATAATAAACATTGCAGGCGAACAGTTTTTGAAAAAGGTTAAATTGGCTTGGATCTGAAAAAGTTAGAAGGATAATGAAACATTCAAAAACTATTTCTGGGTTAGGAATTGTGCTTTTTGTTTATATCTGGGAACGCTGGCTTTTAAGAAGGCACCTTGGATGAATCTTAAGTGCTCCAAACAATCATTCTTTTCGATGACTCCTGGTTGGCTGCTTATTATTTTTAAATCCTGACTTTAAGATATTTCCCTTGCCATTTTTTAAGGTAGCTATCCCATAAATCATTGAAGATCCTGTAATCAGGCTTAATCTGCTACTTCAATCTATACGAACATTTATTTGACTGGCCTTAAGGCATATTCAGCGGGTCATGGTCTAGTTCAATTAGGACCTCAGATATTCCTACATCCCTTTGATTTGTTAAGGTTTCCTTTTTTTAATTAAATAGGTGGGTATTTTTTGTGCGGGGAAAAATAACTAGCCCTCTCCAGCAACCTGCCTACTTAAAAAAATCATGGTTACGTCAATTTTAAAGCTAGAGAAAAGTTTATAAAACATCATGTTTAAACAAAAAATGCTATTTAGTAAACTTTTCTCTAGTTTTAAAATTATGGGAGCTATTGAGGATGTAAATAAAAGTTTGAACTTATAAATATCTCGACTTCTAGGCAAAGTCTCAAAAATCTGAATGGTAACTTTTGAGCCATCCATGTGTGAAATATGCATGCCAATTTTCAACTCTCTAACTCCACTGGTGTGGGAGTAGAATGTGGTGACATACGGAAGGACAGACATCAGGCCATTTTTGCCCCAATCCCCTATACAAAAATTCTAAACACCCCCTTCGCTTTGCTCGGGAGGGATAAAGGATTGAAATTTGTAAAAAGCACGTTTTCTTCCAACATTATTTATTTTCAATATTTACCTTATTCTGGAAGATTTTTTCTGTTAAAATCTGAAAACACTAATTCCTCAGTAAAAGAATGACCAATATTATGACTCTGGATTTATTTGCCAATGCCTCGGCAGATTTTGTTTCCTATATTAGTTTGTTGTTCAGATAGAGATAGGCATAGCGATTAAATGAAAAAAAGAAGCATAACCAACTGGATCACGCAAAGGCTTGCTTTTTGCGTGCACTTTAGTAAAAATCAGCCAAGATTGTCCCTTCACCTCTCATTTCTAGACTTCTTTTGCATGTTTTCACTAGAAAATCTTCGGATAAACAGACTTCTAATTGAACCAGGACTTAAATGATTTATTTACGACATAAAAAGGTTCCATGATGTTTTAATTGATCCATTACCTGCAAAGAAAGAAAATAAAGTCACATAAATTTTAACGAAAATTGTTTCACAACATGTCAGAAAACAAAACTGAAAAAAGAAAGACTCTGTAGCAAGGTGCAACTTCTTGACTTCTCTTCTTCATTTGTTATGCAATAAAAATCCTGGACAATTAATCCTTTGCAATTATTTTAGTATTTTTTATCTTTAAAGGTTGGTGCTTTTCACATAATTATTAAAAAAATAAATACTAGTTAGTAACTGTTTTGTATATTCAATTAAAAAAAAAGGTCTCATGGACTTTTTTTCAAAACACATTAATATGATTTTTGTTGCATTAATCTGTTCCTGAACACATATTTTTAACCACTAAACAAATGAAGACTTTGATCAGTCTGTTTCCAAAAAATGCAGTGACATCACAATTATCCTTAATGAGTTGAAAGTTTCAAAATATACCTCCAGTATATTTTGCTTTCCCTTCGGGCAGTTTGCAAAATGAGGCTTTTTAAAATACCAACACTTCAATCTAATATTTATTTTCCATTTTCAGGTATAAATAATAAAAGGTATAATCATGTTTACACAAATAATTTCTAGATTTTCTAGCCGTTTATAGCCATGCTAGTCAAAGTAAAATGTGGTAATTTACAGACTTTTGCAAATTCCCTTATAGTCAAGATTTTAAAAATATCAATTTGAAGATAAAATGAATCAAAGAGGGACTACAGCAAGACTTTTGTGGTTGAAAGCAACTTCATGCCATCAAAGAAGTTTCCAGATTCACCGGTTGCAACTTCAGCAAAATTTTCTTCCATGAAAAAAGGTTTTTGACTTTCTACACGGTAAAGTCATCCATCCATTTCCTATAGACAATTTTTATGGCTTTTGGTCATTATAAAGGGGAAAAAGGTACCTCTTTTTCTAAATAGTAAATGGCTGTTATTTGAGGTCGATGATATTGTCCTATGGACCTTTTTATTCCCTCCTAGTCTTATTGTGACAGTTGCACCAAATGCTAAAAGATCATTAGGCAAAGCAGAACCAGATGAACGATGTGAATGGATGCTGCAGCTGTGCCAAAAAAAGTGTCTAGTTTGATCCTAGCATAAAATACACGGACAGACAGCTTCAGCAATCGGAAATTGAAATTCCATTTCCGGCGAGGAGAACTTTTATGGCCCCTCTGCGTATTCCTATCACACAAGCAAAAGAGTTGAAAGTTTCACTACAATCATTTTTGACACTTTTTTCTTTTACGTGTGTTTGCTATTTGTATGGCTGGCAAACAACTCACATATTTGTCGTATTATTGGAAGTCTATTGACCTTAATGTAAAGCATGTTGGTTAGATGTATTAGCACGCTACCAAAGTGAAAGCAAATGCTCTTTCTTCTTCTTCTGCATGCTCACCATCATCAGCTTTACCCATCCCACCTCAGCGACAAAATTGTGATCTGTCAAACCTTGAATACAAATCATCATGCTACAAATCAGGCTTACATGATAAATTGCTTGCCACTATTGCATTGAATTTCTCACCCAAACTAAAGATAGGTGCGTTCAAATTATTTTAATATGTTAGAAAAGGCTTCATGTTTAACTGATGTACATTATGTCTTAAAGAGCAGTGTGGCAAAATTCAAAAATGGTCCTTGATCTCGGACACAAAAAATTATCAAGTTCCAGATATTTTTTAGAGTGAAGTTGTCAAAGTTAAAGCCAGTTTTTCTTATGTAATTTTCACATTCAAAGCACTTTGAATTCATCATTGTAAAAAAGAGTAGAAACAAAGAAGTCTGAAAAAGTTCCTCAAACACACTCTGCTTTCGAACTATAACAAATATGTTCTGGCAGAAACTGATTATTCCATGCAACACTTTGTCAACGAATGAATTGATTGCTGACTTTGCAGTAGTGCCATATAAGCTTAACAATTGAATGATTTAACCCAAACAAAAACCAAATGTGTCTGTTGAAAATCTAAAGTTGGCAAAAAGTTCAAATGGTGCGAGTGAGTTCAAGCAAGTGCAGGTGGGGGTAGGTATCATTATTTCATTATACAAGTCTAATTTAAAGAGGGTTAATTTGTTTTAAAACACACTTTAAAAAGAAAAAAAACTCTAAGTTTAAAGAAAAGTTTTCATGGTTGGTTAATTGGCCATTGTTTTATGTTCAAACAGTGGCAAAAAAGGCTTTGTGGAAAGGTCAACTATTTTATAATTGAGCCGATTTAGAACAATCAGTTCATGACCAAAAGCTATCCTTTTGTCAATCAATACACTAACTGCAGATACTTTACTTTCATGGGAACTATATAACAAAGAATATCGAAGCAGCAAATCTTTAACATCAAAAATCATCCCAAAAAGTTAAAAATGAGATATATATTACCAGACAATTTGAAAAGGTGTTTCAATCTTGGATCCATCAAAATACTCTTTAAACTTAGATTTTTTGATGAACAATCCAAGTCTGAGTTGATCAGATTGATCAGGCAAAACATGTTGAGAAAGTTGATTATTAAAATGGTAATAATTCTTATTGCATGCATCAACAAAGAAAAACCAAGTCTTAATTTTCAACACGAAAAGGTTTAAATTTTGCAACTTTCTACACTAGATAATGTAAAAAAAACCTAAATGCCTTTTTTGCACTCTTAAACACGCAATCTTGTTTCAGAACCTTCCAACTAATTTATTTCTCAACCGAGTTCAGTGATTTTTTTGACCAGGTCTGGAAATTTCTTGCCTTTTTAGCCTCTCAAAGAAGAAATATTTTATTTCTAAGTTTTGATAAAAAATGTTCTTATAGTCTTTTTAAATGCTGCAAATAAAGTAGTTTGAAGTTCATTCAAATCATTTTTCTAATTGTGTTCATGATTGCTGAATGGAAATTGAGTTTCTTAAAAATTTGAAATAGACAATTGATTAATTTTTTGAGGGTTGAATAAAAACCTGCTTTATAAAATTTCATGATTTTTTGTGAAAACAGAGGGCAGATGAATGAAGAAACTTTATGTGACCGCACGTGATGTTTATTTTGCTGGAATTAATTCAACATGGTAACTGTTAGGGCTGTAAGTAGGATGAAGCATTTTTTATCAAGTGAATATTTTTTCTGCAAATAGCAGTAAGGTAAATAAAGGATTTAGCAAAAGGTCGATTAAGGCAAAAAAATTCACTAATCCAGACAGAAAACACCATGCAAGGAAGGTTTCCTTTTACTTTCTCTGCCCACCCAAGTGTGATCAACATCATAAAAATTCCACATAGCTGGAGATGGAAATAATGAAGCTGAAAAGTCACAAGTGGGTTATTTATTCATACCTCAAAAAAGCCTATTTATTCACAAACTCTTTTGCAAGTAAACATAAATAAAATTGTTTTTCTTCAGAGGAAAAAATATTTGATTTTATGAAATTTCAAAACAAGCAAGTTAAGTTTTTAAAATTACTTAAAAATTTATCAGGCTTTTTTGCTTAAATTTCTGAATTCGTTTTTTCACAATTGCAATTTATTTTTACACCAAGTTATTCTTTCTTCTGGGATACAAAATGAGAGGCATAACAAAATCAAAGTTCTGGAGAAGTGCTTTTGTCTCTTAGGACTTCTTTCAAAAGCAAAGTCTTTAAGGAAAGTCCATGCAAAACAATTTACTCTATACAAATGCAAAATAATACAAATACTTTGCAGATTTAAATTTTTATTTGTTAATTGAAGCTACCTATAAATATGAATTAAGCTGAGAAAAATGACTATAAATCTACTTATATTAATAATTGGCAATATCAGTTTTTAAGAAAGCCTTGAAATGATTAAAATCAGGGTAGAAAAAATTAGAATCTTTATATGTTTTTGTCAAAATAGTTACTTCTTTAAGCTTTGCAATTAAAGGCAAAATTAGATCCATTGAGACTTTGTAATTTTTTGCAAAGACTGCAGGTGATAAGTTTTGGCCTCAAGTTTTGTGGACTCTCTTGGCCATTAAGCCATTGTGCCCATGAATTTGTTTGCGTGATTTTGTACGTGAATGAGAGTACAACTAACCACATGATAAGAGTTATGATTCCTCAAAGACATGCCAACATGGTATTCCTCTTGAAACCTGACTAAGAGAGAAACACAATTAAAGAACATGGAATTTTTCTGTTTATTATTCACTTTCCTTAATTGGTCCCATTCCTAGGGCCTTTGATTGATTCATTGACAGCTTTTTGTTAGGGAATGTACTGATTATTGTGAGAGGTGTTGGCTTTACAACAATTCCTGTCACTGAAAGTTGTGTCTCACAGTCACTTGATTGTAGTTGACAACTATGAGTCAAAGCTATGAGGCAATTAATTATTAATCTTCTGCACAACAATCAACCTGACTGGAAATGATTAATTAAGGAAAATCTAGGGGTAAAGGATTTGGCCAAGACCAGGGATTGAACCCTAGTCTCCCAGTTCTCAGTTAGATGCTCTAGCCGTTAGGCCACAGGAACCCCTTTTAACAAATGCAACATGTGAGGAATTAAGCTCTGTGGCAACACTTGATATTACATTTGTATTTGTATATTTTATTGGCTTCATCTCACTATCAATAAAATATACAAATACAATATCATTCATTCAATCTTTTGCTTTATTTGCTCAAGGTGTTTGCCAATGATAATGTTTATAAGGAATGAAGATGAACTTGTTTTTCCTGCATGTTTAAAATTAAATCAAAACTGGGAAGCAATTAACTTGAGGAAAGATACCCCAATCCCATATGAAACAAGGCCATATTGTATGTAGAGCTGTTTTGCAATAATTTGCAGTTGGGTTGGATGCTTTGTCTCTGAAAGTAATTGTAACATCGACACAAATTTCTTTGAAGGTATGACCTGGTTTATATTATTCATTCAAAAGTAATTTTCTTTCATTTTTCACTCGAAAAAGCAAATCAAATACTGTTTGCTCAAAATCTTAAAAACAAGAATGTGAAAATCTGGTATGAACATGAGAATTCGAACAGATGTAAACATTTATTCTGAAACCTTGGCTAACTCATTTAACACACGGATCACTTATTTTCCTAGTTGATTGGCTAGTTAATGAAGTGAAGACATGCTGTGAAGCCAGAGAACGACATGACGAAAGCAGTGAATTAGAAATAATAGTTTTGGAGCTTAAAGCCATTTTATGGGTACATTAACAACTGTCAATGGGAACATTAAGGGTACGTTCGATGTATACATTGGACATTGCAAACAAAATGGAGGTTCTTCAGAGAGACATTACAAAAAGCAAAGATTGGGTCTAAATTACAAAAAGTGAAGACAATTTATCTTCTTGTCAGTTTTCAATGTTTGAAAGAAAACAAAAGCAATTTGTTTGAAAGTCCCCTGACCTAGAATTTATAAATAAACAAATAAAATGAAAACTTAATTCGAAAAAATTTTAAGAATTGAAGTTTATTTAGTGCTGAGTTTTGTGCTTTAAATCAGGAATGTATCTTTTTCTCCATTCCTTGATTAGCCTTTCTTCAGCTTTGAGTTCCTCCTTTTTTGGCTCAAATTGTGGTGGTTGACTCAGCATATAGTTACTTATGTTTTGTCTTTAGCTTTCGATAATGGAAACTTCAGGATGTTAAAATCTTGCAAAAAGTATTTGCCAATCAGTTTACAATATAAAAAAAAGATAACTATTTCTAGGTGACCTGACTAAAAATAAGACCATGTATCCACCCTTATTTTTACTTTGAAGGAATAAATGTGTATCCACTGTTATTATTGGCAGTAAAGCACTCAAATTTACGCCCTTTTTAGAGCCACCCAAACAGTCAAAATAATGGTGTAGCCACCCTGCACATTGCCCTGAAATTCCCCGCAAAATGTGTATCAACTTAACACCATTGTAACAATCCGATTAAGGTGGATACACCATGAAGACACTGAATAGTGTCCTTTATCTTTATTGACTAAACATCAAAATAAATTATTATCCACTTGGAACCAAACCTAACTGGACATTAAGGATTCCACTATTCAACCTGTAAATTGAATTAAACTGA
>Ga0194133_10007974_pt1 | contig 12505 bp, 15 predicted proteins | sample TA2KigOf40mmetaG_FD_155448 | JGI IMG/M metagenome (GOLD analysis project Ga0194133, IMG submission 155448) | Freshwater microbial communities from Lake Tanganyika, Tanzania - TA2015055 Kigoma Offshore 40m | ecosystem: Environmental > Aquatic > Freshwater > Lake | place: Tanzania: Lake...
CCCAAATACACTAGTTGAACTTGACGCGGGCGATCCGGTTCCAAAAATACTGGCCGAAGTTGTTGCACCTGATCCCCCCGACGTAGACGGGCTCCCCACAGAGGAGGCCGGATTATTAGTAAAGCTGAAGGAGCTCGAGGATTCTAGCTTTTGTTGGGGGACGCTAAAAGTTCCGCTCGCAGTTCCTTTTTCCTCTGTTGAAGCTTTGCTCCCGATAGTCAAAGTTGAGGTAGTTTGTGGGCTAGATCGAGGAGCCGAAGGGGAGGAAACCTCTGCGGCTGATTTTAAAGTCTCAGCCGCTTTGGACGACGAGGCGCTTGAACCGGGCGTCGTGAGTTGCTCCAAATCCTCTGCCGCTTTTGAGCCTACTTTTTTTGTCGAAGGCGTTGAAAGAATTCCTTCCCTTGTGACGGTCGAGGGTGACCCCGAGTTGGCTGTTGACGCTGGAGACGAACTTGAGGTGACTGACGCGGACACTATTGGCGATGACGTTTTAGAACTTGATCCCTCATTCAAGGCTGCTGGGTCAATATCCTTTTTTTCTTCGCCAGAGCTGGCAAGGGTGGATTTTTCAGACGAAGCGGCTCCCGAAGCTTTGATAGGAGTGACCGATACACTCGGACCTGTTGAGAATGTGCGCGAGACGTTGAGCTCGGAGCCTGTTCCGGGTGGCTTCTCCGTTTGGCGAGGAGGCGAAGGTAAAGTTTTTTCTTTCGTCTGACTTGTTTCAGATGACGTTGGGGAGGTAGGAAAATTAAAAGCAAATCCTCCAGACGGTTTTGAAAACTGTGGCGGGGCAACCTTTGGAATTGAGAACGCTTGACCTTTGACTAAATTTTCAAAAAATCCTGCTGGAGAAGTTTTAGTGGGCTGATCCTCGGTTGTTTGGTTTTCCGATTCATTTTTGAAAACTTCATAACATAAAAATTTTGTATGAAATGATTTGGGTAAGTTATCCTTAAAATCGTACCGGTTTGAAACGAAAACAAGGGTGCACCGGGTGTTGGTTTAGTTGGAGTAATTGCTGGCCCAAAGTTGACGAATGGCCTGTTAAATATTTATAAGATCATTAAAGCAATGGCAATAGATCCCTCTTATAAGCTTGTGCAAATGTTGGAAGTCATTCATACTTTGTAGGAGTTATTTCTTTTGGACTTGACTGAAAACCTTGTTGAGTGACTGGTTTGCCTGAAAAAGTTATTAGTTAAATGCAGGTTGATTAAAACAAATCGACAGGTTTCGACGCCTTACCGATTTTCTGCTCAGAGGGCAAGCTAAAAGAAAATGGAGTCACAGTGCTGAAACAACAAAGTCATGTTAAAAAACACGGTTTTGAGATAAAATAGCAAATTAATTTAATAAACTCTTGTGGAGAAGCGAAAAACAGTCCCTCAAGACAAGTTTAAGAACTTCCAATCCAAACTTTAGAAAAGATACCTCGAAGAGCTGATGGGTGTGTTTGAAGACCTAAAGTCTGGCAAGGTGGGTCCTGTAAATTGAAAATAATCAAGGCATATTTTAAACTTTCAATCAATGACAAAATAAGAACCTCTGAATGTTGGCCTGAATGACTCCTCGGTTTTTAACCCAAACTCTTGAAAAGGGGTGCTGGGTTTCTTCTCTTTGAGATCTTTACCCTCACGCTCAGCAAGCCGGTTGAGTAAAATCTGACTTTTTGGTTCCTAAAAGTAAAAAGCTTAAATACACTGTTCAATTTTAGTTACTAAATTCCAAACCTTATTTTCTTTTTCAGGCTTAATGAGCTTCAATAACACCAACTCATCGATAGCTTCAGATTTTATTGGGCGAACTTTTGTGGTCCCTTTAGTCACTAAGAAGTTCCTATTTCAATAACATTTGTAAATGTCTAGCGCCAATAATAAAATACGGATTTGGGAAAATGATATCTAGCCAAAATGGAAAATTACTTGAGGGCAGACTGTTTTTCAGGAGAAAAAGAGGTCATAGTAACCACTCCTGCAGGCTTTGCCCTTGTGGTTTCACGCGTATCTGAGGCGTTTTTAATCTGACTTGAATTCATCAATCTGAAAAATTTTCAATCAAATTAGCAATTATATTTTGATTCAGTAACTAATTTTAATGAATATACCGAAAACTCTCGTTAAATGATTGAGTTAAATCTGCTAATTCGTTGTCGATTGAACCTTTGATTGGAAAAGTCTCAGAGACAGGTCCCTGAAAAATAAAAAGTAAGATTTAATCAACAATTAAGTATAAAAGTAAGATAATATTTTTAGTGATACATTCAGTTTTAGAGCCCTTATCGACTTTGTCAAACTGTCTACAGCTCTTTTTTCTCCGTCGAAAATGTTTCTGTGATTTAGGATTGTTTTGTAGATAATCTCTTTAGAATTGCTCCCATCACTCTGAAAAAAATATCAGATCTTTGTTTGCATTGGCTTTCGGAAAAACAGTTAAAAAATTTAGCCACCTTGCTCTTTACTTTAGAGACATGTTTTTCCCATTCTAGGTCGAGCGTTTGATTCACTTGATTAAGTTGCTGATCGATTTTGCTAACCATCGAGTTAAGCGTGTCGATGCGCCTCTTGCTAACATGATCCAGTGACCTGTTCTTCATTATTTGTCGGTATCTAAAATGTGAAAAGTTGATTTGAAAAATGTGTGTTGAATAAATAATAACGATTTGGTTTAAAAATACGGTTAGTTATTTGACAACTCACCTAGGATCCCTCACTTTTATTTGTCTTGCTTTGGTCTCCTCGACCCATGTATATAATTCCAGTGTACTTCTCTCGGTTGCGTCTACTTCTTTTGATTGTGCAACAGATATTTCTTTGAGATCTGATAGGAACTGTTCTGTCTTTTCAACACCTGCCTTCAGCTGTTCTTTCTCCAACTCACTTCCTAAGATCAAAAATAATTTAAGTAACGATGAGACTTCTTAAAAATAACTTAAGGGACATTATGGGGTCAGTGTCAAGAACTTCACAACTTAAAAGGTTAAAACTTTACATTTCTGCATAACTTACACTAGACACTATTTCTTATTTGTTGTTCAAAAGCGAGAGTTACTAACCGATTTTGAGATCCAAAGAAGCCATTCTTGATTTGAACTCTTTCATTTCGACCTCGAACGCCTTTATTTCCTCAGACAAAGCAAGACCACAGGCATCTTCTTTTGCCTGTATTCTTAGATCCTATCGTATATTTGTAAAGCAAATAAGTTCTTTTCTTATTATATTTAGTCTTTGTGCAGTCAACTTCATGTTCATTCAACAAACCTTTACAAATGTGAAGCAACAGTACCTGATTTGAGGTTGGTTTCACTGTTTCTTTTTTAGAAAAAGTGGGTTCTTTGAAAGCAGGCTTAGGGTTGGGTTTTTGCATTGAAAGTCCTTGAGCAGCATTCTCTTCAACTTTTAGAGGTCTAAAATATAAAAAAATAGACAGAAAATGTCCTTTAAGATAAATATCAACCTTTACTTTATTGAAGGCTCTGGTCTGGGTTTTGTTGCTTGGCTGCTTAAAGAAGTTAGTGGTTGGGGCATTGGAACTACTTTATTTTTCATTCCACCCAATGATATTTCTTCGATTGGCTTCGTCACCTTGAAACAACGCAATTATAAAGGGACAATGGTTAATAAAAAGAGTCACACTTCACATAGCGATCTAGTACCTGAGCCACATTTGCTGACTGATTTAAAGCATAAAATCCATAAAGAATTCCGTCAGGAGCAAGAATAAATACAACTGGCATTGGGATTTCTAAGGGCAATTCTCCAATTTGCCTCTGTTGACCCGTAAACGAGACAGCAACACCCAGAGGGTATTGTTCGGTCTAGAAAACATAAATTTGGTCACGAGTAAAACGAGAAAAAATAAAAAGTAATGATTACTTTTTGCGAATTTAGTGGAATTTCTGCTCTTCCTTCATCTGGCTGTGTCCAATGAGCCCACTGAAGCTGATCTTTGTCTTCGCTTCCCAAAACCCCAAGCTATAAAATCAAGAAAATAGATGGGTGTTTCCAAAACTCAAATTATTTCAAAATTACCTCAATAGAATTCGCAGATGCGACACAAATTATTCCCCAATCTAATATTGGTATTGCAAAGAAGTTTGACAGGCGACCGCTTCCCGTGCTAAAGCAAATATCGTCAAAAAAAGTGAAAACTGCAGGACCAGTTTTACCACTTTGTACAAAGTAGAGACCTGTAATTAAAGGCTTGTTCAAATTGGAAATTATAAACTTTGCTATGGAAATTAGTATACCAGGACGGCTACCGTCGTCAGCTTTATTTTCGTAACCGACGAGAAATTGATAAGTTGACACCCAAAGAATAGAAATGGCAGACAGCTCTTTCGCAGGACCACTAATACTTTTGGCTTCCTTTAGATCAGGTTTGTACTGGGTTAAATTCCCGTTAACTCGACCTGTTTGTGAAAAAGGGATATCACCTATTGATCTTGCTTGTCCAGACAGATAGTTAGAGGGCAAAAACAGACCTGCGACTAATTGCTTTCCTTTTGGAGACCAGCTTATGCAAGTTATCCCCTCTCCAGGGGAAAGAGTCCAACATTCATGATCCTTATTTCCATCACTTACACCATAAAGTGCTAGGCTATTGTTCGAAAATGTAATGGCAAGAAGGTTTGAAATCACAGGGTTCCACTGAAGGTCTCTCACGAAAATTCCGGGACCAGACAGGCATTGAATCTGGTATAATATAAAACAAAATGATTTTTGTAGAAGTTTGCATTATACAAAGAATATGAGTCCTTAATAAAGGCTTTGAATTGATTGTAGAATCTTGCAAATTATTTTGAATTCATGAAAAATATGTACGAGAATTTGTTCTAAATAACTTTTATCCAAGCAAAAAAAATTGAAAACCTGAGAAAATGGAAGTATTTTTTCTGGCGTAGCCTTGTGTACCAGGAAAGATCTCGTATCATACAGAAAAATTTTGGCGTGACTGTCAATGTGAAGCACAACGCAAAGCGTAAGGTCATCATTGCTGATTGCCTAAACAAAGTAATGCAAAATTTTCCTCCTTTTCATATAGAATTCCAAGAAAATTACTAAGTGTGATGGAGTTGCAGGCAAAGTGACCAATACTCTGTGGCCCTCTTCAATTCTGGCAGGTGCTCTCCGTAACTCTTTATCTTTAACAGCTGAATCAATCTCCTCAAAATGAGATAGTTTTGTGAAGAAAATTCCATTTTGAACACCTGTTTAAATTGGCCATCACGTTTTTTACCAAAATCTTTAAAAGATGAACGTTATAAATTTACCAGCAAATAGAAACTCTGACTTATTTCCTACAGCAAGGGCTTGTGTTGTGCCCTTGGAAACTTGATCAGAGACAGAGATCTGCTGGTCTGCAATTTGAATTTTTCTCATTTGAACAAACCTAAATGTTGTAACCTCTTTTGGATCTGGCGCGTTTCTGATCTCCATCTTGAATATCTAGATGACGATACTATTTCACTGACAAATGTTAATATTTAAATTTACACAGTTTATTCACAAGCTAACTTTTAACATCCAAATATCGTAACTTTTCCAGTCGAAAATTTCTAGTTTTATCACGTTCATGGCCGGCAGGGGCACTTCATTGTTGTTTTATTTATATTTCGCGGCGCGTATATCATATATGTTGCATGAAAGGTTACAAACCCAATAGTTTTTTGCCATAAGCGTAACTTAAAAAAGTTCATTTTCTGCCTTGCCTTATTATTGACGTACCCAAATAAGCTCTAAGATACACAATGTCGAAAAGGATATAGAATATGCAGGAGCAAACATTTATTAAAACGGTTTAGGATAAGCCATAAAGTCAGTATTTTGCTAATTTAACAAACTTTGCTTTTCTTAAAGAGGTAAAGATAGTTTGAGCCGAATCAATAATTGGAGTCAGTCTTGGTTGAATTCATGATAAAAATCAATTCGAAGAGAAGAACTTTTGTATTTTTTCGCCATCTCTCTCCAACCATGTTGCATTGAGGTTTATAGATTCGATACTCTGCTTGACAACGCGATCAGCCGGATTGCTATTAGCGTTGAAAAAGTTCTCAATTTCGAGAGCTTTATCAAGAGTGACGAAATTTTCTGTGGTATTTCTACAAAGACAGTTCATCAGCATTCCTGACTTGTATCTTGTTAAAAAGTCACTGAAGTTGGCTTTTAGGAAATCCCAGGCCTGTAAAAAATTTACTTTAGAGGAAAGGATCAAAAAGTTACAGTTCTAGAAATGTCACCAGTTGCCTTCCTTTGATATTGTTTCCAACTGTTGCAATCACAAAGGGTATGTCTTGGGAGCGAACCTCTCCTGACAGAGAAAACTCTAAAACCTTTTCCAGAATTTCTTTCTTTTGACTCACACCAAGCGATCTAGCCAGTCGCTCTTTCTCCTCGCTGAAGTCACTCTCCCTAAGAACAGAAAAATAATCGAGTCAATACAACTGCTTAGGTCAGTTTCAAGAAATTTCAGCTGACCTAAAAAGTTTTTGCAGTTGAGAAAAAGTATCAGTATCTCCATGAGCCATTACAATCCTGTATACAGCTGCTCGTAAATCAGCTGGTACTTGCGTAACTCCAGAGAAGTGATCAGAAAACCTTTTTCGGGCTTCCTCAACAGTTTCTGTGTGGCCAAAAACGCCAATTTTCAAAATAATCATGGACCTCAACAGTCCATTGACGTGAGGTTCTCCAGGTTTAGGCTCCCATCCAATGTAAACCATTATCTCTCGAAGAAGATCCACGACAAAAGTTTTAAACTGAAAAAAATTGTATCAGTTAGATACTTTGCTGTTTTGCTTGAGACTTTTACTTCATACCTGTTCATGATAGTCGGAATCTCCAATTAAGATGTTTAGAGCACCTAGGGCAGATAGGATGGTAGTCCAGACGACATAGCTTTTATCACCCTTAAAAGACTTAAACGAAGAGAACAATTAGGAATCACTTACAAAATTAAGTAAAAATGCTAAAGCTTACAGGCAACAATGAAAGAAAGTCTACAGTAGAAGCTTTTCCTGCTCTTGCCAGATCAAAAGTATCGTTCAAAATGTTTAACCTGAAAATAATAAAAAATCAAAATAAGTGGAGAGATTTTCTCGAAATAATTGAAAATTGATTTCGTACCGGTCAACTTCCGATAATGATCCCGATTCAATGGCTTTTTTGAGGAGTAGAAGATCTGCAGGAGAGTATTTCACTTGATAATAGCCGACAAATCCCGGGTTTAACTTAAACCATTCGTCAGGGGGACAGTTCTCCAGAGTGACTTGCATCGACTCAGTCTCTAAGAGAACCTCTTTTCCAACACCTTCAAGATAACAAGTCATAAAATTAATGGGAAGCTTGATGCTTAAAAAAGGCTGAGCTTTTACCTGAAGCTGTGGTTATTATGATGGGGACGCACCAAAGATATCCCGATGATTTTGACCCGTTGGCATTGAACTTTTCTTGTGTGATCTTTAAAGTTTTGTGGCCGTTATCGCTAGTAGACTCAACAGTGATTAACGGAAAACCCATTTGTCCAGTCCTGAGAGAAGTCAAAACTTTTTTATCAAACTTATGAAAATTTACGGTACACTTTTTGACTTTATTGTATAAAGGACCTTTAAATTTTAAAAGCGATTGATTGCAGTGCAGGGGACATAAGTTTAGCATAAAATTTTAACTTGCCATGTTGACATGACCTTTCCAACAGGCTTTCCGCTGGCTTCCTCAAGAGAGGCCCACAAATCAGGAGTTTCGGCATTTCTATATGAAAACTTTGTCAGGTAAGACTTCAATCCCGACCGAAAAGCTGCGTCACCGATATAGTCGTACAACATGTGAATGACAGATGCACCCTTTAAAAAAACAAGAACTCCTGCATAATAAGCATGTGAATGAATTACATTTGATTTCTCTACCTTGTTGTATGAAATATTATCAAAAATTTCATCTACTTCAGAGGGAGGTCCGACGGGTACTTCTATAGGATGAGAATTGTCGAGGGCATCGAGCTAAAAAAATAACTTTTCTTATTCAACAATTTAAGTGCTTTAATCACCAAAAGGACAAAAAAGTAGAAGAAAAATAATTTTTGATAAAAGTTAAATAAAGAGGTTCACCTGCAGTGCAGGGATAAGTGTTTCAGTAACAAACTGGGTCCACATGTCAAACTCTGGGAATAAAATGCTATTACAATGGGTTTCCATGAAAGATGCAAAGCCCTCATTGAGCCATAAATGTGTCCACCACTCCATCGTCACCAGATTTCCTAAAAATGAGAGATATCACATCATTTAATTACTCACTAACATGTAAATTATGCGACAATAAGCTCAAAATGTTATTTTTTATTTTGTCGTTTGCATTACCAAACCATTGGTGAGCCATCTCGTGGGATACACATACTGAAATCCATTGCTTTGAGTTGGCAGAGGTATTGTAGGGATCGACAAGAACAGCTGTTTCGCGGAAAGTCACCTTCAATAATCACTGATGTTTTTAAAAAGGAGGGATTAAATATATTAATGCCTTACCAGGCCCCAGTTTTCCATAGCACCGCATTGGAAGTCGCTGATGGCAACGCAGTCATACTTTGGCAATGGATACTTGACATCAAAAAATTCTGTGTAAAACTCGAGAGACCGAATGCTAGTATCGAGAGCAAAGTTTCCCTGTTTTGAGAAGAAATTTTTTTTAGATATTCCAGTACAATCTTAAGGAAATCAATGTACCTGTTCTTTTTTTCCAACCGGAGTAAAAACCCTTACAAGTACTCCATCGTTGGTGCGCCCCTCAACATACTCGTACTCACCAATCACAAGTGCAACCTTGTAGAAAAGAGAAAAAGTCATGTTAGGAAAAAAACATATCAATTTTCGGAAAGTCAAATGTTGTCTTACTAAGTAAGTGCTCATCCTTGGAGACTTTTCAAACTCGACAACTTTAGAAGAAGAATCAGAGACAAAATCTTGGACAGATTTCTAAAATTTCAATCAGATAAGATTAATTTAATAAGCCATTTCAACAGCTTTCTGAATGAGTAAATGATAACTTGGAAACTGATTATATCTATCAATGAATTTGCTTTAACAATTTTGAAGCATTGTTTAGTGATGAAAAATTTTCTTAACCTCTGGCATGTTCGAGAGAACTACACGATCTTTAGGAGCAACGACAGTCAAAGAAAATGTCGCTTTTAATGCTAAAAACAAAAGGATATTTTACGTCAACCTCTGCCTTATGAAACTTCGCATTCAATATTTCACCTGGCTCATCCCAACATGGAAAGGCCCGTCTTGCATCTGCAGCTTCAAATTGAGTCACAGCAGCGTATCGATCTTCGCCATTCTATGAAATAGTCTCAAAGAGCTCAGTAAAATTTTTGAAAAATAAGGTTCAACAAACAAACCTGAATGTACTTGCTTCGGTAAAGGCCCACCATTTTATCGTTGAGTACGCCCTCAAAAGAACAACTGAATTTGATTTCACCAACGGCAATAGCCGATGACAGTTCGACTGACAGCAATTCATCAGTCTCGTTTAGTTTGAAATCATTCACTTTAAATATTTGAAGAATTTAAGAAAAGGGATACGGGGCCAAATGGTTTTAAATATGTACCTGGGAAAACAGTTCCATCGACTCCAGTCACATTGATTTCCTTGATCTTGAGCTCGGCAGCATTACAAACAAGCTTGGTGGTTGAGTTGGCAACCTTCAAAACAGAGCCCGATTATTTGGCACCATTTTAAGATATGAACCAAAAATTTTACCTTGAGTAAGATATCTACTTTTCCATCAAAAACAAGGTTTTTCAGATCTGGTTTTAGCCAAACATCATAGTGGATGGGTGCAACGTCAGAGGGTAGTCTTTCAAACTTCTTTTGATCAGCCATTCTGTAAAAATTCAGATTTTACTTGACAATTCTGATGATGATTATAATAACATAGATTTGAACAACTTAAATGTTCTTCAAGCATACAATATAATAACTCAAAAAAAGCGCTTTAAAATTGAATTAAATATTTACCCTGCTTGTCTTGAAATAATCCTTGATTGAAGTAACAATTTAGGGTTTCTCCACAATCCTAAAAGTGATGAAGGAGCTTCAAACTTCCGACAGGTTGGAAACTTGAATGCAGTTTGAAACGTGACAAATCGAAATATGAAACTCATTGGCCGGCCGGACAGACGTGGTTTCAACACAGTGACTGAATTAATGACAGTCAAAGAGCATCTAATTATCAAAAAAAGTCATGAGTTCACAGCAACAATACGTAAATGTGCAGCCAAAATGCAAGAAAGCTAAATTTCCTTTTCTCAAACGTCAAAGATCATGTTCATGCCACCAAAAAATATTATTTTTACAGCTATTCAGTCACATGTTTTTTATCTGATCATTACACAGAAATTTGTTTATTTGAAGTTATGCCGATTCCCTTGCGAAGTTTTGGATCGCAACAATATGACTCAAGATTTGCTATTAGTGTACTCTATTTGAAACACCTAAATCACATGATACAGCCCATGATGATGTAATCAAATATAATTGATGCTGATTGGAACACGAAATGCTGAAATGTGCTTGTTAAGAATGAATTCAATTCAATTTTTAAAGTGTGCATGACCTAGAAAGAGAAGGCCTGACAAGCAATGCACAATCACCTTCCCAATAACTGTAGTATAATATTGCTAGCAAGTAGCAACAGAAAGTAATTTTTCAAGACGTGAAATTTTAGTTGATGCTACAAAGATATGTGTTTGAAGCAGGAAAGGTTTTTTTCATCGCCTAACAAATTGTTTTGGTGGCCCCACATCAATATATAATTTCTATAGGATATTCTTGCTTAAAAAGTTGGAAAAGTGATGTAGAACTTTAACTTGCAATCTTATTTTTTAATATGGATCTGGATCTTGCAGTTTTGGATTTATGTACTGATATGGTTAAAAATGATCAAAGTACCACATGATGTGCTCAATTACAGTTATATTTATATTATTGCGTATTATAGGATACTTTAAAGATAGTGTTCTAATTCTATCACATTCCCATTAATCTCATTTCATAATTAGGTTAATGACACTTAATCTTTCAATCTCACACTTTTTCTGATTATTCTTGTGCAAGCAAGATATATGTAGAGATATTATTTGATTCTCTTATCCTGAGATTTTAACTCTTAGTTTTCTATCACACCCACTGTTATAATAAAACAAATAAGTACATATCATAAAAATAGCTTTATTTACCTTTGACATGATGTAAATAAAAAAAACAACAGGTGAATAAACAGAGGAGGATTGAAAAGCAGTCGCAGCAAGGGAACACACATTCGTAAAGGTGTTAATGCAGAAAGGGATGATGTAAAACTCTTTTATACTTTTTGCATTCAGGCTAGACTGCTTCAGCATATGGAAATTAGTTTAACTGAAAAAAGGTACTGTGGGCTTCTGTAAATTCAGTTGGACTGGTTGTAACTTGTATGGCCAGTTTTTGCAGGTGTTGTAAAGGGAATCAAGTGGTTTTGAAAGAAACAGTTGGCCCTTTATTATATTGCACTTTGCAGCAAATGGATCCATAGTCTGTCCTACTTAAGGGGTCGCCGTGGGTGAGAGGTCAAAGGCACCTGACTGAGAACTAAGATCTAAGGTTGTAGGTTCAATCCCCAGCAGCCCATGTCAGCTATTTTTCAACCCCGGATTGCAAAAAAAATCAAATAGGCATCCTCAGTCATGGAAAATAGTAATCTGCAGTGACCATAGACTTCTATGGCGGGACTCTAATAAAGGTGTTGATCACGCATTAACACCGGATGAGTCTATACTGCACAATATTATTATTATTAAATGGAGAGGGCCAGGGTATACAGCAGTCTTCTTTGCAATCCAATCAATCCTTAACCACCATTGAGTTTTGTGCACAATAAATGAAAAGTGATGATACTTACCCCATATCATTTTTAAACCCCAATCCATGCTACCCCCATACCCCTCTCACCTAAAGCTCTTTTCCACATTCAAGGTGATGCTTACACATTTGTTCCACACCTACAGATGCATATCCGGGATCCCCTCTTTTACAGACATCTGGAGATTATTATCAATATTTTCAGCAAATGCTTTCTATATATTTGAAAGTTAAGAAAAATCTTCGTTATATCTATGAATTCGAAAGGAAGCCGTTTTCATCTGTAATCTCTGTGCTTGTAAAGTTGCAACGCTGTCTTTTTTAGAATTTCCCACATGGCTAACATTTCGGCAGGCGTGGCTGTGCTTGGCAACTTGCTTCAAATGGCAGTTTAAAACGTCCTCTTTTTAAGACCGTCTTAAAATTTATCCCTTAACAGAAACACTTCCAGCCATCATTTTAGTAACTGTAAACGTCTTGCAACTTTCAAATTATACTAAGTTCAACCTTATTGACGAATAACTGTTTTTTATTTGGATCCTCTCATTTCAAGTTAGTAAGATATTTAGTTGGCTAACATTATTTTTTTGACAGCAGGTATAAGGATGTCC
>Ga0194133_10007975_pt1 | contig 12504 bp, 13 predicted proteins | sample TA2KigOf40mmetaG_FD_155448 | JGI IMG/M metagenome (GOLD analysis project Ga0194133, IMG submission 155448) | Freshwater microbial communities from Lake Tanganyika, Tanzania - TA2015055 Kigoma Offshore 40m | ecosystem: Environmental > Aquatic > Freshwater > Lake | place: Tanzania: Lake...
ATAGTAAACAGGCTATCTCCAGCACCAGTTCTGTCAGTAATATTTTTCAATTGTAGAGCTGGTACTCGTACAACTTTTCTACCATTAGTTATAATTAATCCATCAGCTCCATCTGTTATCGCTAATATTTTAGCTCTCATATTTTTGTGGATAATTTTTGCGGCATCCTCTTTGTTTACTTTTTTCTGTTTCAATTCTAATTCAACCTCATCACCATTTAATACGACTACTTGAGCAGAGTCATATTTACTTATTAAGCTAAATCCTTTATTACCGGCATTTTTTTGTACATTTAAGGCTAAATAATTACTCTTTTGAGCAAGTATTTTGCGAATTTTTGGCGTAATTAATCCATGACCAAAGTCTAAGCTTAGAAACATATTGCTATTTTTAATATTTCTTAACACTTGTTTGGTAAGCTTATTTTCTAAACCAGGGGCAATATAATCATCATTCATCTCATATTTCTCGAAAAGAAATGTGTTTGTTTTCTGATTAATAAATCGTACTTTCCGAGTAACTTTATATTTAGAATCAATTGTCACACCAAAGGTATTTCCTCTAAAATCCTTTAAGAAACTCTTGTCTCCTAGACTCACAACACTCAAATTTTTTGGTCCGATGAAACTATTAATGGTTAAAATGGAAGGCATTACTCCACCCCAAAATTTTATGCTGGATAATTCCTTTTCTGCTACAAGTGGATGTTTTCCAGATTTACCTAAACTTTCAGTAAAGATATATTCGTCTTGAATTAATTCACCAATTACAGTAATTTTCATTCTCTCCAATTTCTTAAGTATTTTTGCTAAATTTTTGTGGTTTAGCTTTTTCTTCAGATATAATTCAGTTTCTTTGTCTATTTCAGATTTATTCTTTAAACTGTTTATGAGTTTAGAGGAACTTTTAACTAAAGATTTTGTAAAGTGAATTTTCCCGCCATATTTTTCTACGGCCTTTATTTCATGACTTAAATTCCCAGCAGTATCAATAGATTTATCAGTTAGAGATTTCACATAATCTTTTCCCTTAAAATAGTAATCTGGTTTCACTATATCAATTATAGGAACGGCTGAGGCAAAATTAGATTCTATTACAAAATCTAAGTATTCTACTGCTGATAAATTTTTTAATCTGTCTGTAATACCCATCAAAGGACGATTTAATCCTTTGTTAACATATTCATCGGTAGTTACTGAAACTATCAATATATCAACTAATTTTGTGCATTCTTCAAAGTAATCTATATGTCCAGCATGAATAAGATCAAATACGCCATGACATAAGCCAATAGTATTTTTATACCGTAAATGGGATAATTTTTTTTCTAGTTCACTTAACTTTAATATTTTTTTTGTGATATCTTTTTTCATAAATTCAAACCCTCGAGGCAAGATAGTGGCAAATTGCTAGCATACAATCTTCAGCCGGCCCATACTCTCCTAAATTAGTTTGTACATGGCATGCTGCAAAGGAAACTTTTAATAGCCGGCCACCCGTAAAGCCAACAATAGAAACAGTTTTTGTCTTACGTTCGTTTGCGTACTTGACAGCATTAATTACATTTTCAGATTCACCAGATACTGAAAGAGCAATCACTAGGTCATTTTCCTGTAAGATTCCTTCTAACTGAAACCTAAAAACCTCAGCGTATGAAATATCATTTGCAATTGCAGTTAAAATTGAAATATTGTCGGTTAGGGCAATACTTTTTGGATATTTATGTTTTTTGCGAAGTCCTACATTCAAATCATTTGAAAAGTGGGAAGCGGTCGAAGCGCTTCCCCCATTACCAATTATATAAATGGTACCTTCAGCTGTAATGGTCTCTTGTATTAATTTTAGAATCGATTCAATCTCATTTGATTGTATTGAGGCAAGAATTTGTGATAGCCTACTTGAATATTGATTGAATTCGCTTTTATCTTGCATACCGCTATCATACCTATTGGTTCTTGGGAGTCGAATTGAAGAAATGCTTAATTATTGGTGGCGGATTCGCTGGGTGTTCAGCATCCCATCAATTTGGCATAATGGGTAATTGGGATGTAACCCTAATTGAAAGTGCACCTTTTCTAGGAGCCGGAGTACGGACACAATGGTGGGGAGGTCACCCTTATACATTTGGGCCTAGACATTTTTTAACTCAAAACGAGAGAGTATTTGAATTTATCAATAAATACTGTCCAATTAGGCTTTGTCCTGAACATGAGTTCATAACTTATGTAGAGAGCGATAATGAATTTTATAATTATCCAATAAATATGCAAGATATCCCAAAAATGCCAGATGCAGAAAAGATACGAAATGAATTATCTGAAGTTCGTGGCGTTTTGTCAGCTAATAATTTAGAAGACTACTGGATTGGAAGTGTTGGTAAAACACTTTACGAAAAATTTATTAAGACTTACTCCGAGAAAATGTGGAGAGTGAATGACAATAAATCAATCGATACATTTAAGTGGTCACCCAAAGGAGTTGCTCTCAAAGATGGCGGAAGGGCAGCGTGGGATACCGCTATCTCAGGATACCCCTTTGCACCAAATGGATATGATGATTATTTTGATATCTCAACTGAAAAAACTAAAGTATTGCTAAATACTACGATTGAAAAGTTCGACATCCCTCATAAATCAGTTTTTTTCAATGATGAATGGTATCAATTCGATGTAATTATTAATACAATTTCGTTAGATACTCTTTTTGACTTTAGTTTTGGGGAATTGCCGTTTATCGGTCGAGATTTTCATAAAATTGTTTTACCACAAGAGCATGTATTTCCAACTAATGTTTATTTTATATATTATGCAAATACAGAGAATTTTACAAGACTAGTTGAATACAAGAAATTCACAAAGCATGTTTCAAAGAATTCGTTAATTGGTATGGAAATTCCATCACTCAATGGCAAGCATTATCCCTTACCGATAAGTTCGGAGATTCAAAGAGCTGAAAAGTATCGGGAGTTATTGCCAGAAGGAGTTTTTTCAATTGGAAGGGCGGGCAGTTATGATTACTCCGTAGACATTGACGATTGTATAGAGCAAGCATTGGCAATAGGTGACATGATAGAATGATTTGTTATTTCTAATCAAAAAAATCCATTACGAAAGTTTCATTTGGACGCTTTCTCGTAACACATGGCGCATTCATTGGGTATATTGCCACTTAAATGTTGTTGGCGAAAGGCTTGATAGGTAGTGGAAGTCCAACTTTCCGAGTTATAACCTGTACCTATTTCTAATGTATCTGGGTTCGAAATCATACAGCATGGGGTAACACGCATATCTGCAGAAATCATAATTCTTTCGAATGGCCAAGGGCACAACGTTTCGGGTTTTGATGTGGAATATTTGGTAGAGTTTTGCCAAAACTCGACTTTAATTCCTTTAGACCTTCCAATATCTATCAATTTTGTTAATCGTTCAAAAGATAATTCATCTTTTTGAACTGTCAATCCCTCATTTATACTGGTCCATTCGCTAGTGCCCCAACCATGTAAGTCAATTGAAAAACATTGACTTTTAAATCCTAACTCTGCAGATTTTGCTACCAATAATTCAAGTTCATTGATATTATCTTTTTGCACAACCGTCCACATTTTTGTGCAATTCCACCCAATCTCGTTTGCCTTCTTATTTAAATTCACACAATTTTCGAATACTACTTTTGATTTAGATCCTTTCCGTATTGCCTCAAAAGAGTCATTACTGGCTCCATCAATTGAGATTTGTATTTCACATATTCCTGAATCTAAAATTTTATCGATATAGTTATTTTTGTGAAGCAAAGAGGCATTAGTTGTAGTGCGAACCCAGATGTGCTGATCGCGAGCAAACTTTATCATCCTAAAAAGATCGTCACCCATCATTAAAGGCTCGCCCAATCCTTGCAATTTTATCTCGATAACTTGAGGTTCATTTTCTAAAATTTGTATAAAGTGTTCGAAAGCCAAGTCACTTGATCGTTTACCTTTATCCCATGTGCTGACCACGCACATTTGGCAAGCAAAATTACACCGGCTAACCGGCTCAATATCAATCTTGAATGGCCTGTATTTAGGTGCTATTTCTTTTTTGGGTGACTTTTCAAAGAGCTTATAATTACTAAAAGCAGCCTGAGAGAAACTTATTCGATCTTGAAAATTTTTTTGGTAAAAACTAATTCCTAATGCTGGCGAAGGTTTCGGTAAAGTCGTCAATGAATTCATAAAACCAACAGTATCACATATGTTTTTTAACTTTTAACAATAACAAGTCTCTCATATTTTTCCAAATTTGATTTTGGTTACTCTCGCCGGCCCAGAGGTATTCTCTATCACTTTCGCGCGAAAATGGGCCCAAGGTAGTTTCTAGATGGATTGCGGTATTGGTAATGGAGAAGGCACAGTGGTAAAGACCAGCGGGAATTCTGATACAGAAATGATCTAAATTAGATCCCAGAATCCAGTAATCTAAAATTTCTCCAAATTCATTAAAGGTTGCCACCAATAATTCCCCACGTAAAACCAAAAAAGTTTTATCTCGATCCCAATGCTTTTTTGGAGGGTGCGCCATGTCAGCCCTCTGACAAATTAACATTTCATGCAAGGCGGATGTACTTTTTGTGTGAAGGCAAACTCTACTGTTAGCTCGAAATTCACCAGACTTTGATTCTAATTCATTTAAAAGATTATTTGATACAACCACGGGCTGAGTTGTTGAGTACCATGACAAGGTTTTTGCTTCAACATCTTGAAACCAACTTGAAGAGGATAAATCTCGGTACAACATAGAATATAGCCTATCAAGTATTTCTACTTAACCAGATGTTTATCCCATCAACAGGCGATAGGAAATTATAATTAGAAGCACTTACAAGTTTTTTGTTATTCAAGGTTAAATTTTTTGGCCTAGGTTCTAAAAAATCCAGATCACTTAGGCTACACTTACAGGCTCGTACAGTTCCTCCTATTTTATTTGCGAATAATTGGAAAAATTCCCAGCGACTAATGTTCGCACCGGAGCTAACATGAAAAAGCCCAGACAAGTCAGAATTCAGAGCAAATTTCATTATATTTTCAAAGTCGTTTTGTGCTGTCGGTGAGAAAAGTTGATCAGAAGCGTAGCGAGTAATTGTGTTATTTTTGATGTTATTGTAAAACTGGTTTAGAATTGAACTATCCCCAATATTAGTTGAATAAATTTTTGCTAATCTGAAAATTAAATATTTATCAAAATTTGTCTTTATATAATTCTCAACACCGAGTTTTTGCTTACCATAGAGCAATATTGGATTTGGTGTGTCACTTTCTGAATAGTTTCCCTTCAGGCCATCGAATACCATCTCAGAAGACAGAAAAATCGGAGTAATCCTCAATCTTTTCAATTTATTTAATAAATAAATTACTCCCTCTACATTAATTTTTTGACTCAATTCAGGATTTTGAAAACATTGATCAGGTTCTGATATAGCCGCAACAAAAATAGCATGAGAAGTGTTGGGACTAAACTCTAAATTATCTATCGAATAAAAGTCAGTTAAATCTAAATATAATTTTCCTTTTTTTTGATTATTTCTAGTTGTACCGTACGCATTTTTACCTAAACTCTCAAGCATTTTTGCGCCAAGCTTTCCATCTGAGCCAAGTACCACAGCTAATGGGCCGAGTTTCGTATTAATCTACACACCCCAATTAAAGTAAATTCTGATTACATTCACTTGCAAGTACATTCTAATTAAACTTAATAACTGGTCTATAAAGCACACCTTTTCTTAGGTCATTTATTGCTACGTTTATGTTTGAAAAATCATAAGACATTGTTGCAAAATCATTGAAACCAATTCTTTTGGCCTTAAGTAAGGCCAAAATCTGAGGGATGTCCCTGTCTGGCTCAGACGAACCTCCTTGGGTTCCAGTTAAAACCTTACCGAAGTGCAGTGGCAATGTATAAATTGAAACTTTTTCACCTTTTTTTGGTACTCCAAGTAAAATAATTTTTGCAATCTCTGAGGAAATTTCATAACAAATTTCAATAGCTGAGATATTGCCCGTTGTATCTATACAGATATTTGGATTGCCATTTACGCCAAATACAGCTGATAATGCATTTAAGGTTTTGGCTTTGCCAGTAAATGGAATAAAGTAGTCTGCACCAGCTTTTAATGCCAGTTCCTTTTTTTGATCATGTAAATCTACAACAGTAATATTTTTAACTCCATTTATTTTTGCAAACTTCAATATTGCAACACCTACGCCCCCAAAACCAAACAACAGCAGATTATCTTTAGAATTTAGATTAGATTCATAATTTACAACACCGTAAGCCGTAGTAAGGGAACATCCAAGCAATGGGATAAAGTTAGAGTCTAGGCCAGATATAATTTTTGTAATTCTATTTTCAGAAACCACAGCATGTCTATTAAATGTGGTAACCCACCCTGCATTTACGATTTTTCCATTCCAAACATATTTAGGTGGTACAGATTGCTTTCCAACACTGGGGCGCCAATGCAACACCACCTCATCACCTTTCTTTACTTTAGTAACTTTTGGTCCAACTTGAAGAATAACGCCATAACCTTCGTGGCCTAATAGATGGGGCAAAAATTTGTCAACACCTTTTCTTGCATCTATTTCATTTATTTGTGCTCCACAAATTCCAGATGAGATTAATTCTACCAAGATCTGAAAATCTAATAATTCCTCTGGAAGTTCGATTTTAGCTATCTTTAATGGTGCATGTGATTCATATAGGATTGCGGCTTCAGTTTTCTTAATTTTTAATTTAGAAGTAAACGAATTCATAATCACCTAAATATCCCATTTGATGAAATAACCATTTCCATGACTCAGTATCAATTAATGTTTCTGCAGTTAACGCCCAGCATTGCAAGTTAAATTGTTCAGCTTCATTTCTGAAGCTTTCAACCATTAAAAATTTCTCTTTTGCAATTCTATTAATTTCGGGCAATGCCACCGATAAACTAGGTAGATTTAAATTATGAAATGTACCAAGAGAGAAAGCCAAATCAAAATAATTGTCCTCCCAGGGCAAAACTCTGTCGCACTCGAGATTATAAAGTTTAGCCTTTAAGTTATTGGGAGTGGAATTTAAACCATACTCAGAAATATCAATACCAAAAAGTTCAATGCCAGGCTCAATAAGTTGAATTTCGTATAGCAAAAAACCTTTTCCACACCCGATATCTAAAATTTTATGACCTGGCTTAATGTTGTACAAATCGATAAAGGCCTTTGCTACGGAAGACCAGCGCCCAGGGATATAGCGATACCCTCCATAACCATACCTTCGTTCTCCATCCCAATAATCAAACCCATATTCTTTAGCTTTAATCATTGCTTCAACTTTATTATCATTCATCCTTGCCAAGCAGTCTCGCCTGGTAGAAGTGTGGAGTGGTGTAACTATGTTTAATTCACGCTCCATATTAGTCCTCCCACCATTCTTTAATTCGTCTAACCGATAACCCCCAATAGTCAAAGTGTTCTTTTTGGGAGCCATAATTATGAATAAATTGAAATGGAAGCGATAAGTTCGAGATATTGTCTATCCGGATTTTCCTTGAATGTGCAAAATGTAAAAATTGAGTCAGTAGACCTCCAAATGTTTGGTGTTCCTCAATTATAAGTATTTTTTTCTTGTTTAACATCAGACTACCAAACTCTGCGTATTCACATATATTAAGGTTTGTTAAGTGGACAAGCAAAGGTTTAAGTTGTGTTGATATTTTATTTACAAATTCTAAAGCTATATGAGTGGTTATGCCTGTAGTCACAATCATATACTCTGAATTAATATCGCCTAATGTTTTAATTGAGAACTTATCATAGTCTGAGAAGTTAACTGAGATGATTTTTTCATCACCTTTTCCAAATCTAACATACGCGGGCCCTTGTTTTTCCGACTCGAATAATATTATTTCAGTCATTTCTTTGGCATCACAAGGTGCGTAAACTCGCAACTTTGGGACTGTTAACAAGTGCGCGAGGTCATCTGTTGCTGTGTGAGTAGGGCCCAAAGGCGCGTACACCATGCCCCCTCCACTTGCTAAAAACTTAACAGGCAAGTTATGTAAGGCCACATCTAAAATAATTTGTTCAAGTGCTCTTCTGGAAAAAAAATTTGCTATTGTATTAATAAATGGTACATACCCCTCCATTGCTAATCCAGCAGCAAAACCAACGATATGCTGCTCAGAGATTCCTTCCATAAAAAACTGATCTGGAAGAGATTTTCTCATCTCTTTTAGTGTCTCATGACCTAAATCTGATCCAATAAAAATAATTTTTTTATTAATTTTTGCTAATTCATAAACAGTATCTAGTGCTTCTTTTCTCATTCAACACTTTCCATTAATTCCTGTATTTCTAAAGCTTGGATTTTTGCTTTATGGTGCCATTCTTTTGAATTTTCTAATTTACCAATTCCTTTACCTTTTACTGTATGTGCAATTACTGCTCTAGGTTTATCACCCAGAACGGGAAAATCAAGAATATTCACCAAATCTTTTATTAGTGTCCACTTATTTCTTCAACGGTGAATCCAAAAGCCAATAATTTCATACCCAATTCGTGCATAGGAAGGACATCACTTAAATGTCCGAATGCTTGCATTTTATTGTAATCAACTATTAAACAAAGATTATTCAATTTATGTTTTGTTGCATGAAGCATACTTTCCCAGTTAGAACCTTCGTTTAATTCGCCATCTCCAACCAGAATATAAATTCTCTTATGATCCATAGAGGATAGTTTTGCTGCTAGCGCAATCCCAACACCGACGGGCAAACCGTGGCCCAATGATCCAGTAGAAAACTCAACTCCAGGCAATCTTCCTGATTCAGGGTGTCCCCCCAGTCTAGATTCAAATTTGCAAAACTCCTTCAATTCGTTTTTATTAAAGTAACCATGCTCTGCCAGGACCACATACAACGCTAAAACACCGTGCCCTTTACTCAAAATAAAAACATCTCTTTCTAGATTTTTTGGCTGTGAGGGGGTTTTTATCAAAACATGTCCATACAATGCCCTCAAAATTTCTAGGATTGAAAATGCCGGACCAATGTGACCTCGCCCCGCAGATTGAACAGTCGTAAGAATCAACTGTCTTAATTTTTTTCCGTCAGAATCCAGCGAATCATCCATGGCATGAGTTTACCTGATTTTACGTCGAATACTTAAATTCATTGAAAGTCAAAATCTTTTCGAATTCATTAATTTCTAAAAGAAACAACGAATATGAGCAATAATTCAATACCTGAGCGACTACGCTTGAGTTCACATCAAAATTATTATCAGACTCTTTTTGAAGGCGCTTAGCACTTATGAAAGCCCATTTAAGCGCAATGCCTGGCATAATTTCTATAATTTGCTGTGTTTCAACATCGGCAAGGCACAACTTGTGCCTAATATTATTCAATTCTGAACTAGAAAAAGAATTTAATGGATGAGAAAATAGGTCAGCTATAAGTTTCACTTTGCTATCTTTTCCAAAAAACTCAAGATCTATAAAATACGGGTTCATATTATTGTCTATGAGTAAATTGTGAAGTCCAATATCAGAGAAAGAGTAGGTGTTTATCTTCAATTTTTCATGAGTGAATTTAGTATTAGAAATGACGGTAGTGGTATCTAATAATTTTTGTTTAGTTTTTTTATCGATAAATTTATTTGCAAAGATAATTTCAGATCTTGTAAGAATTTGTTTTTTTAAATCCTTAAAAAATATTATAGAGTCAATAGCATAGTAAAAGCTTTTATTTTTTTGATATAAATTATGTAAATCTACCAATGAATTTACTATACATTTCTTCCCAAAATTTGAAAGAAATTCGCTATTACTCTGCACCCATTTGTATAGAATGGAATAAGTTGACTTATCATAATCAATCAGTGAGACAGTTTTGTTGAAGTTATTCTGGTTTAGAAACTTTAGAGATTTTATTTCCCGCCTCCAACTTCTTACACAACGGGTATTTTCGCCTTTATAAATCTTGATACCAAACTCTTCACCGTTGGAATTGTCGCAATGTAAAACTGTACTATTAGCTCCTTCTATTTTTTGAATTATATTACCTGTATTTATTGAGTAGATATCTAAATAATTTAAGTAATTTATATTCATTTAATATATTTTTCTATTTCTTTAAAATGATTTAGCTTAATGAGCCATTTTGGTAGAGTTTCTCGTGACTGATAAATAAATGATTTCACTGTATTTTTGGGGTATTCAGGGTAATTAAATATTTTCAAAAGATCGTCAACATAGAGTACAATCTTGAGCGATTTTATCAAACTTACCTTTTTTGGTAAGGAATCAACAAAATAAATGTTAGTCATTCCCGGGAAAAAGTTTTGAAGAGGACTTGAGCTAAGCCAATTTTTGGCGTATTCTCTTAGAGGCGCACTTCCATACTTCTTTGGTGTAAAGCTAGTCTTATGACTTAAAATAACTAACTCGTAATCTCTTTTATGCAAATATTCAAATATATCTAATACTCCAGGCGATAGCACGGAATATTTTAGGCCTTCGGTGTATAGCCAAGACTGAGCTGTGGTCCAGGAATCTTTGTTACCTGAATTGGTTAGGTAATTTCTCAATTCAAGCATTGAATAAGCTTCATCAGGCAGGTTTTGTTTGGAATAAATACACGCAGCTTTGTTGTAGTCAATTATTGTGTTATCCAGATCAAATCCAAAACGTAATTTATTCAAGTAACACGTAATTCCTTCATTCGTGAAATATTAATATACTTTGAGCACTTGAGATCTTTTTCGAATTTACCTTGCTGGTGTGCGTGAACAATATCTATGACAGCTTCTTTGATGGATTTCCTTGGAACAAAGCCCAGCTCATTTTTTATTTTGGTTGAGTCAATTCTGTACGACCTTAGATCATTAGTTTCAGTAAAGGTAATTTCACAATCCAAGGTTGAATTTTCTTTAACTACATTCGCTATTTGAATTAAATTCAAATTTTCTCCACCGATATTATAAATCTTCCTATTCATCAATAAAGAGTCTACATTTAAGAGTAATAAATACGCGTCCACCATATCTCTTATGTGCAAATTAGGGCGGAACTGAGGTCCACCAGTCACCGTTATTTTCTTATCCAGTATGGCGCTAGCAGTTAATATGTTGACAACCAAATCAAATCTTTGTCTTGGGCTATAACCACAAATAGTTGCAGGTCTAACAATGCAAAACGCAAATTCATTGTTAACCTCGGAAAGGAGTATCTGCTCGCATTCATATTTATATTTTGAATAATCCGTTAATGGCTCTGCAGTTAGATCTTCAGTAACTCTAGATTCACTTTTAAGTCCATAAACGGAGGAAGATGAGGCGTAAATAAATCTTTTTATTCTTGATTTTTTGGCAACCCTAATCAAGGGAGAAAAACTATCTAAGTTAATTGCTTTTCCTAACTTTGGGTCTAAGTCAAAAGAAGGATCATTTGAAATACAAGCTAGATGAATTATGGCATCTTGTCCATTCATTGCATTTGTTAAATCAGCAGTATTTCGTATATCACCCTCGATTAAAGTTAAATTGATTAAATTTTCAAATTGCGATTTACCAAACCAGAAAGTATCAAAAACTGTAACAATAAAGCCATTTAAGATTAATTCTGGCACCAAGGCAGAACCCACATACCCCGCACCTCCGATTACCAGAATTTTTTTATTGTTATCTTCGTTTGTTAAAGTAAGTATAAAACCACCTCAATATTTTAATTAGTGCGTCGAATAGAGCGTATAGTACGCTTAATTTAAGAATTCAAACCATTTTTTCGTTGCAATTTCAATACTTTTCTCGTCCCAAATCGGAGCATTTGCCCAATCATCCACATTATTTTTTAATTCTAAGATGCCTTGCTCAATGCTTACTTGAGGGGCCCAACTAAATTCATCTTTAATTTTTTTTATATCTGCACAAGTAATATCAGGCTCACCGGGTCTTTTTGGTATATTTACTGTGGGTCCTCCAATTAACGAAGCTACATGGTTAATTGAATAAGGGGTTCCTGTCCCAACATTGTAAATGCCTTTAAGATCCGAATCTATCAAAGCTAAGGATATTGCATCCACAACATCACTAACATGTACAAAATCTCTTTGTTGTTTTCCATCGCCCACGATAGTTAATGGTTTACCAGCTCTTTTTTGGGCCATAAATACGCCAAATACTGCACCGTAAGTTCCAGAAGTTCGTGCGCGCAATCCGTATACATTAAAGAGTCTTAAGCTAACTCCAGATAATTTGTATACTTGGCACCAGTGAAGCAATAGTTGTTCGCCCATATATTTAGTCAAAGCGTAAGGGTAAACAGTATCTATATTTGCTTGTTCGCCAGTAGGGACCATTGGACTAGCACCATAGCATGAAGATGAAGCGCTATAAATTATTCTGTTAACTTTATTGATTCTAGCTGATTCAACAATATTAAAAGTTCCCAATACATTTGTAGAAAAATAATCGTCTGGAGTCTCTATTGA
>Ga0194133_10007980_pt1 | contig 12493 bp, 10 predicted proteins | sample TA2KigOf40mmetaG_FD_155448 | JGI IMG/M metagenome (GOLD analysis project Ga0194133, IMG submission 155448) | Freshwater microbial communities from Lake Tanganyika, Tanzania - TA2015055 Kigoma Offshore 40m | ecosystem: Environmental > Aquatic > Freshwater > Lake | place: Tanzania: Lake...
CGCAATAATTTTTGGCTAGCTACCTCTGTATTAGCTCCAGCTGTGGCTATGGGCTTGGTGGGATTATGGGATGATATAAAAAACTTACCACCCCTTCCCAGATTTATTGGGCAATCGATTGCTGGCTTAGTTGTGGCCGTACTACTTGTTATCAGCGAGAATGTTGCAAATCCAACAGGGTCAACTTATATCGATGTGTTAATCACAGTTATTTGGGTAGTGGGGATATGTAACTCCATTAATTTCTTTGATAATTTAGATGGAGGAGCAGCTGGAACTGTCGCGATATCTACAATATTTCTTACCTACCTATCATTAAGTAATGGTCAATCTTTTATCGCAGCGTTAGCAGTTGTTGTTGCGGGTGGGACTTTAGGATTTCTCATCTGGAATAGGACGCCCGCAAGAATCTACATGGGTGATGCTGGAGCTTTGTTTTTAGGAGTCTTGCTTGCAACCTTAACGATTAGGCTTAATCCTGATACACAAGCTCCTTTAGCATCATTTGCAATTCCAATTTCACTTCTTGCAATTCCAATACTGGATACTTGTGTTGCAGTTTTTTCAAGAATACGAAGAGGTATTTCGCCATTTCAAGGGGGGAAAGATCACCTATCTCATAGATTAATTAGGCTTGGATTTTCTAGAAAACTAGCCGCAATCTCACTTTGGATGCTATCGGCTTTTTTCGGCTTACTTGCCGTGATTATCTCATTAGTCAGTGAGCGCCATGAGATATATGTCGTTATACTTTCAATTCTATTTTGGCTCTTACTTTTTATCGGATTTTTTAGAACAACTGACCAGTAAATTATTACATATTAATTTTGCTCTTAAACACGAAAAATCTTAATGAGATAAAACTTAAGGGCGCAATTAAAGGTACTGGCATTAATTTAGCATATTTGGCTTCTATGCCAGATGAGATTAATAACTTTAAAAGAAAAGTTCCAAAGACCCAAAACAAAATTAAGTTGATCATATACTTGATTCCAGATTTTGAGTGATCTGATTCGCTATTGAAGGACCAAAAGTAGTGAGCCGCGTAATTAAATGAGATCGACACTAAACCTGACAAAAAATTTGCTAAATAAATTGAGTCATATGAAGAAAAAACTGAAAGAAATATCAAGTAATCAATTAAAAATGTAGTAATTCCGACAAAAGCCCACCGGTAGAAATACCCAAATCGTAGATAGAAATTAACTAGCCCCAGAACAAATTTACCTCTCTATTTATATAAACAATTTTTGAGTTTGTGGCTTGGGCCGGGATCGAACCGGCGACCTAACGATTTTCAGTCGTTCGCTCATACCAACTGAGCTACCAAGCCAAGGCATTCAACTATAGTCTATTTGAGGTTTTGAGGTCGACTTTCGATGCAACTATATTTTGGGTTTGGATTTCAAATGGCGCGATACTTGTAATTGGTACTAGCCCAAAAAATTTTGTAGAACGGTAAAAGTAATAAAAATTGAATCGCCTCAAGTATTTTATAAAATCATTAGGATAAATACCTGTTTCAAGAATTTTATACATGATTTCAAATATAACAAAATCTACTTCTTTTAAAGTTTTTTTTGCACCAACCAAGACTTTATAATCATTGCCTTCTGTATCAACTTTTAATATCTGAATTGACCTATTTGTAAAACTCTTTGTAAAATTATCTAAAGTGGTTACTTGAACTAAGTCCTTTTTATTCCTATTATCATATTTTGATAAGTAAGCTTTTCTATCTTTTTTAGAATTTTTTATCACACACGCTCTACCATCAAAATCTGACAATGCGATGTTCTCGAAAGTAAAATTCTTGTCTGAAAATTTACTATTTAGTATCTTAGATAAATCATTATGAAGATCAAAAGCAATTACTTTTGCACTTGGATTTATAGCGAATACTGCTTCAGTGAATTCGCCGGTATTGCACCCGACATCAATTACTACTGAATCAGACTTACCTTGTAATACCTCATTAAGCAACCTATGTGGAATTTGGGCGGAGTTAAACCCAATTAATGCGTTTAGCCTTATGCAAGTTTTATAGATTAACCAATATAGAAAAATAGATATCTTGCCCATGCGACCCAGACGGGACTTGAACCCGCGACCTCCGCCGTGACAGGGCGGCGCGCTAACCAACTGCGCTACTGGGCCAGCGTTACAGTAAATTGAAATTTCTCTCAACTCACCTTGCGTCCCCAACGGGGTTTGAACCCGTGTTACCGCCGTGAAAGGGCGATGTCCTAGGCCGCTAGACGATGGGGACAGTGGAAGGGATAAGGGTATCGGTTCAATTTAGTTAGACAAAACCTATCAAAAAACATGCACTTACTCCACCAAATGTATCCATCTTGATACAAGGTGCAACAATTACCCATCATGGTGATTATCTCTAGCTGCACAGTATCCACCTTAAAAGATTCCGCTACTTCACTTCGATCTGGAAATCTTGTTGCCTTTCCAACTGAAACTGTTTATGGACTAGGAGTAGATGCTACAAATAAGGATGCGGTAGCTCATCTTTATCAGGTCAAGGGGCGGCCAAGTGATCACCCACTTATCGTTCATATCTCATCTATGGCAAAACTAGATAAGTGGGCAAGAGAGATCCCAGAGTATGCAATAAAACTTGCGCACGCCTTTTGGCCAGGACCCATGACATTAATTCTTCCTAGAACAAATCTAGCAAAGGATTTTATTACCGGTAATCAAGATAGCATTGGCATAAGAGTTCCATCACACCCATTAGCAAGCGGGCTATTAAAAGATTTTGAAGGTCAAGGCGGCCTTGGTGTTGCCGCCCCTAGTGCAAATAGATTTGGCAAGGTATCTCCAACAACAGCGGATGCTGTCTTTGATGAGTTATCTGGTTACCTATTACCCACTGATTCAATTTTAGATGGCGGTCCCTGCGAGGTTGGAGTTGAGTCAACCATAATCAATTGCACACAAGCTACTCCTGAGATATTACGTCCGGGCGCTATTACTGCCAATATGATTTCTGATCTGATTGGTTTACAATTAAATCAAATAGCTACGGGCAGTAACAAATTTACAATTAAGGCCCCTGGCTTACTGCAATCGCACTATGCGCCAAGGGCAAAGGTATTTCTTTCAACTACACCGGACTTAGGGGATGGTTTTATTGCACTATCTGATATACCAACACCTCCTGGTGCTATCAGATTAGCCTCGCCTAAAAATAATAAAGAGTATGCCCAACTTTTATATCAAGCGCTACGCCTTGCCGATACTAAACAACTACTCAACGTCATTGTAATTCCGCCAACTGGGGATGATCTAGCGATTGCCATTTGTGATCGATTAGAAAAATGCTCTTATAAGAGTTAATTACTCCACTTAAGTGCTTTTCTACTGAAAGTTTAATAAACTCACAGTTAAATCTATGAAAAAAAGAATTAACCTCCCACCTAGACCTACTACCCTAACCACAAAACCAGTAAACAATGGGTTAAAAGGCAGATCAAACAAAGGAGTAGACAGGGCTGTATAAGTTGATATCTTTAGCCCAATGAATTCCTTCGGCACGGCAGGGACTGCCATGAATCTTAAAAAGGGAGCACCAATAGAATGACTAAATCCGCAGCTAAGGCAAAACCAGCTCTGATCGCCCTTACCCTCGGGCTGCTTCTCTCCACCACCTCGGTGATTACAGCAGTGGAGGCAGCCACAATTAAAAATGGTGTGGCATGTAAAAAATCGGGGCAAAAGACTAAATCCGGTAGCAAAAATTATGTTTGTGGCAATAATCCATATATTACCCCTACTAAATTGACCTGGATGCTTAGTACCTGTAAGCAAGCTAATGACAATTACAGAGATGTTAAAGAAAATTATGATTTTCTTTCAGACCTAGCAAAGACTAATAATTACACCTCCTTGCAAGCTATGGGTGATGCACTTGGTGGGGATTCAAAGAAAGATATTGATGATTTAGTTCAACTAGTCGCCGCAACTGAAAACGCTATGAAAAATACACTTTGTCGAAGAGGTAGATAAACTAGCCACCTTATTGCGCACTTAATCTGCTTTAAATATCTTAAAAAGTATCCATTCAAATAGGGATATGATGCTACTTGGGGTATGAACAATACGCTCAAAACTATGGGGCCTTTAGCTCAGTCGGTAGAGCAACAGACTTTTAATCTGTGGGTCGTCGGTTCGATCCCGACAGGGCCCACAGTAAAATGTCCGAATTGTCCTTAAGCCGCGACAAACAAGGGCCAAGCGCGTAGAGGTGGGTAGAGGCAACGACGGTTGGCTCTGTAAGACAAAACCGGTTAAAGCAAGGGGCAAAACCAAATGGCATTTAAGGCCAAGAAATCCAAGGCAGTTGAGAGATCAAATCCTGCTTTATGGAGTGTTGCCCAATTTTCATCCTTTTACACCCAAAATCGATCTGAGCTTATTGCCCATGCTAATCGGATTGTGAAGGATAAGGCAAAGGCTGAAGAGATTACTCAGGAAGCTCTAGTTAAATTCATGCTAGCCGCCCCTGAGCTATCTAGTGACTCACACGCTCTTTCCTATCTACACCGCACAATTGAAAACCTGTGCATTGATCTATTTAGAGCAGAAAACCGCAGACCCAATCTGGTTGCCTTAGATGTTGCAACAGCTGAGGTTGAATCCGCCTGGCAGGTTTCTGGCGATCACTCACTTGCAATATCAGCAGCCGAGGATGCTGCAATTATCCGCCAAGCATTATCACTTTTATCCCCAGCAGAGCGAGCAGCTCTTGTTATGTGGGAGGTTGAAGGGCGCTCAACAAAAGAGATTGCAAAAGAGCTTGGTATTAAAGAGAGCGCGGTTCGTCATACAGTTTCCAGGGCCCGTGCATCATTACGTAAGGTTCTATCCGAGCTTGTTATTGATGAGGCTCGTGGTTTAACTGCATTAGATCTTTTGTCCACTACCTATAAAAAGGCGGCAGAGATCGCTGGCAAATCTTCAAAGATTGCTCTTACCTTTATTTTGGTACTAACCGCATTTTTAGGTCTTAACTCCCTCACTGGTAATGAACCTAATACATCATTGATCACAACCTCTTCGTTTCAAGTAAATTCAAATCAAGATATGCCCCTTACATCTGAATCACCACTTGTAGTTGAAGAGCCGGTAGTTGAATCCAGTGAGGTGATTAAACCGGTAAGCGCTAAAAAATCAATCTCTACCGATGAGTACACAGAACATATACAACTTTCATTAAATCAACTTGAGACTGTGGCTTTAATGCTTCAGGTATTAGAGCAAGCAGATGGTGGGCCAGCGCCTTCTGAATAACTAGGTTTCCATCTCCTGGCGGCATTACACGTGTGTGCCATTAGGAAATGGAATTAGAAGATCCAAAAGATCTTCGAGCCGGATCCAGGAAATTCCTGTTTCTGACTAACGAAAGGAAAAAAATGTCGAAAACGACACTACGCAAGCGTATTGCGCTTACTGCGGCAACTGCGTTGTTTGCAGGTATGTTAACTGTTGTATCAACACCAGTTGCATCTGCAAACCATCCTGCAGCAGGAAGTTCTAATGGCGATTCGCGCGACGGAACTGTGAATGGAAGCTTATTCATGGCAACCGCGGCTAGCACGGGAGCTAATGCGGCTATTATTACTGCTGCAGCTGGAACCACTGCAACGCAAAAAGGACTGCTGTCGAAGGATACTTCTTCAGGCACAGCTCAAACTGCTACGGTGTTAGCTGGCGGTATATTGTCATTCTACGCTGAGGTTTCCACCGCATCTGCTTTTACTGCATCAGGTGGAAGTTTTTCAGCGACTGATTTGATAGATGACTCCCAATTTACGGCTACTTTTAATGCAAATAATAGAGAGGTAGTTATTCCAAGCACAGCTAACATCGCCACCTATGTTGCTACCCTTTGGACAGCGCCAACAACTGTAGGAACATATACAGTAAGTTTGCTAACTGGGTACTATTTATCTAGTTCTGGAACTAGATTGGTTCCAAGTAACGATGACCTTCCACCAACCCTAAGTGGTAGAGTGACAGTTACCGTTGTTGCTGCATCAGCTGGTGGCTCTTATTCTGCAACTTATAGCTCTTGCCAGGTGGGTTCAGCAGGTGAGGCATTAACTGCTGGTACTACTGGTACAGGTATCGATTCAACAGCAATCTTTGCTGATGGCGATGCGGCTTATATAAATCTAGATCTAAATGATGCCTACAATGCAAATCTACCTTCAGGTAGTGTTATTGCATCGGCAACAAATGGAGCCATAGTAAATGTTGAAACAAGCGGATCAATTAATGCTGGTACAACATCTACTGATGTATTCTCATCAAACGGATCTCAAGACACAGTTCGTATTGATCAGCCAACATCTGGTGCACCTTTAACTACAACTGTAACTATTACATACAATGGAACAACCGTATGTACAAAAACAATTACAATTCGTGGTAAAGCTGCAAAACTAACTATTGCTAATGTTGGAGCTCAGGCACTAAGCACAGCATCAACATCTGGCTCAGGTCAGTGGATGTACCAACAAACTGGTGTGTTCGACTCCGGAGCTTTATTTACTGTAGTTGCAACTGATAGTGCAGGAAATGTTGTCTCAACTCCGACAACTTACGGAACTTATTCAGCTGATGCCGCTACTTTAACTACAACAGTTCAGGGCATCACTGTGAATACACGTTCATCGACAGCTACAGCAACTAGCACATCGAGATATAACTATGGATCTTGGACATGTGGCGCAAATGCAGGTTCAGCAAATGTGAAATTAAAGTTCACAATTACTGCAACTGGAGAAACTATCTCCTCTGATGCATTTGATGCTCGCTGTGCAGGAGCACGCTATTCATATACAGCTTCGCTTGATAAGGCTGCATATACTCAAGGCGAAATAGCTAAAGTTACTGTTAAGTTCCTTGATTCAAAGGGAAATCCGGCAAATACAGTTACTACTGTCGGTGCTAACTCATGGAGCCTTCCATATATGACTGGTGTTGATGTGTCGCTATCGGCAACTAACCCAGCATCATCAACTGCTGTAACAGGTAAGAATGATGGAACTTCAACTTATACTCTTACTGTAGGTACAACTTCTGGCCTAACAGCTGGAACCTACACTGGTATAATTGAGTTCTCAGATGCCACAATTGTAAGTGCTAAATCAACACCTACTTACAAACTAGCTACCGGTGGCGATACCACTACAAATGCTGATGTATTGAAGTCAATCGTTGCATTGATTGCCTCAATCAATAAGCAAATCCAAGCACTGCAGAAGTTAATTCTTAAGCGCTAAGGATAAAATAAGATAAAAATCGAACCCCTCTGTAAGAAACCAAAAATGGTGACTTACAGAGGGGTTCATTATTGAAAAATATATGCATCAGGTTTAAGTGTTATTAGTTAAAAGTTAGCCTAAGCCCTTAATATATGGTTATGACAGTAACTTCACCAAATCGAGAAACTTATGAATAAGCTTTATAAAAATCCAATTTTGGTTATTTCAGCCTCGGCAGGATTGATTACTATCGCTATGACTCCTTGGTGGAATGAGGATTCTCTAATAATTCCTAAACTAGCTATTTTATGTTGTGTAGCATTCTATTTTATTCCCTTCATATTCCCCAGTTTAAAAATTTTAAAATCTAATAAAATCGTAAAAGTTTCTTATTTAATTTCAATATTAATGGTCGTGCAAATACTAGTTGTGATTACTCTGACTAATGCGCCTATAGAACAACAATTTTACGGGCGTTTTGGAAGAGGCTTAGGTGTGGCTACCGAGATTTCTATAATTATTTTCTTCCTAGCAATATTAAAGAACATGAGGATGGAAAAGATAGACCAAATTTTTATAGCTTTAATCGTTTCTGGTCTAGTGACTTCAGTATACTCAATATTTCAGTTTCACGGGTATGATTTTTTTAACTGGCAAACTCGAACTAATGGAATTATTGGCACATTAGGAAATCCAAATTTTCAATCTAGTTTTGCAGCGACAGCAATAGTGCCTGCAGTGAGTTATTTCCAACGGAACAAAAAACACATGTATTTTTCGATTTTGTCCACCACAATTTTTTTATATACAATTTATATATGTGAATCTACGCAAGGATATTTAGCGACTCTAATTTCTATAGGAATATTCACTTTATTCTATTTCTACTTCAAAAATAAATATTTTTTCTTTAGCTCTTTAATTACAGGCCTAATCGCTTTATTTTTAGTTATTCAAGGAATGATTAATAAAGGTCCGTTTGCTAGCTTTCTATATAAATATTCTGTGAAATCTAGAGGCGAAATGTTAAGAAATTCAATAAATGTAATTCAGGATAATAAGTTGGTAGGAGTCGGTTTTGACTCTCTTGGGGATAATTATTTGAGGTATAAAGATTTTCAAACAACACAAGGAGTAAATGAATTCACTGATCACGCACATAATTTGTATGTTAATTATGCTGCGGTTGCTGGCCTTCCTTATGCCATTCTCCAGTTTATAGTCACACTTCTGGTGGTATGTTCTCTCATTTATTTAATTAAGAATCAGAGTATTTTTAATGCAAAATTTGTGGCACTTTTTAGCGCTTGGGTATGTTATCAATCTCAAGCAATCATTAGTCCCTCAAACATTACCATGCTTGTTTGGAGTGTAATATTTTCAGGTGCTTTGATTGGTATTGCTAGCAATATTCAAACTGAAACATTAATGGAATCTTCAGTAGTGGAGCAATCTATAACTTTTGTTAAGCCCTTCAGTTATCTTGCTTTGTTAATTTCAATTCTTTTGATGTGGCCTTATTTTAGTGTCGATAAAAAAACTCAAGATGCCTTAAGTAGAGGCGATGCTGTATCAGTAATTATGGCTGCAAATTCATTTCCAAGATCAGTTGTAAGATATGAGCGTCTTGGAGAAACCTTACTTAATTCTGGTTTACAAACTCAAGCCCTCGAAATCTCAAAAGAGCTGGTTCGGTTTAACCCTAATTCTGCCTACGGCTGGGGATTAATAATGATTAATAGTTCAGCTACTTTAGAGGAAAGGCAGAACGCCCAACAAAGATTAATATATCTCGATCCTCAGAATTTAAGCGTGAAAAATTATTCTATTCGCTGATAAACAAAAAAGTATGAAAAAGGATTAAATCATTATGAAAATTTCTGTGATTGGTCAAGGGTATGTTGGAGCCACTTTAGCAATAGGAGCTGCAAGGGTTGGCCATACGGTGTTTGGAATAGATACTGATCCATTAAAAATTAAAGAATTGGAAATTGGAAGTACAACTATACCTGGGTTAGTAAAAAAAGAAATTTTGGAATTAATTAAAAGAAAAAATTATGTACCAACATCGAATCCTGCAGTAATTAAGGAGTCACAAATAGTAGTGATAGCCGTACCAACACCATTAAATGATAAACGTGAACCTGATATGAGCTTCTTGGAGTCTGCATGCTCAACAATAGCTCAGTACGCACGCGAAGATATATTAATTGTAAATGAAAGCACATCTTATCCAGGAACCCTAAGGCATTTTATTCATTCAAAGATATCTTCTCTGACTCAAAAAAATTTTCTTTATGCCTCAGCACCAGAAAGAATTGACCCAGGGAATACGAATTGGACTTTAAAAAATACGCCTAGAGTAGTTGGCGCACTTACAGAAGTCGCAGAGAAAGTAGCAATTGAATTTTATGCCACATTTTGTAATAGTATTTTTAGAGTTAGTTCACCAGAAGTAGCCGAAGCCTCCAAAATATTCGAAAATACTTTTAGACAAGTAAATATTGCTTTAGTTAACGAATTCTCAAAGATCGCTCATAAATTAGATTTTTCCACTTATGAAGCCATACGTGCTGCTTCCACAAAACCTTTTGGATACATGCCTTTTTATCCAAGTATTGGTGTTGGAGGTCATTGCATCCCTGTTGATCCTACGTATCTAAGTTACGCTGCAAATAAATTTGGATGTAACGCACAATTCATTGATTTATCAAACAGAACGAACCTAGAAATGATTCAGTATGTTTCTGATCGGTTAGAGGAAAAGATGAATGGGAATTTAAGAAATCTTAGAATTCAATTAGCGGGTATTGCATATAAAATTGACGTCGATGATTTAAGAGAAAGCCCTGCCCTTTTACTTTTGAAAGAATTAAAAAATAGGGGATCACTGGTTTCATGGTATGACCCAATTATTGGTAGTAAGTTTCCTGGGGGAAGTGAAAAACTGTCGATAGATATTGATTTAGGACTTATTGTAACTCCACATTCTACAATAAATTTTTCTCCTTGGCAGGGCAGCAGAATTCAAGTATTAGATTTATCACCAACGACAAAAGATTATGGTTGGCCTAAATTTTTGTGAGTGTAGTAATTTGCGACATCTTTAATAATATTGTCTAGACTTACTCTAGGAGACCAAGAAGTGTAATTTTTAATCTTACTTATATCTGGCACTCGTCTCAGCATATCCTCAAATCCAAAAGAGTATGCATCCTTGTATTGAGAAAAAATTATGGGTGACGTTGACTTAAGTTGCAGCTTAATTTTATTTGCAAGATCAAGGATTGAGATTTCTTCATGCCCACCAATATTGAAAACCTCTCCAATTGTTCTCGGTTCTTTAACAATTGATTGGATACAGTTTACAGTGTCAAGGACATGGCAAAAAACTCTGGACTGCTTTCCATCTCCAAAAACATTTAATGGTTCATTTTTCAAGGCGGCTGAGATGAATCTAGGAATTACCATTCCATATTTCCCAGTTTGCTTAGGTCCAACTGTGTTAAAGAAGCGTACCGTTGTAACTTTAAGACCACGTGTTTTAAAAAGAAAATAAGCCGTAGCTTCCTCTAATGCCTTAGCATCAGAGTAAGTCCACCTAAGTTTCTGAGGGGTTCCAATAACTCGGTCATCTTCTTCAGCCAATGGTTGCTTTGGATTTTTGCCGTATATTTCAGAGGTGCTCGCAATAATTATGCGCTTATCATACTTAAGTGAAGCTTTCAAGACTATTTCTGATCCATAAAAGTTAGTTGAAATTGATTCAATTGGATTCTCTAAAATATTATCAACGCCCAAGGCTGCTGCCATATGAAGCACAAGATCGCAATCCCTAATCAAGGACTCAACGAGATTTTGATCCCTAATATCTCCTTGAAACACCTTAATCTTGCCCTCAAGATGGGCAATGTTAATCTTCGAACCAGTACTTAAATTATCTAAAATTACAACATCTTCACCCTTCGTAACTAAAGCGTCACAAAGATGCGAGCCAATAAACCCCGCTCCACCAGTTATCAATACTTTCACTCACCTATTCTAGTCTAAATTGCAAAGCACTTTCGCATTCTTTGCGGCTAGTTTTACCTTCTAAGAGTGTTCCAATAGAGTTTCATGGTGGAAACTATAAGCGGATTTACAACAGCCCAACTTATTGCTGAAGAGCAGATCCTTACGCTGCCATCCTTAGAAATTATAGATGCACTAGAAATAGGTGAAATAGCCAAATCAAGGGGCGTTACAAAAAAGTTTCCAATTGCTATTGAAGTAAGGATTGGTGATTGGATTGTATATCACACCTCCCTCCCAGGGAGTAAACCAGAAAATGATTGGTGGATAGCTCGTAAAGCAAGAGTTGTCATGCTTAAGCACCACTCAACATTGTATGAGCGAGTAAGTGCGCAGGAGCGTGGGGTTGATTGGCATAAAGAGAACAACGCACTAGATGAAACCCATGCTATCCACGGTGGTGGACTTCCTTTAATTACAAAGAATGATGGATTTGTTGGAGTTTTATTAATTAGTGGATTACCACAGGTAGAAGATCATTTACTTGGGGTTGAGGTATTAACTGAGTTTCTAGCTCGTAAGGGTGAATTACTTTGAGTAATCAGGTTTGGGTATGTGGTGAGGTATTAATTGATTTAATTCCAGTTGGCACAGAGCGAAAAGCAGTTGTTGGTGGTGGCCCAGCTAATACTGCTAAAGCATTAGCAAAGCTTGGCATTGATGCCCAATTTATTGATGGCATCTCAACTGATAAGTATGGACAAATGGCTCTTAAGCAATTACATAAAGATGGCGTACTTCTTGATTTTGTTAAGTTTTCAGATAAGCCAACCTGTTTAGCAATTGTTTCATTAAATAAGCAAGGAGGAGCCTCATATGAGTTTGTAATTGAAGGAACTGCCACCTTTGATTTCTCTGCCACCTGGTTACCAGATCCAGCTGCAAATAAACCATCCCTACTTCATATCGGCACATTAGTTACTGCTATAGAGCCGGCGGCTAGTGTTTTATTTGAATGGGCTAAAAAAGTAGCAAAGGTATCACCTGTTGTATTTGATCCAAATATAAGGCCTGCGGTAATGAGTGATCGGGATGAGTATGTAAAGCAGGTAGAAAGATGGGTATCAATCTCATCATCGGTAAAGGTAAGTGATGATGATATTTACTGGCTATACCCAGGTATTGAGTTAGACCAA
>Ga0194133_10007982_pt1 | contig 12490 bp, 5 predicted proteins | sample TA2KigOf40mmetaG_FD_155448 | JGI IMG/M metagenome (GOLD analysis project Ga0194133, IMG submission 155448) | Freshwater microbial communities from Lake Tanganyika, Tanzania - TA2015055 Kigoma Offshore 40m | ecosystem: Environmental > Aquatic > Freshwater > Lake | place: Tanzania: Lake Tanganyika...
CATCGACGAACTCCTAACTCACCTCTCAGTACAGTGCTGAATCCCTTCTTTAATCATGAGCCGTCCGTCGAGACTCGTAGCTGCGGGGCATAAATAGACTCTCAATATTGCTCAGATTGTGGTCATATCTGGAATGGATCGGACAATTCACTATGTCCTGTATGTGGAGTACGAGACACCTTTATGTGGCCAAATGATAGGAAGGAAGCAATTGAGGTAGGCAGAAGGCGAGAGCCGTCAAACATCTGGCGATGTTTTGATTGCCTCGAATTCTTTACTCTACCGATAGATCCAAGCCAGGTCCCAGTTGCGTGGTGGAATAAGCAAGTTGTCGAGACAATCGGCAGCATGACTGCACCACCTTGGCAGTGTCCCCACTGCGGCAGCACTATGAGTACGGTGCCGACCTGATCGTTCGGAACTATTCCCTGAATCACCAGTCATCAATTACGCGCTAGCCACGAGTAAGGGATGTGTTTCAAGGCAGAATTACGACCGACGTGGTAGTAGACCAGTACACCACTCCTCCGCCGACTAAGGCAGGCGCAACTCCCCATCTTTGCTCTGCTTCACGCGACCAGCTTCAATTGCAGACTTGAATGCCACTTCGATAACCTCGCTCGTCTTTCTCCCTGTTCGCGAACGGGGTGATGTCAGTTTGCTCGAATGGTGTTATTGGGTCATTTGCCGTGTGATCTCAGCGAATACGACGCGAAGCACCCACACTTCAAATACGTACTCAGCGCACCCCTCGGTGACGCCTTGAAGAGCCACACCGGCCAAACGAACGTGGTGGTCAAGAGACGGCCCAAGCAATGAATCGTCATCTCTCACGATGACGGCCTTTGGTCGCTATGAGCTCCCCAGACAACTACTGCATCAACGCTGTCAGTTCGACGTGTGGCAAGAAGACAGCTAAGGCTTCACAGTCTGGCTCAATCTGGAGAGATTCGGTCGAGTAGCGCTCTTGCAAATCGTGCTGGTCGGACCAAGTCAAGACTCGTACCCTCAGCACGATTTACTGTTCCCCCCGTGGGGGTACCGACGTATTCTCCAGCGGCATTGAATGCTGCGCCACCGCTAACACCCCGACCTGAACGCGCGTCAGTCTTTACAAACTCTCCCTGAAGTTTACCAGAGCCAGGTGGTATGACTCGCAATCCGGACACCACACCCGACACCGAAGTGATCGTGTCACCTCCGACTCCGGGATATCCAACCAGGTATATCCTCTCATTGATTTCGACCTCGGTGCTTGAGATAGTTACCGGTTGACGGTTTGATTCATAGTCCTCACCGTATACATCGACGAGCTTAAGTACCGCCAAGTCGTTCTCCACATCGTCCGCGATGAGTTCACCGTAGGCATCACAAACTGGCGCCTTGGTCCAGGTGTCGGTGAAGCAGATCAGAAATTCACAGTCAGAGCTCTCCGCCACATGCTGATTCGTGAGTACGTACGAGCCATCGAGCACGATCGTGCCCGAACCCGACCACAGCCCACTGGGACAATCTGCCTCAATGGACACAATCGATTTAATTATCGTGTCGAGTGACACAGTTGTACTCGGATTAAGAGCTGAAGATTTGGTGGTGGACGTTGGTAAGCGTTCACTTAAAGCCTCCCTCGATGCCGTCGTAGACACGGTTGTCCGCGCAGAGAGTTCCGATGTGTCCGAGTCTGAACCAGTTCGAAAAAGAATCCAACCGGTGATGATCGCTACGACAACCACAAGTGACAGGGCAGCAATTCCAGATCCTCTATTGCGCAGGGTCTGACCAGAATCGCGATTTGGCGCACTCGTCTGGGTGGTCCGAGCGGAGGGCTTGGGTGTCGCGCGAGGCTGCCGTGTCTCAGGAAAAGTCGATCTATTTGACGTCGTAGCGAAAGGAAATCGCGGTCGTTCAGATACTTCATTAGTGCTGGTTAGAGGTTCCTTCTTCGGCGGGAGCCGAACTGGACGCTTTCGCCGCCAAGGAGAGCTCGTCATAGGCCTTGAACTAGATTTCGTCGTCTTCAACCCACCAACGACTTCGAAGTTATCTCGTCAGTCGTGAAGAGTTCAGATACGGAAACACAGGAGCCGAAGAGGCGAATCGTGCTTGAAATTCGGTCAGGAGTTAGCACTTCGCTTTCCCTAACAGCCGCCACGCGCACATCATGGGTTTCTTGCTCTTTAAGCGATACGAGGTCACGAGGCCACCAAACATGTGTCTCCATCTGCTGCTTCGGATCGTTGCCGCTAAAGACAGTGGTGACGAGTCCCCCATCTAAGAGTCTTACACCGCTGGGTACTAGACGGTGGAAGTAACTACTTGCATCCAAGTCACCGGTATCACCGATTAGATGAGCCGCGCGATCAGAGAGAATCGTAGAGTACGCGTCTTCAAGTCTCACTTCGCTCGACCGCACAAGAAGACTTTCGTCGTACTTGCCATTAAACACTGACCTCATAAACTGCCATCGAGTACCTCTGGCAGAGTCCGAAATCACTTCAGGCCACGTGGGTACCACCGGACACATCTCTGGTTCGACCAGATTCATGTTGTCCTCATCAAGACCCTTTGAAAATGCCCAGTCAAGCTGGAAAGCCCGAGTCAGGTGGTGGTACTGAGAGGACAGCCACCCTCGACGAATAAATAACAGCCGAAGCCGAGATGCTAATCCATGTCGACCGCGATCTGTAAGTCGAAGAGCTGCCTTTCCAAACTTCATCAAGTTTGGATCGACCCTCGTCACCATCTCGGCATGACGTACCGAATCATGAATCTTGCGGCCTAGTGGATATCGAATGAGACGAGCAAGTACCACTGCACTACCCACCCATTGAATTGCGGCGCGACGCAACGTTCGTTCAGCAAGTGCGCTCTCTAGCAATTCCGTCTCTGCCCAGCGAAGGGTTTCTGCAAGGAGATTCAAGCGGTACTTTTCTCTTAGTACCACGAACGCATAAACCGCGGCCCCGCCAAATACGAGGGAGACGGAAAGTACATATCCCACAATCATTAGACGGAGCTGAACCTGATCGGACAGGCCCCTAATCGGCGATCGATCACTTCCAAAATACGCAGTAATCCCTACCAGACAAAAGACACAAAGGAGCCCGAGCAGGGTCGAGGCAAACTTTTTCCTCAACAGGCTCTTACTCAAACGATTACGAGCATAAGACGTAAGCGCGATCGCAATCGTTCCGGCCATGAGTAACATCCCCACGAGAGCCGTAGTCCGAAGAGGTCGAATGCGGAGAACATAATCTCGAATAGGCGCAAAAAATACCCACTCGAGCGCAACAACAACAGTGCACACAGTTATCGCAGTTATCACACGAGCCTGCCATCGCCCGGTAGTTTTGACCAACAGGCCCGCAATCGAGATACAAACGATTAATGTCGCCGCGAACGACCAGATGAAGTCTCGTGTAAACGGGGTAAGCGGTTCTCCGCTCAACCAATAGCGACGGTCCGTCAACGTACCTGTCACGAAGTACGCGACCCCAAAGCCCAGAAACAGCGCTGCCTTTATCGTCTTTGAGATCACCGCCGCCTCACGTGGAGCGAATTCACCCGGTATGCGCCTGAGGCGATCGACCATTGCTCGGACATTTCGGCCCGCCTTGTCGGCCTCCCGAATGAACTCGACCGCCACGGCAGTCAGGACAGTTGACTGTTCCAAGTTCACTGGCGTTTCAGGCTTCGCAGGTACATCAGAAGCCACGGAAACTGATTTGGCACTCTGGGCGGTCGACAGCACGAACTCCGATGGCGGAGCAAGAAACGACTCGGCAGGAACCTCGAAGTTTCTTTCGCCTTCTGCAGGCCGGATGCCATTGGACCCGTCCGATGCTCCAAGTTCCTGAGCTTCTACGTTCAAGTGGTCACCGGAGGGTGAGACCTCGGATCCGGATTGTGGGTCAGCGACTTCCGGAAGCTCCGCGCTCCACTCATCGAGTACAGTCTCCAGACAGGAACCAAACGTGCTCAAGATTTCAGCGACCTCATCAGCTTTCGGACCTAAAACTCCCTTCTCAACTACCAACCAGTTCTCCTGCCCAACCCGTTCACGATCAGCTGAAGCGATGCCTGAACCGTCCACGAAACTCAACGACTTCTCCACTAGCTGATTCCAGTGACGGGGCTCCAATACGAGTCTTCGGGGTGAGTCGGTCTCGGTCGTAAGTCGAGAAATCATCTCACCAACTTGTTCGGCAGTGACCGCTGCAGCGTCAGTCTCACGTACATCGCTTGCCAGTAGAACTCGAATGTGGCTATTGGACCCGCCTACTGCCTCTTGCAGAATCGATGCGGAAAGATCGTTTAGCTCCCCTTGAGCATCACGGACTAGCAGTTTTGGCAACCTAACCAAGGCCTTGCCAAATTCCAAAATGTATTGTCTCCAAAAACTGCGTGCGTCGGTCTCAATTATTCCGTCTGGTGGACTAGTGGGCTCAAACCGTAACTCATTCGGATAGATGCACCGGACAAAGGAGTCAATTCGTTCCTGTGACCCGGGAAACGGTTCGCAGTCGACAGGTGTCGCCAGGTCGCCATCGCCGTCAACCACACTTGCAATCGGCAAAGGCGGGCACTCGAGAATTAGCGCTCGTGAACTAACAAACCGGAGCCATACCCTGCCGTCGCCGCCTGCCACGAGAGGGAATTCGTCGACGATGCAGGTCCGCATCTCTCTCCAAAGTCCGAAAAGTGTTGCCAACTCAATTTGAAAGTGCGAAATGAGTAAATCTTGCTTTAGGTCGGTTATGGGCTGTGCCATCCCGGCATGCGTCTGGGAGTCTCGAGGTATAACGGCAAGGTTTATCGCAGAACCGTCCACAAAGAGCGAGAGTGAGTCAGATACTTTGCCTTCACAGAACAAACCAAGACGTATCTGCCTGACGCCAATGTTTGGTGCGTACGTACTTGAACGTTCTCCGAGCCACGTTGCAATCTCCAAAAGCGCTGTCTGATTTTCGGCGAGGAGCTTTTGGCTCTGAAGGGCAACAACGCGAACACTTCTCAATTCGGGCTGATTTGTTGTCATCCATGCGAACAGCCCATCGACTTTCTCACCGTCGGTGCTTCCGTGTACCTGGGCGATTGGGTCTATCGGGTGAGCATGGTTGTCTTCTGGAACTACAACAGCGAAGCTGCGAAGGCTAGAGAGACTCTGAACTAGGGTGGAAACCGCTTTTAAGGCAGGGACGTCTTCGCGGCTGACCACAAAGATCGAAAAACTCAGATCATGATCGATCTGTTGTTTCATGCTGAACTTTGCCTCACCCGAGGTAACTCGTCACTCTTGCCACTTATCGATGCTTCTCTCAAGAGCACTAACCGCCCGAACAAGATGGTTTGTGCCGTCTGAGGCACTTAGGAGTGTCTGCCACTTCTTGGTGTAGTTGAGCTGAGTTCGTTCAACTTTCACGGAATCCAAGAATTCTTGCTCCTTATCAAAAAGCCAATTCAACTGATTTGAAAAGTGTTGTTTGAGTGCTCCAGCACGTGCTTCAGGCGTAGCATGCCCGGCGAGGTTAGGTCGAATCGACGTGCTAAGGCCCTGCCGCAACTGGCTTTCGCCTCGCGCGTTCGTTGTCTTGAGCGTTCCACTTCGAATCCACTCTCGAATCAAAGGATTCGGGGTTGAATATCCGAGGATCGGCTCATCATTTGATTGCGGTACTGACAATCCATAGTCTCTCAATGCGATATAGGCGTTGAGGGGCGATGAATTACTCTGTTCACAGACGGTAACGAGGGCCAGTCCGAGCGACTCAAGAACCGAGAACAAATTACCTTCAGTGCGTCCCGAATCGACGTTGTCTGAAGCGCTCGACAACATCGGGAAAGGAAAGTTCGCAGGATGAAGGTTCATTTCCCAGTGTGCGATCTTGATCGGGCTGCGCCCATCGGTTGGGATCTCTAGCAGTCCAAAAGCGTGAGTTGTGAACCAGCCACGAATCATCGCGACAATATGACCCTGAGGCGCCGGAATTGCTTCCGATGGGAGTCGTGCTCGACGGAAGGTCCAAAACGAAGTTGTTGCTTGAGGTGAATTGATTACAGAACTCCATTTTTCTCCTATTGGCCTGAGCAACGAACTCAGCAGCACAGGCTGCTGAGGCCCAGGTAGGGCCGAAATCACTTCGATTGTCTGGGCATCACTGCTCGTAATCAGTTCAGCTGGAATTTGGTCCTGCGGGATGTAATTGTTCACGATTGCCAGAACATCTTTAGCTAGCGGATGCGGCTCAGCGAATGGAAGCTGCGAGAAGGAACGCTCGCTATCGCCCGGGGTGCTCAGAGCTTGCTGCAACTGTGCATTCAGTTCTACGAGCGGTGCTGAGAGTTGTACCGCCGCTACCAACTTCGCCTTGAAGTCGCTCTGACGCTCACGAATTTCTTCCTGGCTGACATTTGCATTAACTCCAGCCCGTTGCGTGTAAGTTCCAAGACCTTGAGCGAGGAATCCCTGAAGTGTGGTACCCTGACGACCTAGCCAGAGTTCGGCTCTGTGCTTCAAGTCCTTTGGGCTCATTCGAACCTCGACCTCGAACTTGCTCTGGGTGCTCTCACGAATGATGTTATGTGTTGGAGACCACTTCGCTCGCTTGAGAAGCGCAACTTCAGTTGATTCACGCCTTTGTTCTTCTGCAACATCTCTTATGAACTTTCCCGAGATCACGTCGACACGTGCTTCTTTCCGGTGGTCTTCACGTTCGGCGTCACTGCCATTCATTGAAAGTGCGAGCTGCTTGACAAACTCGCTGCCGAACTGCTCGGGCTCGATGAGAGTGATCTCGTTCTTGAATGGACGGAACTCCGCAGACGGAGAGTCGGTCTGGTAAGTCCATACGGGCCACGACTTCACTTCGTCATCTTGAATCGAAACATCCTCATAAGCGCGCGACGTCGCTGCAATCAGGGGTTCGATCACTGAGTCTGTGAATTCGCGTAGCAAGAGTGCAGCGATCTCTCGAATTCGAGCATCGATTCGCTGACTTGCGCCATTTACCGCTGCATCGACTGCGCGCACGACTGATTCATTTCCCTCCAGAGTGAACTTTCCGCGTACGCCAGAGAGCTCAGCTTGCGCCGCGGCCATCCACTGTGTCTCCTGTGACTGTGCAGTGAAGTACTCCAGCTCTGTAGCCCCCATCAGCTCAGCTGCGATCCCAGTTGCAGGGTCAACGAGCTCGTGTTTCGTCAGACGGAGAATCTCAGATGTGACCAGTAGACCGTATTGGGCAATGCTCTGCTCGGTCGCTTTTATCAGCGAATCCGGACGCTCCTTGACCCATGAAGCGACTTGGCGATCGACCTGTGGCATCACCGTCAATTCCAGAGCATCGATAACCAGACCCAAGTTCGCCCGAATCTGCTCAAGCCAAGCATCAGCGGTCATTTTCTGACCACCGTTGATGATGCGCTTTACCTCCTCGCTAGCCTTGGTGATCTCAACGGGGAACTCTTCGGGTGTCAAATACCTGGTCACATCGTTGCGTTCGAAGCCGCGCTCATCGAGCCCGGCGACTTTCAAAAACCAGCCAACATGTTTCTTTGCGATCTCACGTGCTCGATCTTTCGGGTCCTTGATTCCCTCCGCTTCTAATGCCCGACCATCTGCCTCATCGATGTGGTAGCGCGTTATCCATTGATACGACTCTCGAGCCAATCGCGCTGCCGCGTAACGCTTCAGGTAGTTAGTTCCAACGCTTACCTTTGCGCAACCCAAAGCTTGAAAAACTGCCTTGCCGCGCTCGGCTGTCGGCCCCTTGGTTACGAGCAAGTCGGCACTGCCGATGTTGTTGTTGGCCTGGCCCTCCCAGTTCTCGAACGTCATCTTCTGAATTTGTTTCTGAATTGCAATATCTCTGCACAAGAGACTTAGAACACTTCCCATCGCCGCGAAGACCTCTTGGTCTAAGGCGTACTTCATATTCGCGGCGTTACTTCTTCCGACCAGGAACGGATACTGCGGGCCACTCCGCTCTACTCCAGCATTTAAGCCTGCGGATGCCAGGAACTTACTGCGACGAACCCCGATAAATCCATCTCCGATTTGTCCGACAGCACCTGCTGCACTTCCCTTCAAATAGTAGCCGTTGAGTAGCTCCGTAAATGCTGCCAGCGAGTTTGCGTGCACACCGCCGGTGTACGCCGCATTTATGTTGGAGAAGACCTCTGGCGTGTAGAGGATTCCGATTGAGCCCGCGCCCCACGATGGCTGCAGCATCCGTAGTGCATCGCAGACATCGATCAAGAGACCTGCGCCTGTACCACCCGCGAGAGAAGAGATGACAACCGCTAGGGGGGCCTCGAGATCTCGATTACCTTCATTGCCAGCATCGTTCCACAACCGGATGTTCTCGGAAATCGCTTCCTGTGAATTGATTCGAGATATCGCGTCGCTAAGTCCCTTTTTCAACTGTGCAATCTGAGAGACCGCAATTGTTCTACCAACAGCTCGATACTGACCTGCGCCATCTTGAATTGACACGTGAATTGCAGCTGGATCAACTCGCCATCCTGCAGTTTCTAGGTAGTTCGCTCCATTGTCGACTCCATGTACGACGGATGTCAATGTGACGTTTGGCCCAATCAGCCCCACGTACTCACTGTCATCGAGCATCTTGATGTTCGTTATCTCAGCGCCATCTTCGGCAGTGGGAGTATCTATGTGAAGAAACTGAAATCCACGAGGGATTTGGTCGTCTGATGGCCAACCGACTCGTGTCAACCACTCTCTGAGGTCATCCTTAAGGAACCTGAGGGTCTTGCCACCCGACCCACCGAGTCCTACGAAGAGAATTCTTCTGTACATTGCCGCCTCCTTCACTTTTCTAAGGACTACTTCTGAGCAGTAGTGCCGAACCTGCTCGAACGCTACCGTGCGACACGTGACACCGCAAGTGTCGTGTCAGATAGGACGGTCAGAATCTGCGTCTGGACGTGTCTGGCTTCTTCGTAACTCCAACCGGTGGCGCCAATGGTCCTTTTGGTGCCACGGGCGGCTTCGTCACTTCGGCCGATTTGGCATGTCGGGTTAGCAAATCCGATCGCAGTAGCGCTCTGACTAGAGGAAGAATCTGTCCGGAGTCGAAGAGTTTCTTTGCTGCCTCCATGCCGCCATCCCGAGGGTCATTAGGCAAAATCGCAAAAATGTAGCCCTTCAAGGGAGAGCTGGGCGACTCGGGCCGGTTTAGCACCAGCACCAACGCCCGTTGAAATGGAAGTTTCAAGCCGAACTCTGAAAACAGAGGTCCGTAAGCTACGACACTGTCTTGAGCCGATGGCCCCACAAAATGTGCTCGGGGTTCGTGTAACGGCCTAAGGAATGGATTCGACAGTTTTCGCTGGAGGACAAAGCCGTTGGCTGCCGCCCATCGAGACTGGTCGCCTCGGACACCTTCGAAGTTGTCGCTACTCAAAACGAGATCTCCGACCTTCATGTCACCGAATTGGTATTCGGGCTTTAGAGGGTCCCGGCTCGAGATAGTAAACGGAAGTCGCGCAACCAAAAACTTTGTTGGCTTTGGTAGGCGAATGAGCAAGAAGTTCATTAACCACAAAAGGCCAAACGACAAGAGTATGGCAAGGAGAACAGAGCCAACAGTGATGACCCACACGAGCCACCACGGCGGCGGCGGCGTAACGTCAATGTCGACAACGACAGAGATTTGCTTAGTGGTTGTCCGTGCGGATCCAACTGATGATGGCGCCTTAAAGGTCAGCTTGATTGGGATCTCTGCGTCTGCGAGGGTCGCGTTATCACTCGAGAGAAGTCTCGTTGCGCATTTCAACGAATTCGAGTCGAAACGAAGAATGACGCCCACTTCAAAGACCGAGTCGCCAGAGATTGTGGATCTCTCAACTCCACCGACGACCGGCGTCAACGATGTTGACTCACAGCCCACTATCGACTGGAGAGTAGCCGCCGCATTCGACACGTCAATTCGAACCTCGGAACCAACCTTTCGCAGATCGACTCGACATGTCGTTGAGGCGAACTCACGGGGTGACGGAGTATTTCCCCTACCTGAGACGCCAGGTCGTGGGACTCTCAGAAGTTGGCACGTCTGCGGATCGAAGCTCGGTAGCGCAGTGAAACCAACGATGTCAATTTCTAGCCCTCCTGGCACCAATTTCCCTGTTGGATCGACATCTAATCGAGCTGAAAGTCGCGAGGCGTCTGATTCGGAGACGCTCGCAAGTTTAGAACGTTCAATCACCTCGCCGTCAAGGGAAAATTGAACGTCTTCCAGATCTGCTTCCGTGAGATTGTCAGCACCGTCTCCCCAAGCAAGTTCTGGCGTGGTGGCTCCCAATCTCGTAACTTTCAGTTTGACGCTTTCTATAATCTTGCCGCGAAGGCAGTAGCCCTCAAGATTCGTCCCTACGACCTTTAGCTTCCATCCTGATCCAAGTCGAGATTGTTGAATGGCGTCAAGATAGAGCAACGACTCCGACACTCTCCGATACTCAAAATGCGATAGCAGGCTCTCCTCGCGATTTTCGCTGGATATGACAGCAATTTGAGTCACTGTTGGTAGTTGCGTGCGCCCAAGTGACACCATCGAGATCCAGGAGAGAAATCGTGGGGCTGGCAGCTCGATGCTTTGGTACTTGGGTTGTTCCGAGCTACTACCTTTAGACTCAATGGGACACGCGTCGATAAGTTCACCGCCCGCGATCACTGTGCCAAGCTCTTCAAACACCGGACCAAGATTTCGAGCTTGGTCGGCACTGTAAATGCTTCCGATTCGGTCCGTCTGAGCGCCGCCCGGACAGGCGGCTAGCGTCTGTTCTCCTTCAACTTCCAAGGGCGCACCTGTGAAACGCCGCATGAGGTCGTGGGACTGACGAATGATGTTTGCTTTTCGCCCATCGATAGCGCTGAGAGTTGGTGGTGAAAGCAGCACCACATACGGCCAGATTCGAGTGCGTGCGTTTCGGGCGCGAGCTGCGAAACCAGTCTCAACGTTGCACGTTCGGTCGTAGAGAGTCGCCAATTCCTCGTTTGTCTTCGCGTCCGAACGACCATGGCTAAATTCGCCATCAGTAAGCCAGACCAACACTCGACACCTGTCCGTCGACGATGATGCCCCGAATACTCCGAATGCTCTCTCGAGTGCATTGACGTAATTGGTTCCATTGCTTTGGGTTTCGTTCGGCAACCGGTTCTCTATCTCCTGAGCCAACTGTGTCGCCGAGTCGCGCGTTACAAGTCGATTCTCTGCCAGCGAGATCAGCTCTGTTGCATCTGCGCTAAAGGTAATCACTCCGAATCGAACTTCAAGTGACGACTCAGCTCCGCTGACAGCCGAACCTACGGCGTCTAGCATCTGACGGATTGCAGAGAACCTCAAACGATCCTTATCGGTCGGTGACTTCGCGAGGTTGAGTGACGTGCTGTTGTCAAGGAGAAGGAGAAGGTCGACAGATCGCTGGACCTTGCCATCATCATCTCTACAGATCTTTGGCTCACCAGCTTCTGTCTCCTGAGGAGACAGTGCTTGAGCAAGTAAGGCGACATCGCTCGACTGAGCATCAACACTGCTAAGAGGTAAAGAAAGCGCTGCCGCCGCCAAAAGTATTCGCAAAATCTTCACGATCAGTAGCCGCTTTCAGCAAAGCGTCTTGCCCATTCGTAGACGACGAGGAAGAGATTTGAGGTACCCAGTGCCCACGCAATGGCCAGCAAGCTCCGCACAGTGGTTGACGAGCTCACAACTCCCCAATCACTGAAGTTTCCGCTACTGGACCGAGAGTTGATGACGAGTCGAAACCATCCAAACACGAGCACAGACCCAAACATTCCAAAGAGCGCGGCGATTGAGTGGGCGACTGACGCGTCGCGACCCGCAATCGCCAATACGAGACCGCTGAAACAGAGGAATACCGCGAGTACGGCAACGGGAGCCATGGGCGGTCGTGAATTCTTGCCTGAAGCCGATAAAGGGCGCCCGGGGGAAACCTTGCCCCGCTGTTTCGTCACTTGTTGGGTGTTGCCACCCGGGAACCGCCGCCGTGGAACGCCTGGCCTGTCCCCACGTGGCGGGATGCTTGAGGCGGGCATACCAAAAATCGTACTCCGCGACTGATCTACCACTCCCAACGGATGGTATGACCTCGACTGGGCTTCCCTAACTTCGACTCTCCGAAAGCCACGTTCCAACCATGATCCCTGCGATTCCAATCGACCCGAGCCAGGGTCCTGCAAGTACTTGTGGTTCCTCGGCGGCGTGAGTAAGTCCGAGGGTCAGAGCAGTGTGGGCAAGAAGTGCAGCACCTTCAAGGGCTAGCACCACATAAAGCGCTGGCGGGGTGACGCCGAATCGCTTTGTTAACCAACCCAACAGCGAGACAACACCCAGCGCTGCTGCCGCATACGGGAGCAGGAATCCCCACTCAAAGTAGAAGTTGCGAGCAAAATACTTCACTCCGATGGAGTCATACACCTCGCGGAGGTCATTGAAGTCGAGTGATCGCTTCG
>Ga0194133_10007983_pt1 | contig 12489 bp, 5 predicted proteins | sample TA2KigOf40mmetaG_FD_155448 | JGI IMG/M metagenome (GOLD analysis project Ga0194133, IMG submission 155448) | Freshwater microbial communities from Lake Tanganyika, Tanzania - TA2015055 Kigoma Offshore 40m | ecosystem: Environmental > Aquatic > Freshwater > Lake | place: Tanzania: Lake Tanganyika...
CAACTTCACTCTTGTCACAATTTACACAAATTTGGGAGAATCAGGAGTCTTATATGGAATTGGGCAAACACAGGTAATGTATTTGTATGAACATTATTGATTATTTAACAATCTTTAGAGTGATTAAACATCATGTATTGCTTAAATTTTTCTTTGAAAAAAGCAGTCAGAGGTAAGCATTAATTTGATTGAGGACTGAACTTGTATTTGAGTTAAAAAATTTCATATTTGTTGTTCAAAAAAGTCACTGAATGGATTGCCTTTTATTCTACACTTGTTTTCATTAAAAGCTCTATATTTTCATGTCTAAAATAATTTCTCTGTTCACAAAGGCTGAGTTTGTTCTTGTCTCTCAAGAATTGCTTCCAAAATTCCTTGGCCTTTTGAAGGAATTGCCACAAATAAAAACAATTATTGTTTTTGAAGAATCCCACAAAGGTCCAATTTCTTCTTACTTGGATGCCAATGTCAGTTGCAGGATTCTTACTTTTGATGAGGTTATAGAATATGGATATTTATCTGAGGTAAGTCATTTAATCCAACATTTCTCAAGTACTCTTTCCCACAAAGGCAAGAATTAGCAAATCTCTTTTGATCTGAAAAACACATCTAGAACCAATTTTATTTACTTTTAATTAAGGATGCATTTTCATTTGATGAAACCAACATCAAAGAAGTTTTTTACCAGGTGGGGGTGCAAATATTTCCTTGAGGTAGTGCATATATATAGTGCCTGTAAGATGAGCAGAAACAACACAAAACCAAAAATTATAGTTGCACAGTAGAGTAGAAAAATTGTACCTTTTCAAGTTTTCCACCAACTAAATTCATCAAAACCACACAAAGCTTGTAGGAGACTTGATATTTGGGATATAACATAAATACTCTTGATATTGCATTGTCAGTTTCATATTTCTCTTGGCTTCAAAAGATCCTCATGTTATTCTTACATTGTTCTCAGAATAATGGATGCCCCAATATTTTCTTTCTTTATTCTTGAGAATGATGGAATTACATATTAATGAAAAGTTTTAAAAGATATAGATTTCAAATAAGAATTAAGTAGACGGGTATTTTATGTGCGGGGAAAAATAACTAACCCTCCCAAGCAACCTGCCAACTTTAAAAACCATGGATCCGTCAATTTTAAAGCAATTGAAAAGTTTATTAAACAACAAGCTAAATGTTTTAACATAAAATATTATTTTATAAACTTTTCTCTAGCTTTAAAATTATGGGAGTTATTAAAGACGTAAATATAAAACTTTGAACTTAAATATCTTAGCCTCATAGCAAAGTATCAAAAATCTGGATGGTAATTTTTGAGCCATCCATGTGGGATATATGCATGCCAATTTTCAAGTCTCTAGCTCTACTGGTGTGGAGGGAAATGTGACGTCACGCTGTTTTGCCGCAATCCCAATACAATTTCTAAATTCTCCCCCTCGCTTTGCTTGGGAGGAACAAAGCTAAGGCATTAATTTTATTTTTAGAGGATTAATTTCCAAGACAAAGAAAATTGGCTGAGACTTTGGTTGACTAAGATAAATAGTTATGAAAATTATTAAATGCCATAAGCAAACAAAGCATCTTTATAACTAGGCAACCAGGAGAAAATTTAATGTAGGCCCAATAAGAATTTAAGTCTACCCCATGCAACTATAAGGCTCCCCAGGCCCAGGGATTGGGTTCAAAAGTGGTGACAAACTTTTTAGATACCCTGTTATGTAAACAATTTTCAAAATTGATTCTTCAGTTCTTTCATTTTCAAAGGCCCAGAACTGAAATTTCATCATTATTGGACTATCTGTTTTGAATTAAAGTGGCTAGTTCATAGCCCGTCATCCCTGGACCTGAGGAGCAAAAATAAAGCAGGTCATTTTGACTAAAAAGTATTAAGTCACCAATATGTACATTTTATGTAATACAAATTTTTTTCTCCATTGATCTGCTAAGTTTTTGAAGTATGGGTGACCCTGGGGTCTGGGGGTTTGGTTGGCGGGATCATACTTTTCATACTTTCCCTATGAAAAAATATAATTTGTTGAAGTGTGGAGTTGCTCCTAGAAAATAAAAACCGCGGGTTGTCATTTTGAAAAACCTTTCCAATCACAAAATAAACCATCAAATATTTTATCGACTCTATAAAGCAAGAATAGATTTCATAAAAAGTCTGGATTCGAACGTGATCTAAACCCATCAAACTTAACTTATTTTAAGACACCATAAAGATCCAATCAGTATTCCCATCTAGTAGCTTCGAACAAATTGCATCACCATCTAAGCTGTTTGGAAATGTTCCCATACAAAAACCATTTTCTCAAATCCTTTTGGAAAGGCCTTAAAGTTGAGCGTTTGTGAAAGTTTCAAATAACATTTGTTGGCCATAAAACTTTTTTATTTTAACTTTTTGTTGATAATATTAAACTTGCTTCTTTTTGAAGGCCAACCAGATTTGAATATTATTTATGTAGACTATCTCTCCAAGGCGCATACAAGGGACTCGCATGAAGTCGTTAATACGAGAAATCGATGTTGGTCGTATCTTTGAACTAACCCATGTCTATGAACAATCCTTCTTTTATGAAAAATAAAAGGCTGATGTAAAAATACTCGTAGTACGTACATTTTTCTGTGGAGTTAGTTTCAATTACTTGTTTATCTTGTATCAAACATCCAAATATAATCTTAAGGGTCTTATCATTTACACTATATAACTTACGTCTAAGTACTTAGAGAAATATTGAGGCAACATCGTAAAGGCTGCACACAGGCCTTTTTATGGACATGTGAGACTGGAGAGTGCTGATCTGGAGCACTCGGGAATCAGACAGGGATAAAAAGTTACGTGATCAAAATGGTAAAATACCGTAACTTCAATCAAAGTGCTGAAATCCATGTGAGCTATCTACATTTAAGCGAGTATAGAAATAGAAGAAATATTCTTGATGAGGTAGTGAAAGATCCTTTTTCAGTCGCAATTCTATGGTGAAAATATCCAAACCTGATTTTGAAATTCCATCAATCTTATGCCTGTCTTCCAACTTTATCTTTTTGGAGATGCAAGTCATTTTTGCACAGAAATGAAAAAAAAACCAACAAAACAACTCGATAATTTCTCTTTCATTGAGATAAGCAAGGTAAAGTGCCATTCTTCAATGGTTAGTAATCATCTCAGATTATCAATAATCCCCTCAAGACCTACCTATCCTTATCCATTTAGACAGAAGTGCTTCACAAGCAGGAAAAAATTCATCAAAGAAAAAGTGAAAATTATCCAGAGGATGCTTGATGCTCCTTCAAAAGAAAGCCTTTATTATCTCTTTAAACATCAATCCATTCAGTCAACTTGACTCTGTAGTCTGTATATTATCTTTTCCCTTCGAATAACATCAATGATGAGGAGAGTGTATGATTATAAAAGGATGGAGTTTTAACTTTGAGAATGAAAAATACACAACATTATTAGGTCATCAGGATCTCAGTATTGTTTCACTTACTTGTTTAGTTGAAGGCCTCTGAGCATTGTGAACCCATTTTGGCTAGAGTATATTTGAAGTAGTGATCGGTCTGGGTCAAAATTTTTTGATCCGGGTTGGGTCAGCCACCTTTGGTTTGGAAATTTTCCCCCTAAAAATCCCAAAATTTTCAACTTTTTGCCCGTCGGATCAAAAAAATCTCATCTGGTTGGGTAGAAAAGTACCCGGGTCAAAGTTGAGTCAGCCTTATGCTCGGGTCGGGTCAGGGACAATCTCTAATTTGAAGTAGATGAGCTTACTTTTAATGTTCACTTTCACCCTGACTGAAAGTGCCTTGTTGATTTTTTTCAATACCGGGTTGAAGAATTGCTAGTCTGGGTGGGGTTTGAACCCACAATCTAGGGCCTTAATTATCAAGCAGGTGCCTATTACCTCTCAGCCAAGGCAAACCCCAATAAAGATAAAGAAGGATGGAGTTTTAAATCCGATAAAACAAACAATTTCAAGTTCATCATAATTACAGCAATCCACTAAAGGTTAGGGTATATTTGAAGTAGAGGAGCTTTTTATGGTCACTGCAGATCCCTGTACAGTATACCCTGATTTAGAGATAGCAAAAAAACCAAATCAGTTAATATTTGAAATACTCATTTTTTTAATGGAACTTATCCTTTTAACTAATTAATATAGCTTGTTTCTTTAAAAGGTGGTTCTTTGTGACCACATATTAAACTTCCCAGCCTAATGCCATAACCACAAAGCTCTTGTGCCTTGAGTATTATTTTTGTTCTCTGTGAAAGAACATAATTGGCACTTCAACATCTAAAATTTCTAAGCCATTTCCAATTTACATTTGGGTCTAAGTGTATATTATGACATTTCTCTACAAATTATAGACAATATTGCACAATACAACTTGATTTCTTAGACACTTTAGATTATTGGTTTTTAGTTTCCACAAGATCCCCTCAAGGACTCATATAAGCTCCTTTTCTCAAAGATCATTGCATCCATTGAATACTCTAAAGGTCCTTTTGGCTTTTATGATCCCATTATTGACAACCATTTTGAGAATTCTTCTTGATTTATTGTTGAAACTCTCTGACCCTTTTACCCATCTAGCTTCTTTTTATTGGTCATATCATAGTATTTTTTAATTAAAGCTTTAACAGCATTAAATATATGTGCTATTATTATGAAGGTTCATTTCATAAGTTTTGTACTGTACTTTTAAAATTCTCCATTTCACAAGCATTGCATGTACATTTTAAAAAGACTTAATTTAATTATACCTATAAATAGATACATATCTAAGCATATCTCATTAACATGCAAGAACTGGTGAACCAAACTTCACTAAATTTTGTCTGTACCACATTCTAACAAATTTTTTCAAGCGAGTGATGGGTCCGGGTCAAATATTTTTGACAGGGGTTGGGTTGGGTCAGTTATCTTTGGGTTGGGTTTGGGTTTGGAAAATTTGCTCTATAAATCCCAAATTTTTCAATTTTTTCTCTTCGGGTCAAGTCAAAAAGTGCCTGGGTTGGGTGTGGCTGGGTCAAAGCCCATCTCTATTTCAAGCTCAGTTTGAACCCCTACACCTTGGGAGTTTCATTTTATTTGTACTTATATTTAATTCTTTGGTTTCATCTTACAAATGTGACAAGTCAAATTGATACTTTTTAAAACCTTAGAAGGAGAGCGTGCAGAAATAGTTACTACATGCTCCTTAATACAAAATGATACATTTTGCATTTTTACAGTAGTTAAAATAAAATAATATTGCCAAGGTGCATGTTGCGATTAGTTGTTTCTCAAAATTAAAAGAGATCATTAGTTTAAATCAGTGTACAGTTATAAAATTAAATTTTTTTAATAAAATACTTTAAAATGGCTTTTAAATATAATGTAAAAAAACTGGTTTGAACTATTGAACAAAAGTGAGTGACGCCATTTCAGTTAAAGTATAATTTCTTCATGCATTGGAGCATGTTCATTAAACATGATTTTCCAACTTTGTGAGCTGATTTGTGAATAAAAGTTCCTCTATCAGGGAGTCTATCATTTATTTAGATATTAGGTCTTCAGTAATCCTTGTGTTTGAAGTGTTGACAAGGTTGATGACTGTGTTGGCAGTTGAATAGTTTGCCCACTGACTCAGTGTGGCCCTCTTAAGGATAATTTCGAGCATGGTACATGGAATTTTACATCTGATATCTATGACAGCAGCTCTAATGGCTTTATAATGTCAAAACCAAGATCTGCAGGGCTTGTACATAATAGTCCTTAAGTGTCTTCACATCCCACTGAAACACCTTTAATGCATTTAATTGATCATTTTTACCATTCTTTTTGAAATTGCTCACATTCATAAGACTCTCATTCATTTCACTTCTACATGGTTTCACTTTATACTTCCCTTAAACAAACAGTCTTTTTTGGTTTTAAAATCAACTGATTTTGAATTCCTTCACAGATTGGAATGGCAAAGTTTGTGTTTCCTTTCAGAGGTTTATCTAGATTGCTTCTCTCAAAGCACATTGCTCATTTTAAAATCAAAATGTTCCCCTTGTTTTTAATGGTCTCAATACCACTGCCAAAAACTTTCTTGATTTATTGTTGAAACATGTTGTGATAGCAAAGTTTATATTTCAGACAGAAAGGTGGTACCTAATTTTTCAAAAACTCTAAAATCATCAGTTTAACACTTTTTCTTGAGTAAACAATTCTTTTTCTTCCAGTCTTTCTTTGAAATTTCAGTATTTATATTTGTCAATCTTTTCAAGCATAAAGAATTCTAGATGCAAAAATCTTTGTTGAGAATTCCCTTTTGAAATCCATTTCTTTAATCTCTGCCAAATTCTGATTTTCTTTTCTGACTTTATGAAAAGGAACTTGTTTGAAAGTAAAAAATTCTTCAAACTCATCCACTTAAACTTGAAAAAAAATCTTTTACTTTAATTTCCGTCTCTTTCTTTCTGTTAGAAAAGTTCCTTTAAACAGTTCAAAATTGTTTGTTCTGTTAGACTTTTATTCATTTTCTAATCTCCTTATTTCTCTGTGAACTCAAAAAAGTTAAATGCACAAGAAATTTTTTCCCTTTTGGGTTGAACAAAAATCAAGTGACATGATAAAATTAGGATGTCATTTTCTCACAAGTCAAGCATTAAATTAGATAAAAAGTTTTGGCTATTTGAAACTTTGTTTGATAAAATGAACTTGGTCTCAAATTCTTTTCCTTTTAGAGAGATCTGTTTTTAAAAACAAATGTGCTATATAATAGTTTCAGGATCTTATTGAAATTTTGAGATCTGAAATCTGAGTCAGATGATTGTAAGTACCATAATTTTATGAGACAATAAAACTTTGGATTAAGCTCATGCAATACTTATATATAAACCCAAAGAGCTCACAATTATCTTAAAAACAATACACAATATGTTTGGACTTCAATTTTATTTCATTCAAGCAAACAACTAGAATTACTTTGAATTTTCTAATTGGTGACTACTTATGATAAGAATCCTCTTTTCATGCATTTGTGATAACTAATAATTGACTATTATCAATGAGACTTTCAAACCCTAGTAGTAGGTTTCCTTCTCAACCCAACCGCCAGGATTATTTCTCAGAATCCATTTGCGAACTTCATCAAAGACAAAAATCAAGAGAGAAAAGGGGATTCCAGGAAACCACCAGCTGATTTTCAAGGGGTACATCTTTAATCCCTTATCCATTCCTGGTGTGTAAGAAAGAAATGCTGCTAGGCAAGTCTCAAAAACAAGTCCAAAGTTGAGAATCCAGTTTGACATTCCTTGCTGGAACACTGACAGCTTGCGGGTCTTGCAGATGATCAGATCAGCCCACTGCACAATGACAATTGAGACAAAAAAGGATGTATGACAAGTGTACTCCAAAATTTTTCTGTCCCTGTATGTCCATTCCTGATGATAAGAATCCTCCAAGTCATTAATTGCTGAAGAGTCCCAGTATTTGCGCAAGCCAAACAATCTGCTTGGCCAAAATCCATTTTCTCCCATGATGACAAAGTAAACATAAAATCCTGCTGCAGCTTGAATCATTCCAATCATACCATAAGCCACAGAAATTAACCTTTCATTGACAAGCTTATCTGTGAAAGGATTTCTTGGCATTCGCTTCATGATGTCAGACTCTGCTTCCTCGTATGCCATTGAAATAGCTGGCACCATGTCTGTCCCAAGGTCAATACAAAGAATGGTCACAGTTCCCAAAGGAAGAGGGATGTCACAAATTATGAAGAGCAGAAATGGTGAAATTTCAGGAATATTTGAAGTCAAAGTGTAGGCTATTGATTTTTTCAAGTTGTCAAAAATAAGCCTGCCTTCCTCCACACCAGTAACTATAGAGGCAAAGTTATCATCTAATAGGATCATATCTGCTGCTTGCTTGGACACATCTGAGCCAGCAATGCCCATGGCAACTCCTATGTCTGCTTTTTTCAGAGCAGGGCTGTCATTCACACCATCTCCAGTGACAGCCACAATTGCTCCCATTCGCTGACAGCCCTCAACAATTATAAGCTTCTGCTGTGGCGAAGTCCTTGCAAATACAATTTCAGTGTGGTACATGAGAATCTCATCCAGTTGATCATCGTTCAAATCTTTCAGCTCGCCACCATGTACAACTGCAGCATGAGCTTCCCTTGGATTGACTTCCTCAAGTGGAATGTTCAGTCTGGCTGAAATATCTTCAATTGTTTCATTTCCTTCAGAAATAATTCCCACTGACTTTGCAATGGCTTTGGCAGTGATAGGATGATCGCCAGTCACCATAATTACTTTGATGCCCGCTGACCGACATTTTGCAACTGCATCTGGCACCGCTGCTCTAGGTGGATCAATCATAGACATAAGCCCAACAAATCTCAACCCGCTGATGGGAAAGTTAACATCATCTGCATCAAAAGGATAACCTTCTGGAAACTCTTCAGTTGGTAGGTTGTAGTCACAGAATCCTAATACTCTCTCTCCGAGCCCTCCCAGCTCCATGTAAGCACTATTAAAAGAGTCTTTCCAATCATCAGTGAGCTCCTTTTCCTCACCGTTTATCAATATTGTTGAACATCTCTCAAGTATTCTCTCTGGGGCTCCTTTCATCACAAGAAGGTGAAAAGACCCATCCAGGGCATCTTCTCTCTCATGAATTGAGACTTGGTACTTGTTTGTTGAGTTAAATGGAACTTCACAAACCTTCTTGTTTTTCTGCCTGTACTGCATTACTTGTCCAATTGAAAGTTCACAACATTTAAGAAGAGCAGCCTCAGAAGCATCTCCGATTACTTCCCGTTTTAAAATAGGGACATTATCTTGGCCAGGTTTGAACTCAGCTCTGTTGCACAAGGATGCAACTCTGGATAAGGCTTTCCATCCTGGGGCATTTTTGTTCATACCCACACCAGATTGATCTTCAGATGTATCAGCTTCAATGATCTGGTTGTCAAACCACATGTGAGCAACTGTCATCCTGTTTTGAGTTAAGGTTCCTGTCTTATCAGAGCAAATAGTAGATGTTGATCCCAATGTTTCTACTGCTTCCAAGTTCTTGACCAGACAGTTCTTCGATGCCATTCTTTTGGCAGTAAGTGTAAGACAGACTGTCACAGTTGCAAGTAGCCCCTCTGGGACATTGGCCACGATTATACCAATCAAGAAAATAACAGCATCCAGCCAATGATACCCTAATATGAAAGCAATGATGAAAAAAGTGACTCCAAGGAAAACTGCTACACCTGTGATGATGTGAATAAAGTGAGCGATTTCTTTTGCTATTGGAGTTTCACCAGTGTCTAATCCAGAAGCCAGACCTGCAATTCTGCCCATAACTGTATTATCTCCAATGTTTACAACAATCCCCCTGCAAGTTCCCTCAACAGCATTAGTAGAAAAAAATGCCAAGTTTCTGGTTTCCAGTGGATTTTCATGAGTAAACTCAGGGGTTCTAGTCTGAGGTTCAGACTCTCCTGTCAAAGAGGAATTATCAACTTTAAAGCCCCTGGCCTCAAGAACTCTGATATCTGCTGGGACTCTGTCACCAAACTTTACTTCAATGATGTCGCCCAATGTTAATTCCTCAGCCTTGATTGTCAACTTTTCCCCATCTCTAAGACAAATGGCATACTGTGGGACCATGTTCTTAAATGACTCCATAATTTTGGAGGACTTTGATTCCTGATAGTATGAGAAGATGCCAGTGATAACAACCACAGCTGTGAGGACAATCCCAAGATACAAGTTGTCGTCTGGTGGCTGTTCCATGGTAGTTGCTTGAATGAAGTAAGCAACAAAGCAAAGGATAGCTCCAATCCACAACAGAAGAGCAAATCCGCCAAATAAGTTTTTGAGAAATTTTACCCATTCTGGTGTGGTGGGTGGTGGGGTCAAGCAATTCATGCCATACTTTTCTTGATTCGCCTTTGCCTGAGATGTGGTTAGACCAGTTGTTGGATTAGCACCAAACCTTCTGTAAACATCATCGAGACTAATTTTGTGAACATCCACTTCCAGTTCTCTTTTGAGGTCATCAAGTCGACCACTCTCTTTATCTAAAACATCAAATTAACTTAAAATTTACAAACCACTTAAAAAACTTTTCTCTATCAAATATTTTGTTGTTTACCTTTTTTGCTTGCCATAGTGACTTGATCACTTTATGAACCTCTCTGGTATTCCAAAATTTCAAAAACTAAAAATGAAAAATGAAAACTTTTATCAAGATGGGGATCTAACCATCAAGGGCTTAATATAAAAGGAATCTTTTGACCATAAAATATCATGATTATGAAAGAAAAGTTAAGCTGTCATACACTACTTTGACAAACAACATGTTCAAATAGACACACCATCTCATTTATAATCATATGACCTTGGATGACTTTCATTGTTAAACATGAACTTTTTATCCATCATCTACCACTATAGCTAACATAAAATCAAGGACTTTCTACAAAGAAGTCAAGGATTATGATTATTAGAACAAATAGTTTCAAATAGAAATGTGAGAAAATTTTCAATGACGTCATTTCTACGTCACTACTTCCTACATAAAACTTACCCAAAAGAAGTCATGTGGTGCTTTCAGACTCAGAATAAAATTGGAACTGAGAGAGCGAAAAAAAGGCATGACCAAAAAAGTTTTAGATAGAAGGGTAGGGAATAGAGAAAAGAGAGAGCCAAAATATGCCTCTTTCCAAGCTGAAAGGAGCCTAGAATGGGTGAAAAAGATATTGTCTCAAAGTCACATTGAGCAAAAATTTGCAAACCAAGAGAGAAAATTTCCACCCAGACACATAAATCATTAAGGGTTAAACATGTTTCAAGAGATAGGTTGTATGGCGATTACTGAAAAGAAAGGTTGACATTTCAAACTAATTCATCATCATCCATCTAGGATAGAAAAACAAGTTTCAAAATTAATATTTGTAACTTGTGCATCAAAAAACTTTTTGTTTGCTTGATTTTGTGTTGGCTGTATAGAGCGACAAAGTCCGTGCAAAGTTTTGAGGTTGCAAAAAAAGTTTATCTTTGCAATACCAAAAGAAAAATTTGTGCTTTGCAACAATCTTATAGATTACAATATGTGTAAGTAAGTGCATTAGTTCCAAAATAAGGTTTTTTTCACACTATCTAAAAGCAAATTTGAAAGCTCCTTTTTTGATTGAGGCCAATCTCTGAAAACCACTGAATCCACAGCCTTGATAATTACCACAGAGTTGCAGAATTGTCTGGAAAATTTTGTGTTTCAAAATCTTCTTTACTCTGAGACCCATAAGGCTTGGCTTGCAACAAGATTTAGCCTAAATGTTGTAATCTAAAACTTCCATGACTATATACTTAAAAGAAAGTTTGGAATCTGAAACTTCTCCTTCATCATCATCAATCTTATATAGAAACACAAGTTTCAAAATACCAATTTAGAAAAACAGGATGCAAAACTTTTTTGTTTTCTTGATTTTGTGTTGGATGCATTGAACGATGAAGTTTGTACGGAGTTGTGAGGTTAAAAAAAAAGTTTAGGAACAAAAATCTCTATGCCTTTTCCATACAACTTGGAAATAAAAGATTTTTTCCTACTGAAGTTTTGCCAAGAGCCAAACTATAAGAATTTTCCAGGGAAAAGAATCCATTTTTGAAGCAAACATAAAACTTAATCCAATGTCTGTAATGGAGCTCTTAACCATGGAATTGTAACACAAACTTATTTTGTTCACCAAAATCAACATCATGATATTTTAATATTATATGAGTTATAATGTTCATTTTTAAAGGTATTTTTTTACAGATTTTACACATGTATTAATTTGAAACTTTTGTCCAAAAGAGTTTCATATCTCATTTCCATGGGATGGTCCATGAAAGATAAAAAAGCCATTCCAATATGAAATTGGAATTGATATCTCATGTCATATGTATTGCCTTTTTATCCATGGAGTTTTGAAATTCCTTACAAAATAAACACAGGTTTTTTGAGTTGATAATCTTGTGCGGGTTGTTGGCAACATGTTATGGCAATTGTTAATAGTTGAATGTTGCTTCAGCATGCAAAGTCATAAATTAATGGTAAACAAGAAAAAATAAACATAAAACATTTTGAATCAACAGCCACAAGTAAGGTAAACAAGAAATAGTAAATGAAGTCAAAGGCTATTTTTACCCAAAGAAAGTATGCAGCAGCTGTTTCTTGCCCATTCATTTTGAAAAATATTTGAAAAAAGCAATCAAGAAGCAACTTATTATGAAAAGAATCAAAACTGAGCTGTTACACACATTATATGTGCTTAATGAGGAATCAAATAAGCACATAATTGTTTGTAGGATGATAAGGATAAGGCAAGGTCATGTTGTTAGAAAGTCTTCAGGTGGGCATTTTTTTCTCTTCTTATCTCATTTGCTAAAGAATCAAGCTCAATTGGGTTAAACATTGTATGGTATAACTAGTAGGTTTTTGAGCGGCAAGCCGCCCCCACTCCACA
>Ga0194133_10007985_pt1 | contig 12488 bp, 8 predicted proteins | sample TA2KigOf40mmetaG_FD_155448 | JGI IMG/M metagenome (GOLD analysis project Ga0194133, IMG submission 155448) | Freshwater microbial communities from Lake Tanganyika, Tanzania - TA2015055 Kigoma Offshore 40m | ecosystem: Environmental > Aquatic > Freshwater > Lake | place: Tanzania: Lake Tanganyika...
CTAACTTAACCTAACCTAACCTAACCACACCTAACCTAACCCAACCCAACCTAACCTAACCTAACCTAACTTAACCTAACCTAGCCTAACCTAACCTAGCCTAACCTAACCTAACCTAAAATAACCTTACCCAGCCTAACCTAACCTAACTTACCTAGCCCCCCTTTTAACTGAGGCTCTGGTAAGGTTAGGTTAGAGTTTAGTGAGTTTGTAATTTGACCAGTTCGTTGTTCAACGAGCTCATTTGTTCAACGAGTTTGTAATTTTATGGGTTTAGAATTTGAAGGGTTCGGTTCGTAGTTCGACAAGTTCTCATATTCCCACTTGCAGTTGCTCAAGGTCAGTTTGACAAATCATTTTCCCATATATATCAAAAGCTTTTTCCCAAAAAACTTGCACGTGAACAAAGTGTGAAGTCAAGGTTATTATCCAAAGCACGTACTCTACACTTTTGTAATACAATATTATCCTTTTTTTGATGATAAATTTATTTCAATATATTTACATTTATTTTTTCTACTTTTTTCCTCCATGCAAAATAATTCCTCATGCATGATTTAAATCAAAGGAAAATATTTTCCTTAACAAACAAATGCTGTTTCATTAAAAAATCTGACTTTTTGTTCTTACCCAAGGTTTATCTTCGATCAAACTTTAATTTTTGTTTTTAGAAGTTGCTACTTTAAAAGTCAAATCAATACTAATTTTCCAATCAGCTTTCGCCTGCATTCTAATTCTAATTCTTTCTAATTCTTTTATTGAACTCAGGCAACTAGATATACAACATACTAATGGAAATGACATTTTGTAATTCAAAGTATCTGTCAAAGTCAGAATTCTTGGCACAGTCTTAAAAATTCACTCCTTTTATTCACACTACAAGTAAAGTAGGTACAGTGTGAATTGGTGACCCTATAGTTGAAAAAAAATCTAAAGTTTCCCTTCATCCTGAGATTGAACAACTATTTTTATACTTGTTTTTAATGTAGACACTCTAAAACATGCTTTATTGCTCATACATTACATTTTTCCTATGTTTTATTACCCAATACTGTGCTGTCTCAAGGCTTTAAAAAATTCCAAATGGCCATATACTTTTCTTTTAAGTCACTAAAGACTTTTTTTTGTCAGGGAAAAATATTTAATTTTTTTTGCAACTGGTGGTAACCTAAATCATATCAGTGAGATCAAAAGCTAATTTATCAATTTAAAACTTGATTGCATCAGCCCAAGCCCCACCCTATAAGTCCAGCAAAAGGAAGGGCAAAATGTACTTTTACAGTCCATGATTCAAGAAAGTATTTGCAAAGGTGGGTTAGATGGGACTTGACATCTGATCATTTCATCTATTATCATACTTTTATCAAAGCTCATTTTCTTCACATTTCCCTTCAAGCTACCTTTCATTCGTGTACTTAGGTTCCATCTAGAAAAAAGGTAAAATTTTATTACAAATTAAACATGCTAGTAAAATAATAAAATAATGATTTAATTTGAGGACAGTTGTTTCTTTCTTTTTTGCCTTCTTTTCATTTTTTTGATAAGCTCTCGTTCCATTTCTTCGACCCTTGACAACTTGGCTTTCATGGTGATCCCGTGTCGAGCACCCTTGTGAGCAGTGAGACCACTACAGGCTCGAAACAGATCTTCATCTGATATCTCTGGAACTGCAAGGGTCTTCGTCGTTGTCGGTTTATCTGTCAACTCCCTCTCCTCCTTTATCATTTCACCACCTTGGAGTGTACCACTTTTTACAAAACCATTGTATTTTTGTGATGACGTCTTCTTCGCAGGGACAGATTCTTCACTTTTGGATTTTGCTGCAGCATCTTCGTCAATCAAAATGTTTAAATTCTTTGATTTCGTGTTGAAGTTGTCACTCCACCAATGGTCAGTGAATTCTTTGGCAGGGTCATGGCCCATACCAGAAGTGTCAAATTTCAGATGAGGCCTTAGAGCTTCTGTGATGCCTTGGTTTGATTTGCCCAAGCCTTGGCCCTCAGACCAGCCTTGCGTTGATAGGATTTTTCGAGCGAATGAATTTTCCTCAGCAAACATTTTCTTCGTTTTTGTCATCTTGTAGAGATGAAAAGATTGCTTGAACTCAACAGATTCAGGTTCAACCACTTTGTAAACTGTTTTAATTGTCCTTCAAAATTGGCAAAGTAACTTCAGCTATGTAATGTTAAATGTACACGTGTTTTTAAAAAAATATTATTATCATTAAAATTCAAAAATAAAAATGTTATTGACTTTTACGGCAGCGCGAACATCCAAATCACAAGGGATTTAAATCTTTTACTTACGAATGGGTTTTTGGAGAGACACTGTAAATGAAAAGGCTTACAAAGGAGAGTGTAAGTATTTTGATCCGCTAAGTATTTTGGATTCTGCGCCACTGCAGCGTGCTCTAGCACTTCAAAAATGTAAACAATGATGTCTAACTATTTATATAAAAGTGACTGTTTGTACCTGTGCACCTATTTACCTATGTACCCTTTTCACGCCCTAACCGCCAGGCCAATCTCCACCAAATTTTGCACAGACCTCCCCACCAACTCGGGGAAGGTTCTTAACACAAGCATGACCCTGCAAACCCTAGCCCTGGACCCCAGGGTATCCCAAACTCCAAAACCCAAACGGGTCATGGGAGAGAAAACTTTGTGTAACATAAAATGTCCAGATGGGTACCCTTATACTGTTTAGTTAATTTCCCCAGCAGCGCAGGGGCCCAGTTGGCTAGTAAATTATAAAGCCAAACTCTTTTCCACAGCAATCAAAGAAAGTTAACTCTGACTCTGAGGCAGGTTTATAATAAAAAATTATTTTATGGAAATGAAAAAATGATTGAGGTTAACAAAAAATGAATTATATGAAAAAGAGCATTAAAGCTGACCCTCCCCCTCTTTAAGCTGATCCCTGTTAATAAGTAAAGAAAACAACTTAAAACTTGGTTGAACTCAAATAACACACCTAAGAGAGCCGCCCTTCCGCTTTCGACCGGATAGCATGTGTTGGGGTCCTCTGAGAGAAAAATTGTGGGTTATTTTTCTTGGAAGAGGTTCACCCTCCACTTTCAACTGGATAGCAAGTGCTGAGGGCTCACCTTTCCAAAAAACCAGATTTTTTGGAAAATACTCCATCACAGGGTAGATAAAATCTACTTTTGTGAGCTGAGCTGTGAGCAGTCATACTCGAGCATAGACTCTGAGCTGTGGGCAGTCGCTCCAGCAGTAGACTACTGAGCTGTGAATAACAAATTCCGCATAGACTTTTAAGCTGAGAACAACAAATTCAGCAAAGACTTAGGCTCTGAACAACAAACCTTTGATCAGCACATCCAATGGTGGCTTTTCAGTCCCATATCCTCCATCTTGCCGGAGCAAAAATCTCTTAAAGTGAGGTTAACCACCCCCACATCAAGTGGGTTGACGAGTCAAATAAAAAAACACACCTTAGTTGAGTGCCCTTTCCGCATCCAATCGGGTTGTACAAATTAGGGTCCTACTATCCAGATTTGATCTTTTTTTGAAGGATTTGGAGGAATTTTTCATAAAACTTTGAGTGAAGTGGACTTTCCACAACTAGAGTCTCAAGTGGGAAACTGAGCTGCACATGCCAGGGTCCCTGCTTCACCACCACTGCTCATAACATAACCCAGAATATAGTAGGGTATAACTTTTAACCAAACAGAATTGAACAATGTGACTGGTAACCCTAAACTGAAAAAACTTATTTGTTAAATTTTATTTAAATTCTTTTAACGATAAAGGTTTTAATCTGGAAGCCTCATCATAGCTGTTCTCAACTTATCACTAAAATATGTTGGTAGATATTTGAGAATTGTAAAAAAGATCCAAGTGACCCAGTCTGAGTTTACATACTCGTACCTTCTCGGAGAGGGCATTTCAAAAATTATTTTCTCATACTCACGATAAAGCCCAGGCAGATCAAGCTTGTCAGGCTTACGTTCTGTGAAACAATGATAGTTTTGAATTTTCCAATATTGCAAATTGTCTTGCTATTTTCACCTCCTAGTACTTACTTACCTTTTTTTGCTGGAAAGAGACTCTCAAACTTCTCACGGTAATTTTTGAATTTAGCAAGGATATCTTGGTTATCACTAAAACGATGTTCAACATGTGGCAGCATTTCCTGAGAAAATAAGTACTAAATAATGTGAACAAAACTAGATCTCTCATGATTTAAGTAAAATGTAGCACCTTGTAGGTTAAATCTTGCCCCGCACAAAGATTGGTCTCCATTGGCTGATCTCCAGGGTTGAATAACACTACATCTACTGAGTGTTTTTTTAGTTCCATTCTCATGGCATCACTCAGAGTCTTTAGTGCAGCTTTTGTTGAGGTGTAGACAGAGAGGGTTGGCAAAGGACACTCGGTACAATAGCTAATCATATTTACAATCCGACCCTTAGACTTAATCAAGTATGGAATAAAGGCCTGACTCACTGCCCATGCTCCTATGACATTAACCTCATACTGACGTGTCACCATTGGCCTTGTTAGCCAAATGGCATCCCCAAAGACAAGCTGCGAGGCTGCATTGTTGATCAAACACCAGAGAGCACTGTCAGTTGCCTGAAATTGTAGATTTAAAGTTTAAGGCTAAAAGTGCAGAATGATACCTTAAGGTTCAGTGTATTCAGTTTTGCTTTGTCAAAAAATGGGCAGTTAGAAAACTAAGTTAATAATAATTGAGGCAGGTCTCATTTAGATGAAAGTACTGATTTTGATAGGGAAACAAGGTCCCTAGATAATTAGTTTAAATTTGTAACATTAGAAAAATGCAACCTGGCTATAAAAAAATAAAAATGTGAGATCAAATCTATTTAAACTTAAAACTTTTAGTATCTCCAAATAGGATAAAAAACAGTCAGTGCTGATCTTTTTAGTTGTTAGATGGGCAATTCTGATATTGGTGAATTATTGGACTTTGAAAATTTAAAACTGGGCATACACCTTAACCTGAAAAATACAAACTTTAAACAGTAGTTGACCTTCAAGATATCCCCCACAGCCCCTTTCACTCTCTCGATGGACTGGTCGTCAGTGACATCTAACTGCAAAACAAATAAGTTTTTGTCCACACTTTTCTCAGATCCATTTGGACAGAAAGAGGGATGCCTTTTCAGTGCGGAGCATCCGATACCTTCTAAAATAATATAAGACAACTTGTCTCAAATTGACATTAGTTAGGGTGGGACTGATTTTGACAGACCTTCCTCCAAGCAGGTGGCTATGACAAGAAAGTTGTTTTCTCTGAAAGTCGTCTCTGTTGAGTGAAGGGCTAAAGACAGTCCGAATCCAGAGTCACACCCTGTTATCAGAATAGCTTTTCGTGCCATCGTATATGAATTCCAAATTGTCCAATGTTTTGAAAATAGAAATCTTAGGCTTTGAAGCGGCAACAGGCAACTTTAGTTTAAATAAACATCCCCTTTCATAAATGAATAACTTTTTTGCTTTTTTTTTACGGGGTTAGCTTAAAGCTACCCACGGAGAGGTTTGGAAACAAAAATTCTACGCAAGGAAGAAAGACTTCGTAGGTACCTATGGAGTATGAAAAATTTAGGGATGTTTAAAAGTTCAATTTGGATACATTTTAAAATGTTGTGACACAACTATTTTAAGTTTTGCAAGTGCAAAAAATATATACTTAATCTATTTATTTTATTTTATTTTTTATTTTTTTGTTCTATTTTATCTTTAAAAAAAAGATAGAGTAATATTTGATTCTCGAATTTCATAGCTGCACTTTCATAGGTACCTACGTCTACGATTTATGCTTACATTCCGCTTCCTTTCTTCCTTTTGGATTTCGGATGCGTTAGACTTAACATCGTGTTCTCGAGAAAAGTCTAAATCTCGATCGCGATGCAAATCTTCGTCAAAACATTGACGGGTAAGACCATTACCTTGGAGGTCGAACCTTCAGATACTATCGAAAATGTCAAGGCAAAGATCCAGGTAAGATTTTTAAGCGTTCGTTCCATGGCCTCATCCCAATCTTTAACACTTGTTCCTAAACTTTTAAAGGACAAGGAGGGGATTCCTCCAGACCAACAGCGTTTGATCTTTGCTGGCAAGCAACTTGAGGATGGAAGGACTCTGTCTGATTACAACATCCAGAAAGAATCGACCCTCCATTTGGTTCTTCGACTCCGTGGGGGTGCAAAGAAGCGCAAGAAGAAGAACTACACCACCCCCAAGAAGCAAAAACATAAGCATAAGAAAGTCAAACTTGCTGTCTTGAAATACTACAAGGTGATAATCGCCATTTTTATCCTTTTATTTAATAATTGAACATTGAGGTGAGGCAGGGGCTTTGATTTTTGTGTTAAAACTTGACTGGGCTTTACACAAAGAACCCTGTTGTTTATCTTTAATCTTAGTCTTACAGATATGAAACAGACTTGTAATGTTCCATTTTTTTTGTCAGGTCGATGACAATGGGAAGATCCACCGCTTGAAACGCGAGTGCCCCAGTGAAGGTTGCGGTGCAGGTGTCTTCATGGCCGCTCACTTCGACAGGCAGTATTGCGGCAAGTGTGGACTTGTTTATGTATACAACAATGCTGACGAAAAGTAAAAGTCACCTTGAGGTTTTAAGACAAATAAAGTTGATGGGATGAACCTACCTGATTTTTCTTTTAACTGTCACGGTTCACAAAGCTTGGGTATTATCAAATTTGTCAGACTTTTTTTTCAGTCTGGAGATGTGTCCCTTTTTTCAAGTCTATATCAGATAGCAGGATTGGTGTGCAAGAAAGTTTCTGAAACTCATCATGGTCATAAAGTAGGCCATTTAGGGACAACATCTGCAGATCACCCATTTTCCTAAAAACAACTTTTTCTTATCCCTTTTTTACACCCCCAACTCGGAACACGTGTTGGGTAGGGTCGAGACCAAACCCGACCCATCACTAAATCCAACCCCTAATGATTTCAAGTTGACTCCATTTAAACATCTACAGAATGTAAGATGATGAAAAATGTGCAAATTGAAATAGATGTAAAATTATCTTAATGAAAAGGTCCTTTGAGGCACCTAATACTTTCTTGTAGTTTTCCACTGCCATTGTCTTTTATGGCCTAACCCTCAACAGCTTTAGCATTGGGGCTTCCCAGTGTTGAGAACCGCGCAGGGTGACTGCCTTTCTACTTTTCTTGCCATGTGATGGCTTCAGTTAGAACAATTCTTATTACTGTCCATTCGTTCACATGTTTTGGACTCCTTTATCCCTCAGGGGTGTTTATCCTACTGTAGCCCTCGATATATGCTGCTGAGGTTCAGTATCGGGGCTCGCTGTGTCTGTTACGTTTACTCAGCAGAACTTTTCCCAACTGTCACATTCAAAAATCTCTTCTTTGAAAGCATTTGAACCTCCCTTCGTAGGAATATTGGGGTAGGGTCATCATCAGTATGGGTAAGATATATAGTGACCTCTTGTTAGGCCTATGTAAGTCCAAGAGAGCACGAGCCTAGACTGCCAATCATTTTGTTTGGGATCATTGCCATTATAGGCAGGTAAAAAAGACAAGGAAGGGGGTATATGGGTGTCCATCAGAAGGTAAATCAGCCTTTTCTCATGATTTTAATTTCCTTGCTACGTTCTTGCCAGAGACGACGCATCACAAACTACCCGACACAATTCAAGAGGGTGAAGATATGGGCAAGGGGGACACCTTGTACACACACATTTGGAGGTGATTCAATAAAAAACCGAGTCACCAATGGCTGATAGCAGCTCCACAAAGCCCTTGTAAAATAATTTTGTTCTTAAAGAATTAAAACCAAGAATATGATAAAGGAAATTAATTTCTTTAATTTTTTAAACTTCATATATAAGCCTTTGATAATGAGGATAAACAAACCAAGTAGGTATGTGAAGACTAAATTCTAACGAGACCAGAACAGAAAACTCGGCTGAAATCAACTCTTTGCGATTGAGTCGAAACATACTTTCAATTTTCTGAAAAATAATTTTCGTTTAATTTAAGCTTTTTTCAAAGAAAACTAATTAAGTTTACCTCAATGAAAAAGGTCAGGTTGGTCCCCTTCACATCGTTGAGTTTTGCTGCTAAGATAAGGCAAGCTCCTGCAAGACACTTCCGATTGGTCTTGTTGACAACCATTTTCAAAACCAGCTGGAATCAATCAAAAATTCGACATTGTGGTTTGACAAATAAGGAGCTTAAAATTAATAACCATCTCAAAGTAGACGTATGCCAGTGCCAATGTCAGTATGTCTAGCCCGCACTCTCCAAGTGTAACTTTTCGCATTTCTCTCTTTAAACTTGAATGAGTAAAAAAAACATTGCCTAAATTTGGGTGACTCTTTCCATGTGTTTTACCTTCTTAATTTTGATAATGTGATGAGAAGGTGAGGGAAACGCTCCCTAAACTTTAGGTTAAGTTCTTTCTTAAGCTCCGAAGGTTTAACATATTCAATGACTGAAGTCTGGAAAAGGTTGAGATTTTCATTTTAGTAGCTTAAGAATTGAGAGACAATTTCTTTACTAGGTATGAAGTGAAGGGTAGAAAGGTCCTGTGTTTTCCAGCAATTAGCCATCCCTCCAGGATATAAGGACTGTAATAGATTGACTTGGGTGGTAAACTCAAACAAGAAGTTAACGTTTCACCAACATCACAGAATTCGTGAAGTTCTACAAAAAATTGATTTTTCATTTTAAACGAAGGGAATGAGAATATTTAATGAATTATTACCACTAAAAACCGATGTCTTGTTTTCAACAGGCAATATCCTGGAACAAAAAAGTTGTTTTCAGTCGAGGGTAATTTCATGGGGTGTAGAATTTTTTACCTGGAATTTGGCTGGTTTTCATCTTGCACCCAAGCTGTAGGTCTCAAGAAGTATCCATAAGATGTCTCCTAAAGAAGGATAAATTCCATCATGTTAAAGACAGTTAATAATAATCTTTATAAAGACAGTATCTAAAACACAAAAAATACGAACGAGTCAAGAAAAATTATATCCATTAAGAACAAGTAAGTTATGAGTAGTTTGGTACTAACAAGTTATTTAATTAAGGAAGGCTTAGACAATTTTTTCTCATATTTCATTTGACCAACATGAGGGACATCTCTGAATGGAAAACAAGACTTACAGCAGAAAGTATTTGAAACATTAACCAGAGGAACCAACAAACAACAATCAAAGTGGAGATTCACATTTAAACAGATTAATACTTCCACTCTAACTACTAGGGGGATAACAAAAGTTGTGTTTTCTACATCAAAGTCGAATCAAGTTTCACAATGAATCAATAAATACAATAAAAACTTGTAGGACACACTTAGTGCTGCAAGCCTGATGAATACGTGCTTGTAATAGATGAGGAACCACTCAAAAAAAACCGAAAAAACCTGACATTGGTTGTCACTCACTGTGTAGGGAAGAGGTTTCGTCGAATCCACCTCTTCGATAAGTGGCGTTGTGGGAGCTGGGTTAATTCAATGCAAAAGGTCAGTTAAGTTTTGAAAAGGATGAAGGGGACAGAAGAAGTACACCTAACCACTCACCGTTTATCTCTGTCAAAACAATGGCCTGAGTGACAGATAAGGACCTACGGAATCGATTTCCAGGTGGCCTATTTCGCACCCATAAGTCGGAACGGAACGAGTCGCTAAAAGCACTTGGGCGTCGAGACTCAAGAGCCAAAAATTCTTCCCCTGGCCTCTGTCGTGACTTGTCTTTCCGTCGACGAACAGATAGATTTCTCAGCGAAGAAAGTTTCTCCTTTCCACAGGCAGCTTTCACAGCCCGAATGGAACTGGACCAACGTGAGGCAGCAGCAGGAACCAAGTTTCCAATCGTCAACTTCAAACGATTTCAATAGGTCTTACATTGGATTACTACGTTTGTTAGCTGTTTGCATTGTTAACATAACACAAGGAAGCAAAAGTTAATGTCACACTACATCTTGACATTCTGACAAAAATTGTCCTGATTTAAAATTTCATATTGTGGGTTAACGCAGCCATTCAGGTCGACGAGTAAAAGTCAACCGGTCTGATTCTACACGAGGGATCCAAACTATGATATATTTCACAAAATACCTGATTTTCTTCGTGCTTCAGCATATCTGCCTTTGTCTCTGATGCAATCGGACCTGATTCTGTTAAAGGATGGCACTGAGATCCTGAGGTCCCGTGGCGTCGCATCATGGAATGTTCACTCCTATGCAGAAGAAAAAAATTAAGTTTTCTTATACACTGATGTGAAATAGCAATTTTTAACAAGAGCTGCAATAAAATTTGAAAAGTCCTTTCACAATTTTGGTGTGTCTCAAACTTCATGATCAATCTTTGGAAAATAGTTTTGCTTGTCTGCTAACTTCAGATAGGAAATTGGAAATATAAATAAGTTTTCAGTTTTGAACCTCAATGGCTTTGAATGAAGAGGAAAGCAAGATTTTGTCAAAATAATCAACTGACAAAAGAAGGAAGGTGATTTGTCTTGCAAACCACTTTAAGATCTGTCTTGAAAATCTTTTAATGCTTGAGATGCACTTGATTAAAATAGCTAAAGTCTCAAAGTACCTGATGCCAAACCTAAGAAAGGAAAATATTGTTAAATTTGGCAAATATTAGTGTTTGTTTCTCTAAACAGAAAAAAAGAGAACTTTTTTTTAAAAATCTAGATGAGTTCATTTTCGTTCGCAGACTCATCCATTATTGTTACTCCAGAACTGAACATTTCCAGGAAAAAATACTAACCTGTGCTGAATTTTTCCAACAGTGTGAGTCGTCTTTTGGTAAGGTAAAACACTGCTCACAGCAAAAGGTATTTTTTTCTGGGCAGATACAAATACAAGACGTTCATCACCGCTGAGCTGCTTCAAAATTTTATTTATTCATTACAAGATTATCCATCTGTTGAGCTTGTTTTAAATGCAGTTACCACTTTCTCTCCTGTTCCAGGAAAGCCCGGCAAAAATCTTATCTCCTTCACACTACTTGAGCTGTTTTCGGAGCATGTTCCTGACACCTTTCGAAACCGGGGTACTACAAGTATTCGCAAAACAAATTGTAACATTTTAATATTTCACAATAAAAAAAGAACCTCTTTGAACAGAGACTGGTCCAAGTGGCAGAACATCGAAACCTTCAGGAGGATTTGTCTTCAAAATTTCTAGGTCGTCAGTTTTGAGAGTTGAAACTCTTTTTCGACTGGCCCTCTTTTTGCGATGATCAGTTGCACTTGTCAAATGTTCAGACCCTGCAAACCTTTTAAAACCATACCGAGTTAATGTTTATAATACACACGAACTAACGACCAAAATTTAGACAGTTATTTTCTGAGGCTCTGAGGTAGAGTTTATCTTCTCACCTTCGATTCCAATTATCCATTTCCACCTTTTCAACCTCGTCGTCCGTCTCATAGTCAACAACAAAGCTAGCCGGACCATTCTCGGCAGACAACTTTGCTTCAACTTAAAAAAAAATCTATTGTTATTAGTCATGGATCGCACATTTTGGGGGTATATTTACCTTTACACTTGATTGTAATATTTTTTTCTATTGAGTTCCTCAACCTTTTGCATTCTCTATCACAAGCTTTTTGACCGTTTGTTCGTCGCTCTTGCCACCTCACACGTTGGATTTTCCGTCGTTGAAAATCATGCAGAACTCGAGTTCCCTTGTAATTGATTTACCGTTTATAATAGTTGGACAGGCAATATCCAGTCGTTGAAAATTACCTTTAAACAATCGAGCCTTATGTCATCTGGTTCACCATCTGCCTGAATGTTAGCCAAGAAGGATATGGCAGCAACCCTTCTCCTTGACAGGTCGAGTCTCACTAGGGATGGCGACCACATTTTTTTGAACTCAGTCTGACGCTTGGCAAATCAAATTAAGAGATAGATTATTTGTAAAATCAGACCAGCAGGCGTTATAGTTTAAAACAAACATTTAAATCTAAAAAATACTTTGGGAGATTGAACAATTGACAGTAAAAGTTACCTTCAAGGCATGAATAACAATGTTATTATATGCAGAAGCTCATGGTCAGCTGTTTTATATCAGGAGGTGACAAAAACAGCTGACCACGCTCTCTCTTTATCTCGCCTCCCCACCACGCGACTCCCGTGCAGTGCGCGCCTCCTCTTTGAGAATGCACGCAGCGTGTTTGCCTCATTCCTAGACATCTGTGTAGAGCCAGAGTGAGAGTTGTGCACAGCTTTTTAAATCTTACAAAGCTGAAAGCATTCCGATTCCCACACTTGTAAATATGTCCTCAGTTTTTTTATTTTTCTTGTAGTATATTGCTTTTCATTTATATCCTCTAATTGTTTGTTTTACTAAACTGGTACCTTTTGTATAATTGATTTTACCCTATGAAAATATGTGATCATGTTTTTATCAAAAAATTTCACTCCCTAAACATTGACTAGTCAAGTTGGCCGAGTGGTCTAAGGCGCCAGATTTAAGCTCTGGTACAC
>Ga0194133_10007987_pt1 | contig 12482 bp, 3 predicted proteins | sample TA2KigOf40mmetaG_FD_155448 | JGI IMG/M metagenome (GOLD analysis project Ga0194133, IMG submission 155448) | Freshwater microbial communities from Lake Tanganyika, Tanzania - TA2015055 Kigoma Offshore 40m | ecosystem: Environmental > Aquatic > Freshwater > Lake | place: Tanzania: Lake Tanganyika...
CAACCGATCTGTGAAGTGCAATAAAAATTAAACCCTTCTTCTTGAGAGAACCAGGAAGTAAAAAAAAACTTGAAGAATTAGGGAGAAAAAAATATGAATTTCGGATGAAATACAAATTTTGGCCTAGCGCAGACACAAACAGCAAAGGGAGCATTAATTGTCTGACCTGATCCTCCTTTGCCGCCGTTTGCGTCCTTTGCTTGTGGCTGGCCAACCAGAAAAAACCTATATTCACTAACAAAAAAAAAAGACATTTAGTTAATATAGATACAAAATTAATTTTATAAATGCTATCAGAAACTCATGTTTTTTAACTCTTTAAATGAAATCAATGTGAAAATTATATTATTTTCCCCAATTGAATGACGATAAATTAGTAAGAAAATAAATTGATTAGAGTCAAATTACACATAAATGCTGAGAGGGCTAAAGAAAACCGACAAGTGCAAAAATGTTAAAAATTGAGATTGATCGCTACTATTGTTTAAAAAAATGTTGAATATTTTTTTACTTTTGCAAATGCAAACTTAATGAGAAAAAATATTTTCATTAAGAAAATGCAGTTACACGTGTTGTTTAACTGCGTAATTTGTTTATTGTTTGTTTTCGCTCTTTTTACACACTCAGCAAGATTTTTGGCTGTATTTAAATTTATTCTCCGAAACAGGCAGTTTTCTCATCTTCTCAGATGTAATTATATGTTTTGGAGAGGTAGGTCCTACTATAAGCCATAGTTTCCCCATGTAGATGGTTTGAGTTTTAAAATGGCAGTCAGACAGACTGCGCTGCACACGTAATTATAATAGTTTCAACGATGATAATTCTATTTTTTGATTTAACCACCGTTTCTAAAATACGATCAGACTTCAGAGAGGTTTTAATGACTTCCTCAGTTCGTTTTCTTCCAATGACTTTTCCTGCACAATTAACAATATTTTTGAAAAGAAAATGAATTAGGGAAACAAGAATAGCCATCTCTATAATGTTTGGTAAAAAAAACAAATGATCAAGTGTTGTTGCCTTAACAGATGTTTTATTTTGCTCAGACAGAAGGATGATTATAACCAATATTTCATTGTTGAAAAAATATAATAATCATCGAGATATTAGGCTAGTTCCAAAACTTTATTTTTCATTTTTGATGGTTTAAAAGAGGGCAGAAATCTCTTTTTATTATCTTTAAGGTACATCTGAGATAGACCACACAGACACAAACTTCTTGAATTCTTTTTATAATCTTACAAAAAGGGGTGGAGGGGGGTGAAAACAAACAGCTTTGAATAAGTGAATTTCCAAGATCCTATCGATTTTATGCTCCAATTATCAGGTAGTTTTATAGTTGTCTTTTATCTTCTTGCAATCGTTACGATTCGTCCATAAAATCTTTGCAAAAGGAGGCCGGGTGACTAAACAGCTGTAAAAGTCGGTATTCAGATTTTCTGATGATCTCAACTTTATGTGACATTTGCAATTTGCAAGTTGCGCCATGAATAGCTCGTCTAATGATCAATTCTTCATTTAGTTGCCATTGAGGCGACTTTTACTGAGAAATAAAATTTAGAATAGTGTCTGTTTTGGAGGACCAACAGAACCCACTCCCCTACTCTTTTTCTGGAACAAAGGAATGCCGCTTCGTGTAGCTCTGGTAGGTCTTCTCCTCCAACCAGTAGAAAGGAACTCCGCCTCCATCTGCCCAGACAGACTGGACCTCTTGGTTTGGGAGCGCTCTGGGCGTCGAACTTTTGTTTTCCGTCGATAGGTGGCGTTCTTTGCTGACAATTCTGGACAAAATGGCTCGATCCGGGGCCCAGACTTGAGGAAAACGCGCGCGCGCTCGACATTCGACTCGTCCCACTTTCATGCGGAGGAATTCCTTACTTGGAACTACATTCATAATGGCGTCGTTTTTCAGTTTTATGGTTTGTTGAGGTCCTACTAAACATTTGTGCTTAAGAGATTTTAGTGAAGCGCACACAGCCAGAATGTGTTGGTAAAAGATTCTTAAGGGGCATAAAATTATATTTATGTCTTCATTTAGCTATCAGATTTGTATAAAGTTGAACTCTAAAATTTCTGTTAGAAATAAAAATGAATTGCCAATGAATATTGTTGATTTGAAAATGATTTTTATATTGAAAATGGCAAATCAACTTAGGCATGTCAAGCGGTCAGCTGCTTGGAAATTATCTATTTCCATTTATTTTCTCGTAGAACATTTTTCTTATCACATTTTTCTATCAACACATAAAAGAGTGCTTAACAAGATAATGAGGTGATTGCAAGTCCATCAAAGGCACTTAAACATATTGCAATACCATTTGATGCATGTAAAAAAATCCAATTTTGAGTTTTCTATCAAAATAATCTAAGTTGAAAAATAATGTTTGACAAATTTTATTACTTCACTAAAAAGGAAACAAATTGAAGAATGTGATGATGTGTTTTGTAAAAAATAACGTGGTTTATGACGAATAATATAGTCTTCAAATTCAATGTGCAAAAAGAAGGCACTTGATGCCATTTCCACAACCTATTTTAGATGGTGTTCAAAATGTATCACATTAATAGAGTTATTTCAACTTCTAGACATTTTTCAGACACCTGTTGTCTTTTTCACGTTGTCTGACGCAAAAAATGCGTTTTATTACCAGTTTTATTAGTTTAAGTGCACTTTAATCGTTTTATGTTGTAGTTGCCAAAATAAATGTGACTCTAATGGCGGGCGTAAAAATACTGCCGGCTGATGCGTAACTTAAGCGGTAAAGGCGGTACGTGTTCCGGCCGCAAAGGCGTGGTTGGGCTGGCAAGCCGTCGTTGGCAGCTGTCGGCAACGCAAAACGACGCCGGCATTTTATTAATATTCCAACATTTTTAATTCTCCAAATTCCTGAATGCTCATCAAAGAAAGATGTCATAAATGCTTGTTCGTGATGAGCCGTTATGAAAAAACAATGAAAAATAAGCGCTTCAAAAGACAAACTTCTTTAAGTAACCATCTATTCGATTTCTGTGTTTTATTCACCCTTTTTGGATTATTTGAATCGTCACAAAAATCTAGGCTTCTGCAAATAGGACCAAATTTAGATACAATGAAGATTTAAGAGGAATGCAAATAAAAAGGAATCGAATGAGAAGAGAAAGAAAGTCGCCTTGTAGGCAAATCAATTCAGTATTTTTTTTAACTTTTGTGTATCTAAAGTGAATCCAAACTGCTTTCAATACCAAAAAATAGGAATGTTGGACTACCAGACAGTTTTTCTTCACTCCAAACTGCAGACTTTTCCTTTTATCGGTCTTCTCTAGAGTTTTGTAAACAACTTTGGTTAAACAAACAGGCAGAAAAATGGTCCTATTTTTCTTTGAATCAGTTGTTTTCTTGGTTTGCCTTTTTACTTAGGCCCCTTTATTCTGATTCTTTCTTTTGTATTTTCACAGTGAGCTCGTTTACCCTTCTTTTATTACATCTTTATTTTGGCTTTGTAGGATATAAGAAATATGGGCGCCAAAGGTAGGATTAAGCTGAACGGTTCTTTACAAAATGGATCCCAAGGGTGTTTGCAATGAAAAAGGCATATAAAGAAAGGAAAAAAGTATCAAAATAAAAAAAGAGTTCTCTAAAACGTTTTTGCTTATCAATCTGCCGATACCAAATGAAGAATAAAAATAATCTGTGCCTTTTTTTACTCAAAATGAAAAACCTATATGGTTTTTTTTAGCTTGTGTAAAGAACTGATTATTCTAACACTAAATCACATTAATGAGAGTTGTGTTGACTTTACAACAGTTCTTTTTTTGACTGAAAGTTGTGTCTTATAGTCACTTGATTTTCAATTTGATAAATTTGAATAAATGAGTATAAGAGATAATTCTGATCAAGTTTCTGCACAACAATCAATCCTGACTGAGATAATCATATCATAGAAATGATTAATTAGGGCAAATATCCAGGGGTCAAAGATTTTGCCCAGACCGGGGATTGAACCCCAGTCTCCCAGTTCTCAGTCAGTTGCTCGTATCATTAGGCTACAGCCTATATGTGTGATCTCTATCGAAAGGATTTTTAACTAATTTTCAGCACTTCACTTTTCTTTAACAAAGTAGATCTTAACATTTTTTTTCACTTCCATGCAAACAGACTATCTTAATGAAGCCATCCGTCATCGACCAATTAAGAGAACGTGTCGTTAACGGCTATTTCAAGCATTGTTTTTCATTTAATTGGAGTTGAGTTGAGCTTGTTGTGAAGAAAATTGAAACGAATGTCTGCATAGAAATTCAAACTCAAGGCTTTTTCTTCTTTTAGACAACACGACAAGCAAGAATAATGGCTAAATTTTCACAACAAAGCTTACCATAATTGAGTTAGGTCTGACAAGAATCCACGAACACAGAAAATGATACTTGGTTCTATTTTTCGTTTGCATCAAATGTCTTTTCAATTCGACAACAAGTTGTGAACTGACCGAGAAGGCTTAAATTTTTAAGATCAAAGCCTGCTGAATAGTCCTTTTGACAAGGCAGTAATACCTATCTATATTGTAACCCTAAAACTTGGATGGACTAAAAATGGGAACACCTGCAATAATATCTACAATAAAACTAAGAAACCTGTAGGATTCGTTTACAACCCTTCCCTGGAATCCATCGATAGGTAATAAAAAGAAAAGACAACTAAAAGAAAAAAGAATGATTTCAGTTCCAAAACTCTTTGTAAATATATTTTTTTTAATTGTCATCAACCAAGAATTCATTTTGTTTATAATATCAGAATCCTTTTGCTGCGTGGGTTGGCGGTCAGTTTAAGAAGGAAAATATACCCTGGGAATGGATATATTCAATAACAGATGATGGCTCCATCTCAAGACCTGAAAAAATAGTCAAATAATTAACAAAAATATTTTTTATTTCATTTTAGGTAAGCCAAGAGTTCTCTTAAAATTTTAGATATTGCTATTTCTACACCAATCAGGTCAGACAAACTCTTATAAAATTTCTGAATAATCTGAAAAAGCTAACTTAAAAGGAAAGGAAAGATTTTTAAAGTGTTCTTACCTTTAAACATTTCCTGAAGTTAGTTTGATCGTATTCTCATCTCAAAACGTATCAAGCATGTCCGATATCTTTTTTGTAGTTGCAATTAGGCACGATATTAAAAGATATGAAGCCTTTTTCGGCGATGATCTGAAAAAGGAATTCGATTTCATTTAATCTAAACATGATAGCACATAAATATTTAAAGGATGGGGAAAGTCAACATCTTCATATATTCATTTTGAAGTAAATACATCTTCAATAATTTAAGTTTTTGTTATTGTTCATCGATTTATTTTTCGAGCTGATACTTCAAGGACCTGGCCATTTGACCGGACCTTACATTACAACTAAATGAAAAGAAAATTTCCTCGGTAATAAAAAATCCTTTTTTCGTTGGATTCTTTCAAAAAAAGCTCGAATCTTCAAGGTTAAGTTTTACGATAACGGTGGACAGAAATTTCGGCCTAACAGGCTAACTTTGTCCACCATGCCTGTCATATACCTTTTTCCTTTTTCGTGCAAAAACAGGCTTCAAATGAAATTATTCTACAAAATAATTTTAACCACACAATTCCAATTCAGTAAGTAATGGTCGATAAAAAATAACTTGTGTTTTACAATTCTCTCTGTTCTTTCTGAAAACAATTCCCTGTTATGTGGGAGGGTTGTCAAAAAAAGAAGACAATTTTGTCGTCGAAACCTGGAAAAACATTTATTGCTCTCAATTATCAAGCAGTCATACCCAACTTAATTACATCACGTCTTTCAACTGCTGTAATGTCAAGTGCGACTAGATTGATAGGGATAGAATGTCCGAAAAGTGTGTTTAAACAAATTTTGAAATTGTTCAAAAACTATTTATTATTGATTGTGGGTCAGAGCTTTTGAAAATGAATGAATGTGGAAAAGGTTTTTTATTTTTTTTCACCCATCCGACATTTTTCATGCATTTTTGTCTGAGGAAGAGGTAAGAGGAAAGTGAAGATATAAAACTCATATCCATTGCTCATATGAGAAAAAGATAAAAAATGGGTTTTTGAGCCGCGTAGAAGTAAAGATACTGACTGGGCTATAAAAGCAGAAACTTTTTTTCCTTTCTAATAATAAATTGAGTTGTTCATATAAATTAAAAAGATAAGAAATTCAAGATTAATGAATGATGAACGATTTTCTTAGGTTAAGGTGAACAGCATATATTAAAAATGAAATAAAACTAAATAGACATAAAATTAGTAGAAATAGTATGTAAAAAAAACAACAACTGAGAAATGTTTCAGCCGTAGAGTTCCTTCATTTGTGGGCTCGGTCGTTTGCAATAAATCACTTGCTAGGAGGGGGACCAAAGGGTTCTAGACATCCTCTATCACACACTTGCACACAAAAGGGAGGAGAGTTGGGGAGGGCTGAGTTCGGGGTAGGGGAGGGCTAAACAAAAAAAGATTGAACGAATATCCAATTCCCCTCTGCATCGCTATCGCTCGCCTGACTTGATTCCCTGTTTAAAAAAATTTACATTGGCTATGAGAGGAAGAAAAACTGTTTTAATTATAATACCCAATTGATGGAAGAGAAAAAAATCTGAGATCTGTATCGTTACATTATTTGAAAGGAAAATATCAATTGAAATTAAGGAAGACAGAAAAATAGTTTCTCCCCTAAAGACATTCCATTGCACCAATCAGTTTTGTTAAGTGAAATGAGTTTAGTCAAATTCCGGAGACATTTATCAACGTCTTTCGTTTTTGCAGACAAAACATTTCAGATTCACTGATAGGGCAATGAAACGAACTAGACCTCTCTTTTCCGGAGCATCAAATTTGTAGTCGAAGTGAGTAGATGGCTGGCCATTTATATGAAGAGAGCCTCATAGTTGGTGTCTATACAAAGTTAACTATACCCCAAAACCACACATTGTGTAATTCAACGCGTTCATAATAAATGAAGTGCGTGGGGCTTAGACGGTCAAGTCAATTTTATTTATTTCACACGAGTAGTATGAATGCAACAATCATTTACCTCTACTTTTCCTGTTTATTAAGCCATAAAGTGGTTTATTTTTCAGTAACAGTAAAAGTCAACGTTTTAGTAGTCGGTATCATCATAAAGATCGAAATCATTTTACAGCTATCTATAACAACGTGTTTAACACAGTTTTAGAGCGTCATAAAATTACTTTAACAGATGATGGAGAGACAGAGTTGGTGCTAGAGAAAAGGGGAAAGGGAATAAGGTTTGGGTTAAAAGAAAAAATCTTAATAAATGTCAAGCATAAAAGGCTTATGAAAGAAAAATTGACATAAAGTTTTGCAGTTTTCTATTGGAATTTTAACCGTCTCTTTCTTCCCACTCCCTTTTTCGTTGCAGATGTCAAACTCAAACGCGCTGCTTATCCTCAGTTCGTTTTAACTGGCTCAGTTTTTTTGGAAACTTCTTTTTTTGCATGCCATCAACTACAAAGTTCTAGGCATCCCACTGGGACTGCTTCACTACATGGAAGTCTGATTCACCCAAAGGGGTGTTTAGTTTGGATTCTCTTTCTCTTCTTCTACCCCCTCTTCCTATCCTTTTCCTTTACCTTCTTCATCTATTGCCTAACCCCACCTTCACAAACATAGACATTGACTCTGACTGTAGACCTCACTCACCCTTACAATTTCCAACTACTTTCTCTCACTCTCTGTCTATTTTGGGCAATTGAGATAGCATAGTGAGTGAGTGTTATTGGAAAATCGTATGAGAAAAACATTTATTGCATGTATCCTTAAATGGCGTTGCTTTTTTTCCTCTCCAATTCAGATCAATGATAATTATGGTGTGAACATAGAACAAACGATGATTCAATTGGGTGTTTATGTTCTTTTTCTCATTAATGACAACAAAATTTGAATGATTACTTTTGACAGAATGATGCAATTATCACCACACTTAAAATATTACAAGATTTTAATTTCGCGTAGTTCTGTTTTTATGCTTTAGAATAGAATAGAAAAACTTTTATTTGGACTCATTATTCTAATACAACACAGTTATATTGACTTTACAGGACTACCTAAACCATACAAAAATTCTATCACGTCAAAACAAGCTTTGTGTCTTTTAGATTAACGCTCCTTAAATTTAAATTTTCAGAGAATCAGAAAAGGTACGTTAGTCTAGAAACATTATCATCATTCACATTGTTGTAAAATAAAGCTCACTTTTTTAAGATTGTCCAGCATGTATTAAAAATTGAATCTTCTTTATGGTGGTAAAAAGACAAATATTTTTAGTCTTCTTATGATCAATCTGATGTCGCCGTGGCCTAATGGTTATGGCATCTGACTGAGAACTGGAAGACTGAGGTTCAATTGTCAGTCTGGGAAAAATATTTGACCCCTGAATTTGCCTTAATTAATCATTTCTATGAGATGATTATCTTAGTCAGAATTGATTGTTGTGCAGAAACTTTATCAGAATGACCCCTTTTTCGTTCAATTACATTTATCAGTAAAAATCAATTGAATGTAAGACACAACTTTCAGTGACAGGAATTGTAATAATACTGCAATGGGCACGAAACAGTTTGTCGAAAAGTAGTCTTATTAATAAGTATGAATTCTTTTAGATTTTGATATCATTCTCCACCCCTCCCTTAAAATTATAATTTGAAATTTTATGCATGTAAGCATGGTCAGAAATGTTTGAACCAATGAAGTCTTTCAGAATTCATACAAAAGTTTAAGTTTGAAAATTTGAAAAACTTCGAAAATATCCATCCACCCTCACTCAGTTAGAAATTCCCCTCTAACTTTCTTTCATTCTTGCTTTCGGGTTCTTGCCTATAAATAATTCATATCAACGTCCATCATAAATCTTATATTTTTCCCATATCTAGCCATCAGCACTTTGTATGCTGAGATGATTCTTTCTCCATCTTTGTTGGAAGTACAATTTCCCTCAGACATTAATTAAAGTTGGGCAAGGTTTTCTCTTAATTTAGATGCTAGAAACGAAAAGTTAAACAAGGAATGTTCCTTAGCCTATTGTCCACACTTTTCACCTTTTGTTAATTAAGATGTCTCCTGTCCAGAGAGGTCTTTTCTGTGATGTAATTATGCCTGCATGAGGTATGTTTCATCTATCGGGTAAGGTGAGCTCGATCTAATCAGTCTTTGCGGGTTTTCAGAGAAAAGAGATAAGGCTGTCTGCTCAAACAACTTTGAAAGATTTACAGCTGAAGATTTTTATTTATGTAGACACCTTCAGCAGACAACGGTTTGGCTGCTTTGAATTCTCAAAAGTTCTCTGTGCAACACATTCATCATAGGTTTAAGAGCACCCTGGAGAAACACTCACTGTAAAAGCTAAAATAAACAATTATTTTCTCAATGCACCTTAGCTCCTAAATAGCATTTTTACATAGCATTGATAACTTGAAATAAAACTATCGTTTATTTTTCATTTCTTCGACAAAATATGGCAATTATCAAAAGAAAAACCCATACTCTTATCTCAGAATCTTGACTTCTTCAGCAAAATAACTTGACTTTAAAAAGCAATTCAACATAGATTTAAACTGAAGTATGGTTTTTCTTTTTTCAGCTATTATCTAAGTTTTTATTTATATTTTAGAACAAAATTATATCAATTTAAAAATGGAATTTTCAAGTTTCCTTTCCTTTTTAATAATTCACAATTTTCAGCTTTAAGTTGTTAATTTTCAAATCGTCTAAAACACGATGTTATTCCAACAGACACATTCTGAGCTAAAATTGAAAAAACGTTTGAAGCCTCGGGCAATTTTGTTGTTCACTAATTGAGAGTATAATTTATACTGTCAAACACAAGGAGATTTTCATTTTCTCCTTCCAAGCCCCCAAGAATAAAATAACTTTATTTTTATAAGAGTTATTACCCTGTCGCTTGAGATATTTTTCTTAACCAATAGATAAATTACAAATTCGAATATTTCATGCTCGGGCAATCTTCCCGTAGATTTAAATTAAGCTACATTTTGGCAAACCACAAATTATTCCACAAACTTTTTTGTCTGTTTTTGTTCGAAAGATCGCAAGCTACTTGAGCCTGAATAACTCAATTCATTACCTTATTATGGATGACCATCTAAATTCAAAAAATCTTTTAAAAAGTTCAAAATTATTTACGTTCTGGTTGTGGTTTAGCAATGTGGTCAGGGTCTGCATTGTCCTCAAATATTTTTGCATTAACTTTTAAATGATAGAAAAAAATCTCAAGTTGGACAATAGAAATTAATTTTGATTGCACATTAACAACACTTTTTTCTTCTAATTTTTTATGTCCATTAATTATTGTTCTTCCAGTCTGCAGCTTCTTATTGGTTCAGCCTTCTAACCAGTAAATTTATTGTTTGAAAAAAAACGTGGTGGTCTGTTGGACATGTTGCGCTCTATACTTGTCGTAATAACCATTGATTGAGACGATCTACATACTCGGTTATAATTACATTTCCAAGACAACATAGTGGGGAAGGCGTGGCAGACAAAGATTGTTATTCTGCTCACCTATATATTTTTATCTGGCAGGCATGGACATGCCATGCTACCTAAAAACGGTTTGGCCGGCTTCAACAAAAATCCCTTAGCGAGCCAAGGGTTCTATTCTACCATCAAGGAAACCCTGTATTTATTCACCCCCTTACCTACTTTACTCACATTGGCCGTATACTTCTTCATTTCTGTTTCTTTCTTTCTTTTAAACAGACTCAGTTTGCTGGGAAAATTGGCTAAAATCTGCTTTGTCTTTTTTCCTAAAGTTAGTTTGGAAGAACATTTTTTCATTTTCTTCTAGCCAAACCAAAACAGATGTTGGTTGGTTTTTGCCTCACAATTATTTTTTCCTGAACACGCACATACTCTGGTCATTTTTATACAGAAAATTTCAGTATGGTTTGATATAAACTAATTTCCAAATCAGGCATGAATAATCTTTTTAAAATAAAAATGATCCATGTGTTCGCAACTTGTCGGGCAAATAAATTGTTTAAACCAACTGAACGAGCTTGTTAAAACGAAAACATTTGTGCTACACTTTAAATATATGGGTTGAAAAGGCTGTTCCATTTATGAATTGGAATTTTTTTCATTGATAAATTGTAGTTATTATATTACAATTTTGTTATTTCAGATTGTTATTCTGACTTGAGATAAAAATTTGCTGTAGTTTAAAACTGAGTTTTTCCCCCTACCTACCCGTAGGCTGTTGTTTTAAAGTGTTGCACTTATTTTTTGAGCTTTCTGCCACAGTTTTCATGATTTATGAGGGACATGTTACCGTAATAAGCTTCTTGTTTGTTTGCCTGCTCTTTATGCACATGTGTAAGAGTGGGAAGAAAAATGAGAGGATACATAAGAAGACACGCCTTTTTCATCTCGAAGAAGGAGTGTCAGTGACACCAGAAACTCGCATTCCTGGTTTTAAAAACAGCGTCCCCAATTTTCGTGATATATTTCAGTTTAAGGATAAGCTAAGCTATAGCAAGAAAAAAGCAGAAGCACCAATGTGCTGAGCGTAGACAAAGAGAAAAATGGCCCATCTCTGGTCCAACACTTTGCATTTGGCACAAACTCGAGAAAAACTGCAAAAAATTAATTAAGACACACTTTTGTACGAAGATCATCGTGGTTTGGCAGGAGGGGCGTGCTGGCTAGGCTGTGAAAGCCGATTCCACACCTTTGATTAACTTGGTAATATTTTGCCGTGATAAATCTTGTGCCGTATTAAAGTTGAACGTGCTGCCATCTATGGTACTATTCATTATTCAAAAGCTGAAGTTTTAATAGGTTTTCGTGATATATGGCCAAAGTAAGAAGGATAGGGAAAAAAGGGGATTCTTGAAAAGAAAAAGTCTTCGGGAGCCCAAAATTCTTCGAAGAAATTTCCCATCCAGGGAATATTTAAAAGAACTTATTCGAATGAATGCATTTCGTATCGATCAATTATTTGACTTTGCTTTGGAAATAGACTTTTTTATTTTTTTATCAGCTTGATATTGAGCAATTTTTCGCGAGTGTATTTTGGGATTGGTCCCAAACAAACACCAAATTAGTAATTATAAAGCTAGAGCAATCAACATTTAAAAGCAAAATGTATTTAAGGAATTTTTTTGACCAAGTGACTTCACCGCTCCGAAACAGATTTGATTGTTATTTATTCTATCCAAGTCCACGATTGTGTCTATCTGCTTACCTAGTCCACTCTTGGACCAATCTCAAACGACCTGAGCGTGCTGTAGCTGGTGGGGTGTGGAGTAGAAGTCTAGGAAAAATATAACTTAATTTTCTCTACACAGATATCGAACTGTGGGGGGTGACAGGCTTCTACACAAACCGCACAGTGGGATATTCCCTCGCTCTCGATCTCTTCATCGTCTCTACCTTTAGTTTTCTATTTGTGGTTCAAGCCAAAAGTCTATTACATATCTGAAAAGA
>Ga0194133_10007988_pt1 | contig 12480 bp, 8 predicted proteins | sample TA2KigOf40mmetaG_FD_155448 | JGI IMG/M metagenome (GOLD analysis project Ga0194133, IMG submission 155448) | Freshwater microbial communities from Lake Tanganyika, Tanzania - TA2015055 Kigoma Offshore 40m | ecosystem: Environmental > Aquatic > Freshwater > Lake | place: Tanzania: Lake Tanganyika...
TATAACTTCTTCTGCATTTACGTCCCAGACATTACGATCCGGTGCTATTATGCTAACATGTAAAGACATTTTCTATTTACCCCTTCAAGCTTTTTGCTTTGTTAATTGCTTCGTCTATATTGCCTACAAGGTAAAATGCTTGTTCTGGTAATTCATCAAGTTCACCTTTCAGGATCATATTGAATCCTTTTATGCTATCCGCTAGCGATACATATTTACCTGGAGAGCCTGTAAATACTTCAGCAACGAAGAACGGTTGCGATAAGAAACGTTCAATTTTTCTTGCACGAGCAACCGTTAATCTATCTTCTTCAGATAATTCATCTAAACCTAAAATTGCAATGATATCTTGTAGTTCTTTATATCTTTGTAAAGTTTGTTTTACAGACTGAGCTGTAGAATAATGCTCTTTTCCAACAATATCTAGTTGTAGCATAGTAGATGTAGAGTCTAAAGGATCTACAGCAGGATAGATTCCTTTAGCTGCTAAGTTTCTAGAAAGTACTGTTGTCGCATCTAAGTGGGAGAAAGTTGTTGCTGGAGCAGGGTCAGTTAAGTCATCGGCAGGAACATATACAGCTTGAATTGATGTAATTGAACCTTCTGTTGTAGATGTAATTCTTTCTTGAAGTGCTCCCATTTCAGTTGCTAGTGTAGGTTGGTAACCCACAGCTGAAGGCATACGACCTAGTAAGGCAGATACTTCTGAACCAGCTTGTACGAATCTAAAGATGTTGTCAATGAATAGTAGAACGTCCTGTTTATTAACGTCTCTAAAGTATTCGGCCATAGTCAAAGCAGTCAGACCAACTCTCATACGAGCTCCTGGTGGTTCATTCATTTGACCATATACAAGCGCAACTTTAGACTCACCTAAATTCTCCTCGTTAATTACTTTGGATTCTTTCATTTCCATGTAAAGATCATTTCCTTCACGAGTTCTTTCACCTACACCACCAAATACAGATACACCACCGTGTGCTTTAGCAATGTTGTTGATAAGTTCCATAATTAAAACAGTTTTTCCTACACCCGCACCACCGAATAATCCGATTTTACCACCACGTCTGTAAGGAGCAAGTAAGTCTACAACTTTAATTCCTGTTTCAAAGATAGAAGGCTTTGTTTCTAATTCAGTAAAAGAAGGAGATGATCTATGGATAGGTAGCGTTTTATCAACTTTAAGATCACCCATGTTATCTACAGCTTGTCCTAGGACGTTGAAAATACGTCCTAAAGTTGGTTTTCCAACTGGAACGCTTATCGCTCCTCCCGTATCTGAAACAGACATACCTCTTTTTAGGCCATCTGTAGATGTCATAGAAACAGCTCGAACACGATTGTTTCCTAATAATTGTTGAACTTCACATGTTACAGCAGATTCTCCTTCTCCAATTATGATCGCATTATAAATTTTAGGAAGTTTTCCGTTAGGGAATTCAGCGTCCACTACAGGACCTATAATTTGAGTTATAAAACCAGTACTTGTTGCAGTTGTAGCCATATTACTTTTTCTTTCTCCGAATAAGAATGTAAAATAATTGTTTCGTAATAACTTTGTATTTTATGATACTCAATATGTGAAAATTAAGGGTATAAAATTTACAATATTTGTAAACGTTTAAAGTTTACTTTTAAAGTGCTAGGTATGAAGAATAGAGATGTTTTTTTTTGGAATCTTTTTGTTTGAATCACTTAAAAACTTTCAATGTTAGTATAAATTGTCGGATGACATTCGACCTGTTGTTTTAAGCCAATTTTGAGCCTCAATATAATTATTTGGGGCTAACCGTATTGCTTGTTTCCAGTATTCAGCAGCTTTATCAAACATCGCGCGAGCGGTCTCAAGGTCTTTCCTTTCAGAAGCTTTAACCCCCTGATAATGATAAATAACTGCAATATTATTCATTGCTGGGGGAAGTCTGGAGTTTAGATCAAGAGCTTGGTGGTAGTATTCTAGAGCTTTAACATATTCTCCATTACTTGCATATATTAATCCTATATTGTATAAGATGTAACTTCGATCATATGGGTCATCTTCGAGTCTTAAAGCTTCGTAATAATTTTCCAAAGCTTCAGCGTACTCACCTTCTGATTGAGCCGACATTCCGTCTCTATAATATGAGAATGCTTCTTTTTCTTGTCGACTTGCAGGTAGAACTTTTAATACGAGATCAGCAAGGACTGTAAATGTTTTATCAATGAAATTATCATTTTTTTGAAATCTAGGCATTTTGTGTTTAGAAGTTAGCTATTTTTCATATGAAATTATCTTACTTTCTTTTGAGAAAGATATTTAGATTTCTAAGAACTTTATGCATTCTTGAATAGATTCTTTTGTATAATTAAGAAAAAAGAACGTTTCATAATTTATAAATTTACCTTGACACAATAAATTCAAGCTAATTTAAAAGTTTGTGTTTAGTATTCTGGAACAATAAAAATTATTGTAAGAATAGTTAGAAGAGTATTTATTTAGGAGAAAAACTTTGATTATAACGAATTGTCGATCTTTAATAAACTTCCAGAATAGTTTTCGTCTATTAAGAGGAAGTTCTTTCCTAATGTTTGATTTTAGTTACCCAAACCGTCGTATTGTAAAGAGATTTCTGACTCCATATAAAAGCGATATTGATGATACGCTTCTTCTAACAAACCCTTTGACCATAATACCTTTAAAAGGATCACCGCTTTTATCATCTTTGGATGAAGGAGCCCAATCTAGTTTAATTGATTTAAGTATAAGACCAATTTTAAAAGTAGATAAAAAAGTTAAGAAAAACGATAAAGATGATGATAGAGAAGTTGAAAAACTAAAACTTAAAATAAAAAAGAAGGTACGATCAAAGGTAAACTTTGATGAAGAGTATGAATCGGTAAATGAACTTTTTGAAAGTTCTGATATGACATCTACTGTATCTTTACTTCCACTAGCTCGACCACCTAAACCGATAAACAGTGACACTAGCAATCATTCTTCTAATTTAAAGCAAAAATTAAATCCTGTTTCTAAGAAGAAATCTTCAAGTTCTATACAAAGAAAGGCTATGGGTGTGGATATTATCGCAAAACCAGAAAAAGTCTTTTTAAAAAGTTCTCTTACTGTTCAGAGTTTATCAGATCTTTTCAAAGTGTCGACTACAGAGATTATTAAATCTCTCTTCCTAAAAGGTATTCCTGTCACTGTGAACCAGTTTGTCGATTCTTCCATTGCTCAAAAATTGGCTGAAGAGTTTGGTATTTTGGTGGAGAGTGGGGATGACCCAGCAATTTCTAAAGACAGTATAAAACGTGAAGGTAATCGTGATATTCAAGGTTCAGAGCTTCGATCGCCTATAGTTACGATTATGGGTCACGTAGATCATGGAAAGACAACTTTACTAGATAAAATTCGAAAAACTCAGGTAGCTCAAAAAGAAGCAGGAGGAATTACACAAAGAATAGGTGCATATCAAGTTGAGATAGATCTTAATAATGAGACTAAAAAAATAATTTTCCTAGACACACCTGGACATGAAGCTTTTTCAGGCATGAGATCTAGAGGAGTTTCTATTACAGATATAGTCGTTTTGGTAGTTGCTGCCGATGATGGAGTCAAACCTCAGACGATTGAAGCTATAGAATGTGCTAAGTCTTACAACGTTCCTATTATAGTTGCGATAAATAAAATAGATAAAGAAAACGCTGATATTGAACTAATTAAAAGAGAATTAAGCCAGTTTAACTTAATCGCAGAGGATTGGGGAGGTGATACTCTGATGGTACCCATAAGTGCTATTCAAGAGACAAATCTTGATAATTTACTTGAGATGATTCTTTTACTTTCAGATGTTTTAAATCTGAAAGCAGATTCGGCAGCTCCAGCAGAGGGAGTCATTCTTGAATCACATTTAGATAGAACGAAAGGTCCCGTTGCATCTGTTCTCATTCAAAATGGAACTTTACGAGCGGGGGATAATGTAGTTTTTGGAAATCATTTAGGGAAGATTCGTGGAATGATGAATAGTGGATCTGAAAATATTAGAGAGGCTGGTCCCTCATCACCAGTTGTTATATGGGGGTTAACTACAGTTCCTTCCGTAGGAGAGAAACTTGTAGCATTCAAAGATGAAAAAGAAGCTAAATCTTTCATTGCATCTGGAACTAATAGCATGTCTGAGGCTTTTAATTACCAGTCGTTCGCAGATAACTTATATGTTTCCGGTTCAGAAATTAGGAAAAAACTCAATTTAATCATTAAAACAGATAGTCAGGGTTCTGCTGAAGCTATTAATTCTGTGCTGGCTAAAGTAGACAGTTTTGACGTCCAAGTTCGTATATTGTATTCATGCGCAGGTGAAGTTACAGAAACTGATATTGAATTTGCATCTACTAGCAATGCTAGTATTCTAGCATTTAATACGACATCCGCCAGCGGAGCTAAAAAATTGGCCAAAAGTTCTTCTATAAATGTCCGAGAATTTGATGTAGTCTATGATATATTTGATTATGTTCAAATTTTAATTGATGACATAGTAGGACCACAGTATGATGAAAAAGTGCTAGGCAAAGCTTTAGTTAAAACGGTTTTTCCATTAGCAAAAAGCTTTGTAGCAGGATCTACTATTTTGGAAGGTAAAATAAGAAGTAACTCTGTGGTTCAGGTTATGAGAGATAATGAAACCATATATAAAGGTTCTGTAACATCCTTAAAAAGATTAAAAGAAAATGTCGAGGAAGTTTCATCAGGTTTAGAATGTGGTATTTTCATTGAAGCATTTGATAACTGGAAGTCGAATGATACGATAATAATCTTTGAAATGATACCTAAGAAAAAAAATACACTCTAAAATTTAAAATAAAATTTTAGAATGTGTGTTTCTAATTTTCTCGATTAATAAAAGGAAGTAAAGATAATAGTCTTGCTTTCTTTACGGCTTTTGTTAGTCGAGTCTGTTGTTTTGTAGTAAGTCCAGTTACTCTTCTTGGTAAGATTTTTCCTTGTTCTGTAAGGAATTTCCCTAATAATTCAATATTTTTGTAATCAATTGGTTCGCTTGTTTTTAAAGGAGAAGCTTTTCGACGATATATAGCCATAAAAGAGGTTTTTATTTATTTTATTTCTTTAAAAGTCTCGTGTTTTTTTGATAATGGACAATATTTTTTTATTTCTAACCTATTCGGAGTATTACGTCGGTTTTTTGTTGTTGTGTAACGATAGACTCCTTCAGGTGTCTTACATTCTAAAGTAATAACTATTCTTGCACCTTTGCTTTTTGCCATCTTTTTTCTATGTTATATTTTTTTTGTTTATTATAGAGTTTTCTTAAACACAATTATTGTACTGGAATTTTGTTATGAAACATATTATTAATTCATAAACCAAAATTCCTTACTATGATTTTATTTTTTATTAGGTTTAATTAACTTAGCTAGTTTAAAATTTTTAAAAAAGCCATCTCAATGAAATTTTTATTGAATAGGCAAAATTATAATTTGATAAAGATGTTCTATGTTATAATCCGTATCTGTATTGAATTTAGTAGAGAAACGATTCAAATATTATATACTAAAACTTAGGAGATATTTAGTGGCTAATACAAAATCATCTTATAAACGGATAGAGATCGCAGAACGTAATAAATTAAGAAACAAAGCGTATAAATCAACTGTTAAGACACTAATGAAAAAGACACGTGTCGCTATTGATAGTTCTACTAGTGAAAATCTATCTTCAGTAAAAACTCTCCTTTCTTTAACAATGAGTAGGATTGATAAAGCAGTTCAAAAAGGTGTGCTTCATGCTAATAACGGAGATTCTAAAAAATCTTCCATAGCAAAAGCATTTAAAAACCGTGAAGTTTCACTGAAAATATAGGTTGATTCATAGTTTCTCTTTACTTTTGAAATTTATGTCAGTGATTATTCACTGACTTTTTATAATTTTAATTATATTTTCTCTTTTTGATGTTCTTTTTCAAATTTTATTTATTTAAACAAGGAAATATATTTATTGAGTTCTTTGTAACTGAATTTTTACCATTTAAAAATCTATTATTTGGGGGATAAAATTTTTATGATTAGCACTAAATTTTCTACTTTTGTCTTACCTGATTTGGTAGAAATTCAACGTGCAAGTTTCTGTTGGTTTTTAGAAGAGGGACTTATTGAAGAAATAAAAAACTTTTCACCCATAACAGACTATACCGGAAACTTGGAACTACATTTCCTTGGAGAACAATATAAATTACGATACCCTAAATATAACGTTATAGAATGTAAACGTCGTGATTCAACATATTCTGTCCAAGTCTATGTACCTGCACGATTAATCCATAAAGACACTGGAGTTATTAAAGAACAAGAGGTCTTTATAGGTGATTTACCTCTTATGACAGACAGAGGTACTTTTGTTATAAATGGCGCAGAACGAGTGATTGTAAATCAAATTGTCAGAAGTCCCGGTATCTATTACAAATCTGACACAGATAAACAAGGACGGAGAACCTATAGTGGAAGTTTAATTTCAAACCGTGGTGCATGGGTTAAGTTTGAGACTGATCGTAATGATTTGGTATGGGTGAGAGTAGACAAAACTCGTAAAATTCCAGCTCATGTATTTCTTAAGGCTATGGGTCTAAGTGATAATGATATTTATAACGGATTACGACATCCTGAATATTTAAAAAAAACATTTCGTATTGAAGGAAACTATACTACTGAAGAAGCTTTAATTCAAATGTATACAAAGTTACGACCGGGTGAGCCATCTACGGTAAATGGAGGTCAGCAGATTTTGTATTCAAGATTTTTTGATCCTAAGAGGTACGATTTAGGAAAAGTAGGAAGATATAAGTTAAACAAGAAACTTCATTTAAACGTACCAGAGAACATTAGAGTGTTAACTCCTCAAGATACTCTTGCTGCAATCGATTATTTAATAAATTTAAAGTTTGATATAGGTGAAATTGATGATATTGATCATCTGGGAAACAGACGTGTCAGATCTGTTGGAGAACTTCTCCAAAATCAGGTTAGAATTGGTTTAAATCGATTAGAACGCATTATTAAAGAAAGGATGACCATTTGTGAAAGTTCCTCCTTAACTCCAAATACATTAGTAAATCCTAAGCCAATAATAGCCTCTATTCGCGAATTTTTCGGTTCGAGTCAACTTTCTCAATTTATGGATCAGACCAATCCTTTAGCAGAGTTGACTCATAAACGTAGAATAAGCGCACTCGGCCCTGGTGGACTAAGCCGAGATAGAGCTGGATTCGCGGTTAGAGATATACACCCAAGTCATTATGGACGCATATGCCCCATAGAAACACCAGAGGGACCAAATGCTGGGCTAATTGGAGTTCTAGCAACTCACGCCCGAATAAATTCTTATGGATTTATTGAAACACCTTTTTATAAAGTACAAGATGGAAAAGTGCTTCTTAATTTAGAACCTATTTATTTAACAGCAGATCAAGAAGATGATCTCCGAATCGCACCTGGAGATACGTTTATAAATTCTGAGGGATTTTTACAAGATGAAAATATACCTGTGAGATATAAACAAGAATTTACAAATAGTTCCATGAACCAAGTCGATTATCGAGCTGTATCTCCTATTCAAGTAATTTCTATTGCAACTTCTCTTATACCTTTTTTGGAACATGATGATGCGAATAGAGCTTTAATGGGATCGAATATGCAAAGACAAGCTGTACCACTACTTTATCCTGAGAGTCCTTTAATCGGGACTGGTTTAGAGGCACAAGCTGCAAGAGATTCTGGAATGGTTATAGTTAGCTTAGGATTTGGAACAGTTACGTATGTATCAGCCGATAAGATCTGTATACAGGATTCAGAACAAAAAGAAGTAGTTTATTTTCTACAGAAGTATCAAAGGTCTAATCAGGACACATGCATTAATCAAAGACCCTGTGTTTGGTTAGGTGAGTTCATTAGTCCAGGTCAGGTCATAGCAGATGGAGCGGCCACGGAGGGAGGAGAACTTGCCTTAGGACAAAATATCTTAGTCGCTTACGTGCCTTGGGAAGGTTACAATTATGAAGATGCTTTTTTGATAAGTGAAAGGCTAGTTTATAATGATGTTTACACATCTGTTCATATAGAGAAATACGAGATTGAAGCAAGGCAAACTAAACTAGGATCGGAAGAGATTACAAGAGAACTACCCAATGTTAGTGAATATTCGTTACGAAAACTTGACGATAATGGAATTATTGTTATTGGTTCATGGGTAGAATCTGGTGATATTTTAATTGGAAAAGTCACACCTAAAGGAGAATCTGATCAACCACCAGAAGGTAAATTATTGAGAGCCATTTTTGGAGAAAAGACCCGAGATGTTCGAGATAGTTCACTAAGAGTTCCTAATGGGGGTAAAGGTCGTGTTTTAGATGTAAGAATCTTTACAAGGGAAAAAGGAGATGAATTACCAACCGGAGCGAATATAGTTATCAGAGTTTACTTAGCCCAAACTAGAAAAATTCAAGTTGGAGATAAGATGGCTGGTCGACATGGGAATAAAGGAATTATATCTAAAATACTTCCTAGACAAGATATGCCTTATTTACCTGATGGAACACCGGTTGATATTGTTCTTAATCCACTCGGGGTTCCATCGCGAATGAATGTAGGACAGATCTTTGAATGTCTTCTTGGTTTAGCTGCCGAAAACTTGAACAAAAGATTTAAAATTGTTCCATTTGATGAAATGCATGGTCCAGAAGCTTCTCGTATTTTGATAAATGATACTTTGTTAGAAGCAAAATCAGAGACTGAGAAAGACTGGATTTTCAATTTTGATTATCCAGGAAAAATGGAGATTTTTGATGGACGAACTGGAGAAAGATTCGATAACCCAGTTACAGTAGGAATTTCATATATGCTAAAACTAGTTCATCTGGTAGATGATAAAATACATGCTAGATCTACTGGGCCATATTCTTTAGTGACGCAACAACCGTTAGGTGGCAAAGCTCAACATGGAGGACAGAGATTAGGTGAAATGGAGGTTTGGGCACTCGAAGCATTTGGAGCCTCATATACTTTACAAGAATTACTAACAGTTAAGTCAGATGACATGCAGGGTAGAAATGAAACTTTAAATGCTATCGTTAAAGGTAAGCCGATACCGAGACCTGGAACCCCAGAATCTTTCAAAGTTCTTATGAGAGAGTTACAATCATTAGGTCTTGATATCGGAGCTTATAAGATTGAAAATTTATCCGATGGTCAGACAAGGGGTATTGAAGTAGACCTAATGTCAAATTCTAATCTAAGGCGTAGTCTCTCTCGACCTGTATATGAATCCATTCTTAGAGAAAACCTAGAAAACTCGTTTTTATAATTTTGGTAACGTACAGACAAAGTAGAACATTGGAGAAAATTATCTTATGCCAAAATTAGAACAATATTTTGATTACGTTAAAATAAATCTCGCATCCCCAGAAAGAATAAGAAAGTGGGGAGAAAGGATATTACCTAATGGACAAAGTGTTGGAGAGGTAACAAAACCTGAAACAATCAATTATAGGACTTTAAAACCTGAAATGGACGGATTGTTTTGTGAGCGAATTTTTGGACCTGTTAAAGACTGGGAATGTCATTGTGGAAAGTATAAGAGAGTTAGATATAAAGGGATTATTTGTGAACGTTGTGGTGTAGAGGTAGCGGAGTCAAAAGTAAGACGACATAGGATGGGATACGTCGATCTGGCAGCTCCTGTTACACATGTCTGGTATCTAAAAGGCACACCAAGTTATATATCACTTTTACTGGATATTCCATTAAAAGATGTCGAACAAATTGTCTATTTCAATTCTTATGTAGTTACTAGGCCTGGAAATTGCGGTAGCTTAACATATAAAAAACTTCTTACAGAAGATGAATGGATAGAAATTGAAGATCAACTATATCAAGAAGATTCTGATCTAAATGGAGTAGAGGTAGGAATTGGGGCTGAAGCAATTCAAAGGCTTTTAAAAGACATTGATCTTGAGGTTGAAGCTGAAAGCCTTCGTGAAGAGGTACTCTCAGCAAAGGGAGCCAAGAAAGATAAAGCTATAAAAAGATTAAGAGTTTTAGACAATTTTATCGCTACTAGATCGGATCCTTCCTGGATGGTGTTAACTGTTTTACCTATCATACCTCCAGACTTAAGACCTATGGTTCAACTAGATGGAGGAAGATTTGCAACGTCAGATCTAAATGATCTTTATAGGAGAGTAATTAACAGAAATAATCGATTACGTCGATTACAAGAAATACTAGCACCTGAAATCATCATACGTAATGAAAAAAGAATGCTCCAGGAATCCGTAGATGCTCTTATAGATAATGGTAGACGAGGAAGAGTCGTTGTGGGAGCAAATAATAGACCTTTAAAATCTTTATCCGATATAATCGAAGGAAAACAGGGAAGATTCAGACAGAATTTACTTGGAAAACGAGTAGATTATTCAGGTCGATCCGTCATAGTGGTAGGTCCTCAGTTACAACTAAATCAATGTGGTTTGCCAAGAGAGATGGCTTTAGAACTTTTTCAACCTTTCGTCATTCACAGACTTATTCAACAAGGACTGGTAAATAATATTAAAGCGGCGAAAAAAATGATTCAAAAAAATGATATCACCGTTTGGAATGTGTTGGAAGAAGTTATACAAGGTCATCCCGTTCTTTTGAATAGAGCTCCAACTTTACATAGATTAGGGATCCAAGCTTTTGAACCAATCTTAGTTGAAGGTCGAGCTATAAAATTACATCCACTCGTATGTCCAGCTTTCAACGCAGACTTTGATGGAGATCAAATGGCTGTTCACATTCCTTTGTCTTTAGAAGCTCAATCAGAGGCAAGGTTACTCATGCTAGCTCCATATAATTTTCTGTCTCCAGCAACTGGTGAACCTATTATTACACCAAGCCAAGATATGGTCTTAGGTTGTAATTATAAGACCATTCATAACGCATCTCAACAGACCAGAGACCCTCATTACTTTTCTAGTCTAGAAGATTGTCTGATGGCTTACAATCAAAAGCAAATTCCACTGCATGGCTATGTATGGATACGGTTTAATGAGATTGTTGAGGATGATTCAGAATTTATTGAATCTATTTCAATGCCTGAGGAAATCAAGCTTGATATATTTTCAAGCCGTCTTATAAAGAAAAATGAACAAGATACAATAATCGCACAGTACATATTGACTACTCCTGGTCGAATCTTACTAAATAAAGTCTTACAAGATTCTTTGACTTTTTCTGTATAAAACAGTTTCAATACTCCACAAATAAAAAATGAAAGAAAAGTATTTATTTCTACCACCTAAGCCGAAATTTACAAATAAAACTATTGATAAAAAAGAATTAAAGCGACTGATGGCATGGGCATTCAGCAATTATGGAACGGGCCGAGCCTCTTATATGGCAGACAAACTGAAAGAACTGGGTTTTCATTATGCTACCCGAGCAGGTATATCGATAAGTGTTGAAGATTTACGTGTCCCTCCAACTAAAAGAGATTTGTTATCTAAAACAAGTGAGGATATAAAACTCACAGAGCAACGTTATTCTCGTGGGGAAATTACAGCAGTAGAAAGGTTTCAAAAAGTTATTGATACATGGAATAATTCCAGTGATTCATTAAAAGATGAGGTCATTAAGTATTTTAGAGAAACAGATCCACTAAATCCTGTTTATATTATGGCCTTTTCTGGTGCTAGAGGTAACATATCTCAAGTAAGGCAACTTGTTGGAATGAGAGGATTAATGTCTGACCCTCATGGTCAGATTATAGATTTACCTATCAAAAGTAACTTTAGAGAAGGATTAACGGTTACTGAATATGTAATCTCTTGTTATGGAGCAAGAAAAGGTTTAGTTGATACAGCTTTAAGAACTGCAGACTCCGGTTATTTGACTCGACGACTAGTAGATGTTGCGCAAGATATCATCATTCGTGAAGTGGATTGCGGAACAGGAAGAGGGATTATCTTAAAAGATATGACGGACAAAAATAAGGTTCTTATACCTTTAGAGAGCCGTCTTTTAGGCAGAGTTCTGTTTGAAACCATTTATACTCCAGATAATTCAGAAATTATTGCACATAGTAATCAAGACATAGATTCAATAGTATCTAAACAAATTGTGCAAGCGGGAATAAAATCAGTACTTGTTCGATCTCCACTAACTTGTGAATCATCTAGATCTGTCTGTCAGTTCTGCTATGGGTGGAGTCTAGCACATGGTTCTCTTGTAGATCTTGGAGAAGCAGTCGGTATTATTGCAGCTCAATCCATAGGAGAACCGGGTACTCAACTTACGATGAGAACTTTTCACACTGGAGGTGTATTTACTGGTGAATTAGCTGAACAAATAAGATGTCCATTTGATGGCGTTTTTAGAATACCTAAATCCATAAAAGCAAGATTAACTCGCACAAGGCATGGTGAAGAAGCTCTGATCGTAGAGGAAAGTGTAAAA
>Ga0194133_10007990_pt1 | contig 12477 bp, 6 predicted proteins | sample TA2KigOf40mmetaG_FD_155448 | JGI IMG/M metagenome (GOLD analysis project Ga0194133, IMG submission 155448) | Freshwater microbial communities from Lake Tanganyika, Tanzania - TA2015055 Kigoma Offshore 40m | ecosystem: Environmental > Aquatic > Freshwater > Lake | place: Tanzania: Lake Tanganyika...
TGTCTTATAAAGAAAACAGTTTCTTGAAGGTTCAGTCTTAGGTAGGACGGACTGTCTTGTGAATTGCGGCATTTCTTTACAGCGCTAGCTTGTGTATACTTTGCCCATTCTGCAGGAGTGTCCCTCTTCCAAAGTTTCCTTAGTTCACTTTTTGTCTTTGATGTATCAACATCAAAAACTAATGTTTGTGGTGCTTTGAAGTGAGCTGTCTCTTTGAGATTCCGAAGGTTAACCTTGGTAGTCTGGCTTAGCACTGAGTGCTTTTTAAGGCTTACACATGTAGATCGCACGACTGAGCAAACGGTTAAGCATTGATAGTGGCAAGCCCATTTCATTCAAAACAACAACATGTATACAAAAGAGTACACGTTTACCCAGAACCTGCTCATAGTGTGATTTTGCAAAATGGATCCTCAAGATTAGTCTTTACAAGAAGCGCTAAAACATGAAGGCACTCATTTCTCTCTACCAATTCACATCTGAAGATGTCCACCATAAGCATCCAGTTTCCTAATCTTAAGTCCTGCCTGTTATTGAGGGGCCTATTTACTATCAAACATATGAAAAGTAAGAAAGACAATATTCATTTTGGTAGCAGATAGTACCTTCAGCGTCCAGGTTTATTGGCTTCTCTAGTTGCCACGTTGCTGGATGGTGACGGTGCTTTTGCATAGAATCTTGTGATGTTTTGTCTAACAGAGTTGCTTATCTCGCTTGTTACATTCCCAGATGGATAAAGTCTGCATTTTCTGGCTTGATATATAATCCTGACTCCTTTATTCTTTACAGGTCAGATCTTGTCCGATCCTCATTTCTTATGTAGGGGCTACAAGTCAAAATGAAAATCCCAGTTTTCTATCTCACAGCAAACACCCGTGATGCCGAAGTCCCCTGAGGCCAAACTGCACTCAAGAAATGCTGTGAGGCATATGCACAGAAACTGACTCTACAAAAGTTATTTATAATATATTCTATATGTTATAAAAATGTCAAAGTCAAATAAAGAATACGAATACCAATGTTTCGCGACAAAATTACAAAATGCTTATTCGAATGGTTCGTGGTATTCGCAGGGAACATTACTTTAGTAAAAGAAAAAATATTGACTGCAAACATTTGATGCCTAGTCATGGTCTAATAGATTTGTTGGTCAGTGTTTCAAGTTGTTTAGGTCCCCTCTCAAGTCCAACAAGGGACTTTCTTGCAAAAATCCACTGTAATCTTTCTTTTCTCCACAATGTTTCAAAGGATGATAGGTTCCTTTCGAGGGGATCAACTTTTTTCTTCTCAACCAAGTGAAAAACATTAAAGAAGGAGAAAAATATTCCACACCATAAAAGGCACAAATTCAAGCTGACTTGACACTATAAGGAAAAAAATCATTAAGAGTTAGAAAAAGTTCATTTTTACCATTAAAACTTGCCTTAATTTAGAAAAGAAATTTATTAAAATTACTTTTGAAATTTTCATCTATGCATCAAATAAAGTTACCTTTCACCATTTTAAAAACATTTTAGACTTGTGCAATTTAACAATTAGCAGCTTGAAGAAATTGCTTATAGTATGTAGTTAAAACCAATGACCATTTGACAACCCTTTTCATAGACGACAACTTTCATTGTACTGTCCTTTCATAATATCGCTTACTATTCCCTTCTGATACTAGCCACATTTCCTTTTCAGACAAATATGTGTATTAATTTGAGCTCCAGATCATCAGAATATCAATACTATGATCTTTTGACTGATGCAAGTTTGCCAATACCAGTTTGCCAACCATGCAAGTTCGCCAACTACGAACTACAAACTATGAAATACGAACTCGTCGAACTATGAAACTAACCTAACCTAATCTGACCCATTCAACCAATTCAAAGCAAACTTGCATGCTTGGCGAACTTGATTAGGCGAAATATCCTAGACCTCTTGATCTCAATTATTATTGTATTATGTCTGAATGAGCTATAATGCCTTTACAAAGTTAATGTTTGTATTTCCTTTGAAATATGCTTCGCGCCCTTTTGACTGACGCCTTAAGTTTGAACTGAAATATTTGCTTAGTAACACCAAACATTTGTTTACCTAACACGAAATACCCCTTTCCTTGGAACGATCATCCACAATGATCGTCGCCCGCCAAAATTATTGATTGGTCAATGACCATTCCAATTTCCCTCCAATTTGTTCTTGATCAGACTATAGATCATCTTGATCCGTATCTCCTGTATATAAAGCTGACCCTTTCATTAAATAGACAATTAGTATCTCATTGGTCTCGTTTCTTGAAGCATTGCCCACTCGCCAGGATTTACCATAAAGCTAATAAAGAAATGCAATATTTTTGGTAGTAGGTACTTAGTACTGAGTTCACAAATGATTTGTCTCCAATATGTGGTTGTTAACTGCTCAACTTCCAAGACTTCAAGTTAACATTTTGACTATAAAGAATAAAAGAACATTTTCTTTACTTTTTCACATTTTCCTTCTTACTTCCTGCTTTCAATCTCTCCAACAAATATATATGGCTTTTTCTGAAGGGTATCTCTTGTCTGCTCAACCAACTGCAACTTTCCAGCTTGAACTAACTTGGATTTTTTTCATCCTTATAATAGTTATTCGACACTGACATATTTGATTGTTAAACCAACTTGGTTTTTTCTTCATTGGCAAAAAGTTAGATGAATTTTGCATCCCTCATGATATGTTGTTTTTTAGAGTATATTTGCAAGTCCCACCTCTACATTTTTTTTATAGAAAACCAGCAAGAAAAAAAGCTAAAAAGACTGCAGTTGGCATGCTTAATTATTTGTGGTAAGCAAGTTTTTTCTGTGAGTCAATCTGTGGTTAATTTTTACTTATCCTGCAACATAACAGAGTTGTAAGAAAGAAAAAAAAAAGAAATATTTTACTCTAAACTGTCTCCTTTTGTTGCTTCTTTAAAATGGAGCAAGTCTGATGCTGCGGTCTGAAGAGAGCGAGACGAAAGCCAAGTGATGACCTTCCCAATCAAGAAATGAATCAATACTAAGCTGTTTATGGATAGAACGGCAACCCTTTAACATAGTAAATGGTTGGATCAAGAATTTAGTGAAAGAGGTACTGGTATTCCGCATCCAAAAGATGCTGAAAGATACGGAAATGAGAAACTAGACGGCAGCCTGTTTTGAAATGACTTTATCGGGGAATGTAAAAGAGATTGCACGTAAATGGTAAAATATCATAAAGTGAAAATGGAAGAAATAAATCTAAGTTAAACGCAAAACTGATGTTCAAAAAATATCATTTTGTTTTCTGAGTATTTACCCTTGTAGATAGAGAGTGAGGAATGTAGAACCCTCTCCATGAGAATAAATTGAATTAAGATTGACTGTCAAAGGCTCCCTTTCCATAAAAGTAAAACACAAGGGAACCCATCTCTTAAATTCCCCTTTAATAACCACTTTGTTTGAGAATCTCTGGGTTAATTTGGCCCCCTTTACAGAGTTGTGACCAATTGGGAAATAAAATGCTAAGCAAAAAATACCAAGCTTATTACCAAAATGCCAAGCCTAAGCCAAAAAAGCCAGCCTTAAGCCAAAAATGCCAACTATTAGCCAAAAATGCCGACCTTAAGCCAAAAATGCAGAGTTTTGCAAAAAAGCCACATTTTCAAAAATCATCATACTCATCCATTTCTTGTTTGCTCTTTACTTTTACCAAAATACAATACCAGCTTGAGCTCGGCATTTTTGGGGTAAGCTTGGCATTTTTAGTGTGAGCTTGGCAATTTTTAGCTAAAGCTTGGTATTCTTGGCTTAAGCTCGGCATTTTTTTGCTCTGCATTTTTCCTCCGATTTGTCACAACCTGCAATTCTTTCCTGAATCATTTTAGCAGCCGCCACCAACTCCTTTCAAGTATTTACAATTCAAAATTGATATAATTGTCATCACGAGTCTGTACAAACAATGTAGTTATGTGAAACAATTCTCAGGATGACTTTAGAATTATCATATGTACAAAAAGTTAATATGGAAGAACTGTCTTAGATGAAAAATAAATAGTTCAGTCTGTCTTCGTCCCTTTTTTGGTAAGGACCGTATTCCGTAATCACGATACTCATAATAAATTAGCCCCACAGGGCTGTGGGCTACATGGTTAAAAGGCTGCCTGAGAACTTTGTATCGCATTTGTTTGCTTGCTGATGGGTGGAAATTCAGAGATACCCTGAAGCCGTGATGTGCGAGGAGGTCCTATTTATAGAAGATTGTTTTGCACTTGACCAATCATATTTGTTCATTTGTTTTGAGGTCAACCTATCAGATTTGTTTGAACACACATACAAATGACAGACAAGCTTTACATTCTTACACATACCCCACCGGAACAGTGTCACACCTTTTGGCAAAAATTACGCCATTGTCGGGCGCTAATAGAACATTTGTTTAATAAAAATGCGGTAATTTATCAAAAATCAACCATATCTTTTCCGTTAAATTGTCTCAATAAATCCAGCACTTTACCAATACTGCTATTTACTTCAAAAATTGTGCAAAGCACGGTCAATTTTCCTGTTAGGAGCATAGATTAAGAAGCTGTATATTACTTATTTGTAAACCAAATGGCTTAATTTCTTTTTAACCCAAATAAAACAGTCAAAGTAATGTTTTGACTGCAATCTAGAAAAATCTTATTTTCAACCCTTTATTCTTTGTGTAATTCTTCATCTCAATCAAGACAAGGGCTCTTCCAGTCTCTCACCACAAAGCTGAAGATTGAAAAATCTTAAGATCAACAATCAATCATGATTGACACTCAAAAAATACAAACAGAGAAGATAAAAGGTTGAGATTGAGTTTAAAATCTCAAGAGATTGGTGGAAAGTAAAGTCCATTATTTCTGCTCAAGGTGGTCAAAGGGATGCTAAGAGTTTTTTCCGCACGAGATTCTCACAAATGCACTTTTCTCGAACACATTTTCCTGAATGCATTATTCCCAAAAAATCAGGGGAAGGTAAAGTTAGATAAGCCAATAGTTCTTTCGGGAAAAATACACTTTGGGAAAAGTTTTTGGGAAAATCTCGTTTCACCATTTTTGGGAAAAACTTGTTCGTTAAAAAATCACAGCGGCGGTCAATCTTCATTTGGAGAAAGCCTTATAAATGAATTACATGTATCATTTAACTGCACTGGTTCAATCCCAAGCCACGTAAGCTAATTTTTTCCTTCGGGCTGCAAATAAATCAAAAGGGTATCCTTTACAAGGCTAATACCAATCCGATGTGACCTTGGGCAAAATACTATGCCAACAGCAGAACTCGTATAAAAGTGTTGATAGTGCATTAATGTCTGAGGTGCCTTTACTGCAGCGGACTATCTCCACGAGAGAGCGTAGTGAGGTTAGAAAAATCAATACAGGTTGAATTTTTATGCATTTTTTTTGAACGCTTGAAGGGAGGGAAAAATTGTCGTCTCTCTCTCCGTGTGTGTGCCTGTGACCTCAAACTCCTCCCTCAGGTTGGAAAGTAGTGGGCTGAAATTTTGCATATAGATTTTTCAGCTTATGGTTTAAAAATTACAAACCGGATTTTTGAAATTTTGTCTGGGAGCTGAGATATGAGAGTTTTTCTAATAGGCTAAGCCAGAAAAGCAATCAAGCGTATGCCGGCAAAAAATTCATCACTCTTGCGCTCAGGAATTATGAATTTGGTGCAAAATCTCAGCCTGCTTGTTTCAAACCTGAGGTAGGAGACAGAGGTGCCACAGGTGTACCAGCTATTGAAGGATGCGCATTTTTAACGTACAATAAAATGTACGTCTACTTATTTATTATAAACATGCTTTGCTCACTCTAGACAATCGTTCTAGAGATACATGTGTATCTACGTACCTTTGCATTTCCAATTATCACGAAAGAGAAGCTGGAAGGGGTCGCCGTGGCCGACTGGTCATGGCATCAGGCTGGGAATCTGAGGGTCCGGGGTTCGAACCCTGGCAGCTCCAGGCAACCTTTGACCCCGGGTTGCCAAAAAAAACTAAGTAATTCCCAGCCCAAAAAAGTGTGCCTTTAATGAAGAGAAAATTTTGAATGGGGCTTGTCACATGCTCAGGGAGTGTTTCAAGTCCAGTTTGAGCCTCCCATGCCTCCAGGGGCCTATTTTATCACTAACAAATATGGAATTAAATAAAACAAAAAACTTTTCCTTTAAGAAAATTCAAACAATTTACAGTGCAATGCATGAAATGTCAAGCCTTTTTTTGGTGAAGTGCTGACAAAAATATTTTTCATTTTTGTTGCTCTCAAATGGGTGCAATAAATTTGGTGTCCACTTTTAGAGCTATGTTCAAAACTATATCCAAGGTCATTAGATTTATGATGACATTTTCCCAATTCAATCAAATATAGAAAGTGTCAAATAATCAAATATACCTTTCTTGGGGATATATAAAAATCAGTTGGAAAATCTTGAGTTTGCACTTTGGAAATTAAGTCAAATTAGTTCATTTTTTTCTTTTTTTCTTTCTATTTTTTACTTCCATATAGATAAATACATCATGCTTCTGCTGATATCAAGCTCATTCACACATTCATTACAGAAATCAGCATATTTTGTGAGAGCTGCAACAAATTTTACAATTTCAACACAAATTTTGTCTTTTTTAAATTACTTTTTGGTGTGATTATCTTTTTGAAGTGATGGTGTTAGGGGACATTCCTGGACGAGATTCGAACCTGGGCCACGGTGGTGAGATTCCAGCGTGATAATCAATCAACTAATGCATCATACTTTAATGTAAATTAACCCTTCTCTTCTTGAGATAAACAATTTGTACGGTCCCTGAATCACAACTCGTCCAATTTATGATTCATCAAATTTCCGGTTTGTCAAATCATATTAGATTAGGTTACCTCACCTAACCCTTCCTAGGTTAAACAGGCTACCATTTTTGTCTTAATTAGAAGCCAGTTTGATGAACCGGAAATTTGATGAATCTTGGATTCAGTATTTAAGGTAATTCGGCGAATCGTAAATTTGGTAAAAACGGAGATGAATTTTTGGAAAAACAGTGATTCGACAAATTTTCATTGCACCGTTAGTATGTCACTAGTTTTATTGCTTGATGTTTTGCCATCGTAAAACAGTTTACTAAACGTCAACCATTGTCAGAGAAAGGTTTCCATCAACATTTGACCTTAACCTTCCTTCCTTTTGACCTGTGGGGCCTAAAACACTTAAACCGAAAAGAAAATTTTGAAAGTTACTTGCAAACAGTTGGGATTTACATGTTTGTATCAATATCGTGCTTTTTATGAAGTCCTAAATAGTAGAATCATTAGTCGTTAGTAGTGAATGCAGGTCACAAAACCTACTCTTTATTGTGTTTATCTTTGGTTCCCACGTTTTCGTTCCCTCCCAATATCGGACATAAAAGATGTTTAAGTATATCATGAGACTTGTCAATAAATCATACTGAATATATTTCTACAATAAATCTAAAGGTCTGACATTAATTTTGAAACCTGAAGCAATAGTCATGGGGCTGAAGGGATAAGGAATTAAAAAGTTCATTTTTGACAAAAAGCCTTAAAACCAAAGTTACACTGAAATGTGAATAATTCTGCCATGTTAAAACTCAAAACAAACATCACAGTATTTCTTGAATTGAGGATTAAAGATTTCCAGTGAGCAGTAAATATTTTCTAAAATGAAAATACCAAACTATCCCGCAAAAAGGCACATCGAACAAAGAAGAATTCAGTGCTTTGATGAGACGTCAAGAGGAAGAACGGGAAACTGATCTGGAGAGCATGAAAGTCTCAGAAGTACCCAAAGCAAGCAAATACAGAACCGCTCTATCTGGGAAAGAATAGAACGAGATGAGCAACCCGTTACAACTCAACAGAAAAAAACTCCACATCGCACATCACTCGCACTCCATCGTAAAGGGAAGGCAACCTTAGGCATCATCATTTATTTATTGATGCTTAAAAAAGTGCAAGACAATAAATTTTATGATAAAAAAAATTAACATTTTTTGAAAACTTGAGGCTCAATTTACCTATTACAGGGAAAGGAAAATGTTTCCTAATAGGATTTGACTTTTGAGCTAAAAACATCCTCCAAAGCTGACTCAATGTTGAAAGTTTTCTTTTAATTCAAAATTTTACAAATTTTTCTTCTTTGTTCCCCTAGAATGATAATAATCTTTGAGTTTCATCCTTCAATGTTCGCTCACCATACAGAATTCTAATTACATTTTCCATATTGAAATTTGGGCAATAAATTTCCATTCAAGACATATTTCAAGTTGAATTTAGATCTTGAATAAGAACTTATCAATTAGAATTCCTTACCTTTTGTTATCCAGCAAACAGTTTATATAGTGTATAATGGAAATTAAGTGATATTTAATATGATGCTATGAGAACTCGTCCAATCAAAACTCGTAGAACGAAGAACTTGTCAAACCGAACTCGTCAAACGAACAAACTCTTCGAATTATGAACTAATCGAATTCAACCTAACCTAGTCTAGCCTAGCCTAACCTAACCCGGCTCCAGAGCCACGTTCAATGAGTTTGTAATTCGATGAGTTCATAATTCGATGAGTTCATTCGTTCGACCAGTTCGTAATTTGACGAGTTCGGTTTGACGAGTTCAGATTTGATGAGTTCGCTCGTATTCCCATTTAATACTGAGCATAAATAACACGAGAGAATTGATATTGACTCATTTACCAATTTAAGAAAAGAAAAGGCAAAGTGGCAGCTGAGAACTTTATTAAATTGGTACATAAATCAATTCCTTTATGTGAGATCAAAACAAGATTTATCAATCAGAACAATAGCAAATAAGAAACTTCTCAAGTCTGGAGAAAAGGGTATTCATTAAATTAGGATAAAGTATCCTGTGCAATACAAGGAGATTGATTCCTAAAAGAAAATAGTGGAAAGGCTTTTAAGGGATGCCTCCATGCAGTCTTCCCTTGTTTCTCTAGGGCATCTCCAAGGTTTAAGGTCTTCTGGTGGTAGCCTGATGGGTAGCATAGATAGGCGTTTTCTGGGGGTCTCTTGCCATTAGTCCTTTCTGCCACATTATCTATGCCCATCGTCTTTGGGTTGGCTTTGCGAATGGCATTTTCTACCCATTTGTTAATGGTAGCATCAGATGGCGTCACTCTTAGGGGATCATCTGTGATTTGTGACGCCAGAGCATCGGGCAGTCACTGGTTGGTAGAGTCCGTGATCTACTTAACCATGATAGGATGATCTCTTTAATTCGTTGACCTGTTTTGTGTGTGAGCTATCATATGTTGCCTCCCCTTTTTGTTGGAGCGCGAGCGAGGCTTCTTTGTAAAATCTTGATGTTGAGTTACACGGGGTTGTTCATCTTATTCTATTCTGTCCTGGATGGGGCAGTTCATTATCGGATTGCTTTGGGTACTTCCAATACTTTCATGCTTTCCAGATTTTTGACCCAAAGGTAATTTTTTTTAATTTGGGATTTTTGGTGGAAAATTTCCAGACATGCAGAGGCTCAAGTCACACCCATCCCAGATATTTTTCATCCAGTGTTCAGAAAAAATCAAGCGGCTCTGATAAAGATGGTTAAAATTGTTATTTTACACATAAGACTCTAAACTGCTCTACAACTAAGGAATCAAAGAAACATTTGTGCTTTTCTTCAAGCAAAAGGAAGATAAGGATAGTCTACTAGACATTTTTTGATAACAAACCCATGGAAAAGACTTTCAGCATGAAACAAGGTTTCAATCAAGATCATATCAAATTATTTTTGTGTAGAAAAAATACACAAATTGGTAGTGAAAAATTGCTTTTCAGATTAAAATAAGGAAATTAAGACTTGTAGCTAGCTGCTTTTGATTTTAGTAAAAAAAGTTCAGAAGAAGTCAACAAAGTTACTTTAAATATCAAATTTCAAGATAAAAAGAAAATAACAAATTGAAAATCAAAATACCATTTACTAGAAAGTGAGAACTTTTTAAACAAATGAAATGTAGTTGTAAAAAGGTGACATTACAGCAGCATATGCTCACATCTTGATAAATCACAATATTTTCAGGGCCGTCCAACGTAAATCGGCTCAACTTGTATCATTTTCCTTTTTAATCTGTGGGTCCCTATCTGATGTATCACGAAACCTTCTTTTTCTCTTTTGAAGGGCTCTAGCGCTACAGCCATTGTAACCTTGTACATTTCTAGACTAACACGAGACTAGAGTTGTAACCCGTCCCGAGCAAAGGGATGGAGGAGTTTAGAATTTTCATTATGGATTGTGCCAAGAATGCTTGACGTGTATCCATCCGTCCATTACCTCTATCTCCTCCCACAGTTTTAAAGTTAAAGAACTAAAATTTGCTATGTGTAATTCTCACATAGATGGCTCAAAATCTGCCAACCAAAATTTTGATATTTTGTCCAGGAGCTGAGATATTTAAGTTTAAAGTTTTATAAAACGTATTGAGCCAAGCTAGACTTGAATAAAAAAATCCCTTTTATGAAAGTGGCCATGATTCATGAAACAAATAAAATGAGGGGTATTTTCAAAATTCTTCTCAAGATTTACACAACCCTTTATTGTAGTCTTATCTCTGATCCAACCTTACCCCGAAGAAAGGGCTGCCATCCAATCAATTAAAATTTTGGTTTGCCATATGGCCAGTTCGCCATATGAGCAAGTTCACCTGATTCACCGGTACTATAAACTTGTTCTACAAACGAGTTCATAGTTCAATGAGTTCATAACCTAACCTATTCTGACCATAGGGTTACGAACCAGTTCATAGTTTGACCTACGAAAGAGTTAGTAACTAATTTCAATGATTATATTGCAAACTGACTATGGTGAACTGGCATATGGTGAATCGGCATATGGCAAACTAACGATGGCGAATCGGCATATGGCGAACCGGTACATGGCGAAATGCCGTATTCCCTCATTACTATGTTTCTGATTTTGCTTTAAATGTGTTCCACTCATCTCACCTAACTACATTACAGCACTCATTAATTGATTGAAGGTTATCTTAGGGACAGATCATTGGAGTAGCAATGTGGGGAAGCGCCAAAGGAAAAACACCTTTGGTTGCTGTCTGAAGGGACGTGATTTTTGTTTACAGGAAGCTACAGTTGTGCCAAAAGTAGGATAAGAATGATTGATTGCTTAGCATAATATTAATGAGTGCGGAGCAGTGATCTGATAAAGAGAGCAAAAGCGGTGTGGAAATCTGCTAGAGATTGTAAAACCTGATAATGACATTCCCAATCAAGAACAGAATGAATACTAAACTGTTAATTGATGGGAAATAGGAGCTTTATATACAAAAGAGACGGTTCAAGGAAATTGATCGGACCCATGGGAGAGAGGTTGCGAAACTGGCTCAGGATACGTGGAATGAAAACCAATAACCGCAGCCAGTTTGAAATGAAGTTGTGAATAAGAACTTATAACGGCAGCGTGTTTGAAATGACTTTAACGAATCTCGAAACGTTAAAATATCATAAAATGAAAGGGGGTTAAAACTAATAATTGAGCGTATGTTACGATAATATGAAAACTTGCTTGAAATGACTTTTCAGGTATATGTGAATGCAAAATCAACATTTGAATTAAAATCATTGTGATGCTTGAAACAGCAGAAAAAAGCACTTATTATGATCATTTCCCACAAGTAAAATTTTCAAAAGGAACTAACTTACCTTCTCACCTAACTTTTGAAATTCATCACTTCCATACTTTGCTTACAAGTGATGAATTCCTTGAATATTTTACTGGAGCTATAAGTAAGTGTGTATCAACTAAAATGAAAGAAAAACTTTTTTATTCGCCTCCAAGTTTCAAATTTTCTAATTTAAAACTTTTTCTTTTGCAACATTTCCAAACAAAGTAAGCAACTTCTTTTTTTACTCCTCTTTGCTAATCTGGTAAAGTGATTAAAGATGCAGTGATGTAAAATCAATATAATCCAGACTTAAAGTTTTTTTAACAGAATATTGACAGCTTTTAATTTTCTTTTAACATATCCTAATTGAAAAAATTAATCTCTATATTCAATGAAATTAGGCAAAAATTAAGTCAGAATCTGTCTAAAAGTCAAAAAAATCTGTTTGAAGCTTGTCTCTTGGAAGGTTTGCCTGATCAAGGTCATCCCTGTAAGGCAAATTTAGGTTAGGATAGATTTATAAATTATGTAGACTTGCATTATTTGAATGTTGAAAAATGGGTGCTATGAAAATCCGTCAAATCATGATTCATCGAATCACTTTTTTACCAAAAATTTGTTCCATCAAATCTCCGGATTTTGCCAAAAATTTGTTCCGTCAAATGTCCATTTTTACCGACTTTCCAGTTCGTTGAATCTCTGTTTTTACCAAATTTTTAGTTTAGGTTAGGTTAGGTAAGGTAATGTGATTTGACAAAACAAATTTTTGTTAAAACGGAGATTCGATAAACCAGAAATGCGACGGATTTTCATAGCA
>Ga0194133_10007993_pt1 | contig 12471 bp, 15 predicted proteins | sample TA2KigOf40mmetaG_FD_155448 | JGI IMG/M metagenome (GOLD analysis project Ga0194133, IMG submission 155448) | Freshwater microbial communities from Lake Tanganyika, Tanzania - TA2015055 Kigoma Offshore 40m | ecosystem: Environmental > Aquatic > Freshwater > Lake | place: Tanzania: Lake...
GATTTTTAGTGGACGACCCATTGTTTTTCTCCTTTAATTTCGGGTTCTAGCCGATACGCGGCGGGGACCGCATAAGTCAATACAACAACGTATTGAACAATAATATTTATCAAAAAAGTAGATTTTTTTACGCTACGGTTATGATGTAACTGCTGCGCCTAGATCGGTTATTGAGAATGCGCCTGTACCGCTCACGCTAATATATGCTATGTAATTACCTTGACCTACTATAAAACTATTATTTACAGTATTCGCTGGAATAATCTCGCAACCAGTTAGATTAGCTGATACAGAACTATTTCCTACATTTACAGCGATAGCACTACTAGTTGTAGAAATACGCACTTTGGCAGTATTTGCTGCTCCTGTAATTTGACTTGATCCGCTAGGTGTATAAATTGTTGCTGCCATAATTATTTCCTATATGTATTTATCTAAATATTAACCTATACGCCAATTTGTGCCATCACTATATACAGGTACAGTATTTGAGCCACCGCCGCTTATAACTGCGCCGAAGTTGCCACTTGATACAAGATTACTATCACTTACAAATGCTTTGCGACCTGCTATAGTTGCCGCTGGTAAGTTTGAGAATGTGACTACACTTAATGTAATAACAGGTACACTCAATATGTTAGTAGTAGTGTTGTAGGTGAATACAGTATCACCATCTAATGAACCGCCATTATTAAATTGAACTTCGGTATTACTGCCGCCTGCAGGATTGGCAGATCCGCCGCCGCCTACTATAACTGCATTACCTGTTACTGCGCTGCTGAACAATAATGTTAGCGCGTTAGAATTGTTATAGTAAATGCTAGGAAAATCATAACGTCCTACATAACTTACATTTGATGAATCTATTGGTGTTACATTTAAATATTTTTGATTCAAGTTATGAGTGATTACCCAAGTTGTGCTTGCTGATGATTGATTATGTAGATAATATCCAGAAATGTTACTGCTACCCACTACTGCTACATTGCCTGATTGGGCAGTATCAAATGATATAGTCAATGAATTGTCATTAGTATAGGTTACAGTGGGATAATCATATCTACCATAATAGGATGTATCATCAGTTTGTATTAATGGCACTCCTGCAAATTGCGAACCTAGATTATGATTTACTGTCCAAGTCGTGCTAGCACTGCTTATACTTTCTGTATAATATCCATCTGAATTTCCCTGATCTCCAGATACAGCTACATAACCAGTAACAGCAGAACTAAAAGTTAATGTTACAGCATTTGCGTTAACATAAGTTACAGTAGGAAAATCATATGCACCTACCATTGAATAACTATTTGAAAATATAGGATGCACATCAACATAATCAGTATTAAGATTGTGTACTACTGTCCAAGTAGCGCTTGATGTGCCTTGAGTGTGAACATATGATCCTACTACTGAAGAAGTTCCACTACCACCATTTGACCAATATAAATTACCTAATCCATCAGTAGTCAATACTTGCGTATCATTGCCCCCTGATATGAAAACATTAGCATTGGAGCCTAGATTAGAATTACCCGTTACAGTCAAATTAGATGCTGTTGCTATTAATCCAGTGAAGAAGTTTGCATTGACAGTATTTGCAGAAATCGTTCCGCTATTAGCATAGATATTTGCTACTGTAGTCGCATTACCTAATGTTAAATTTTTATTTGTGTAGTCATATAAGAATACAGCATCGCCTGCAAAATCAGCGCCTGAATTAAATTGTACGCTTAGATTTGAACCGCCGGGCTCACCACCGTTTGCAGAAACAGTATTGAATATAACGATGCCAGTGTCAGTAGGATAACTTCCGTATGTGCTACTATCGACAGGTATCAATAATGCGCTGTCTTGGAATAGGTCATATAATTGTATGTTACCTGCTACTGGTCTTAAGAAGAAATTATCACCGTTCAAGTTAGTAGAATATGTACCGCTGCTATCGCTGATCATATTGATTGTGATCTCAGCGCCTTGATCAAAAGGATATGCGTTTTGTAATGTTACTCTGGCTGTTGAGTTAGCACTGATCGTATTGATATTCTGTACTACTGTGCCCTTAGGAGTCCAGTTTAATGCTCCTGATCCGTCTGTGGTCAATACATATCCTATAGCACCACCACCTATATATAGGTTGTCGATGTTGCCTAGATGTATTGATTGTGAAGTCCAGTAACTTGAATTTGCAGGGGCTGACGCATTTCCACCTGCATTAACCCAGAAATTGCCGTTAAAAACTAATACTTGTCCATTGGCAACATTCGCTTCAATGTCTAGATTGCCTATAGCACCATCTATCTGACTGAATGATATTTCACTGTAAGCTGTTAAAACTTCTACGTTCTCAGTTACACCTAGAGTCTTACCTATGAATAAGAGTTTTTGATCACTAGCAAAACCAAATTCCGCCTCGTCAAGTTGAGGCAGATCGACTAGATCTCCTGAACGCTGTTGAATCTTAGAAATTTGTATAATAGACATAGTTGTACAGTTACCAAGTAGTACAACTATTTATGCTATTAAATCATATGAACTGCTTATAGTATTGTTCTAACCTAGCGTACCATAACTCAGTATAGTTATCAAATTCAACACCTTCTATGATGAATTCTTGATATTGATTATCGGCTGAACACATGAAAACAACACCTTTGCGTATCTTTGTGCCCCATACTTCATTATGCGCTAATGCATATGCTGCTAATTGTAAGAAATAATCATCTATCCATTCACGTTTTTTTGGCTTGTTCGTCTGCTTATGGTCCATGATAGCATCACTATTATCATGTACTCCTACAAGGTCGGTAGTGCCCGCATAAGTTTCAGGAAAATAAAGACTGACTTCTGTGCCCCAGAACTCCTTACAATTACTCAAGCCCTTCTCAATTATAGTCTTAGCCATAGTATGACTTTGTATGCTATAAGGATTAGTGCCGGGCTGACCTATATCTCCGGTCTTTACATGATTCTCAAGCCATTTATGCATGCGGGTACCTCTACCTGCTGCTTCAGTTGTGATCTGCTTAGCCTTCTCCTCACCTACTCTTTTACGCCATTCCTGTAATGCTTTTTTCTTTTCTTCTGGTTTTGTGGCATCAAGTATGGTAGTGACGCTAGGAACAGCATGACCATCAGGAGTCAAGTATTTTCTTGACCCATTAATCGTTTCTCTTTTTAGTTCCTTATAAGGAAACTTATTTGGCAAGTATATCAAACTGTGAAACTCTCACCGCAACCACATCTTGCTGATTCATTAGGATTTACAAAGTCAAACTTTTCATTTAATCCTTGCTTGACATAATCAACAGTCATGCCATCTAAAAAAGGATATGCTTCTTTAGTTACCCATATATATAAATTGTCATGGATAGATAGCATATCTTCGCTTTTCCATTCGTCTGCAAATTCTATTTTATAGGAATAACCATTACAACCAGTCTTAGTTATACCCAGCCTAATACCTAGACCGCTACCTCTTTGTTTGATTTGCTCAAGAAATCTATTCTTGGCAGTGTCGGTAAGTGTAATCATATATGTAATTATACATTACTTTGTTGCAAAAACTCAACAGAAATGGTTACATGAACCTAAACTTTAAGCCTTTATTCATCAAGCCTAAAATTATTTCATAGCATTTTGTGCCATCTTATCGACTATTTCTTGACTTTGTTCCGGGGGCGGTGGTGGCTCTGTTTTCTGTGTTGGTGTCAGACCTTTAAATACTACCTCGTCACCCTGTATATTGCTTATGACTCTGTTGAGAGGCTTCTTTTGTATCATAGCATAAAGATCATCGTTGCTTAGTATCAACTGTCCATTAGAAACTTTTCTGAAATAATCCTTGAGTTGCTGGACGGTTATATTTTTTGTGATCTTTTTATTATCCAAACCTGATTTCAGTTGATCGGTCGCTGCGACCAATCTAATCAGTTGTGGATCGGTTACTAATTCAAAGAGGCGCATCAATTACCTCTTTTCTCTGCCTACTCCGCCCTCTGGTCCTGCTTCTGGTTCTTCTGGCATCTCAGGAGCGACTTCTGCACCCATCTCTGCTCCCATTACTTCCTCGCCACCACCTGCTGCAGGTGCAGCAGCGATATCTGTGACAGCCATTTCTTCACCACCTGACGGAGCACCTAACGCTGACATATCACCCTGACCTGTCATACTGTCCATGGCTCCCTGCAATGATTGCTTGCTTTGGCTTAAAGTTTGATTTAGTGTAGCTAGTGATTGGCTGGCTGCTTGGTTAAATGCAGCCGCTTCGTTCACGCCGATCTCGCTTTGAATGCTATCAGTCAATGCAGGAAGTTCCTTAACAAGCATGTCATTAACTTCTTCGATCATTTTCTGCAAATTATTAATCATATCCTGCGCTGCGAGAATTACTTGTGACTTTTCAACTTCTTGATTCTCAATAACGATCTTGGCTTCTTTAGTAGATTTGTAGTGTTCAGTCAATGCCTGCGACATGAAAACAAGTTTCATAAATGCAGGCTGTGACTGATTCTTATAGAAATCAGGACTTGCCTTTGCTTCCTTCATAAGTCCATATACTTTTTCAAGCATATACTTTGACTGTGCGCGGCTTAGCTTACTTACATCAAAGCCTACATCAAAGTTCTCTTTTAGTGCTTTTTGAGCAACTTGTTTTTTATCAAAATCGTTAAGTTTCATGGTCTGAATTCCATTGTTAATAGAAGTATTTATCAGAATACACTTACTTTGCTTCCTGGTATTCTTTATACTTGCTTGTTTGTAGATACTTGGAGAAGGACAGATAAGTCTCTAGTTCTTGTATGAACTTGCGCTTCCTAGTCTTTTCTTCCATAAGTTTAGCTACATATATCAATTTATCAGGAAATGTTGATTTTTTAACCATTTTTTCATGTTGTGCTATATGCACATTTAAGGCCCCGATATATCTATCAAGTTCATAAAGTCTCTTATTTTCTTTATTTTTATTATTCTTATCGAACACGCAATATGTTACTGCGTATTTGAGGCTGGAAAAATCAATTGGATTTGTAAAAGGGTCATTTATTACTGATACAAAGTATAGTTCATTTTTCTTATCAATATGATAGGTGCCAAAAATGTTATAACTACCATCATCTTCTTGTACGATGAATAGTTCTTTAATATCCTTAATAAAACTCTGTTTATTCATATCAATATTTAGTAAAATAAATGTTCCTTGATACAGAAGTTATATCAAGCTTATAGCCAGCGTTGATATATTGAGTGTCACATCGTATCATGGGCACACCCTGACAATCTTTAAAAAGGGCGCCCAGTTCTGATATGCCGTCTTCAAATACCCCTGCATATTGTATCTCAAAATCAAATGACCATATAGGTACATTTTTATCTTTAAATGCATATCCAAAATACTCAATTGAGTTTAAATCGACAAAATTACATACGGGATCCCTCGCGACATCGGGCTGCGCTCTTAACGATATAATTTGCAATATAGTATCAAAATTACACTGTGTGTTGCGTTTTTTAAACCATTCGTCATTATCAGTAACATCATTGCTAGGTCTAGCGCGGTTCAATACCCCTGTCTTAGTGATATCAAACAATGTATAACAAGCAATTCTATGAGACATGCCGTATTTACAGCAATAAAAAAGCCCGGGAATTTAAGTTCCCGGGCCCTATGTCGCTAGACTTTAACTAATTATTAGTTAGTGAAAGTTGCTGTGGCTGCTACTGTTACTGCTGCTGGTGCGACTGCATCTACTGCTGTTTTTAGAGTAGCTGCTGTATATGCTCCAGTTGGGTACAATGCTAGTGCAATTGTATCGGCAGCTGCGTCAGTATATTCGTAAATCATAATCGTTGAAAGCTGTTGAACAGTTTGCAAGATTGTGTTTACTTCTGTGCCAGTCAATGCGGCTGCTGCTGTGATTGTGAAGAAATCAAGCTTTGGGCCCTGTGGCTGTACAGTTAGTCCTGAACTGACTGCGTTTACGCCTGTGTTTGTATAGTCTGGTTGATCTAAGTGAAATACTGGCTTAAGATCACCATTGACTCTTGTAAATTGTGCCATTTTAAAATCTCCTAATGTTGTGAACCATATAGGCTCATACTATTATTTATGCCAATGGTGAAAAATCATGGTTAGATTAGCGTTGGCCAGCAAGATTTTGTGCAGAAAAGCCCATACGGTCTACGAATTTAAGACCCTGACTGACGAATCCTTCTTGGCTCTGCTTGCCGCTTTGTAGATATCCTTTGACTGGACTCTGCTCTGCTGCTGTCGCTAGTTGATTTACTACACTTTGTTTAAGAGCATAAACTGCTGCCCATATAGCAAATAATCCTGCTATGCCTTCTTTGTTAGCATTCAAGTGAGTAATTAACTTTTGCTTCATGTTAGGAGTCATAGGTCTAGTTTCAAAATAGTCCATGAACTTTTCGCTTAAATTATTTACATCTCCTGCCACGATTTGTTTGTTAATGAAGGTAGTGAATAATTGATTAAATGTATTTCTTGCTTGCGGTGCTGTACTCAATAATTTTTCTGCTGCAGGACCATTTTTACTTATAGCAGATTTGACATTATTTACCAGTGTCTTATCTAAAGTTACTGTAGGTGTAGTAGGCATCGCGCTAGGGACTACAGCAACATCACTATTATTTTTTAATTGTCCTATGGAGCCGTTCAATGGACTAGCATCATCAGTAGTAGTTGCATCTGGGTCGAGATATTGATGAACTGCTATACCTGCTTTTTTGCCAGTAAGCAATTTCCCGATCTGACTATCAACATCTACAGTATACTGTATACCGTTAGGGTTTGCTTTGAACTTATATAGGCCATTTTCATCTTTTAGTGTATTGCCAAACAACAAATCGCCCCAATAGTAACCCTGCGTGCCTTTGCTAGCTTGCTCAAGACCTGGCCATATATCTTTAATTATGTTATTAAGTTGTCCGCGATCTACACCTCTTGCTTGATCATATTGCATGAATTGCTCGGGGCTATGAATATTTCTGCCAGCACCACCTGCTTTATTGAACATATGCTTATCCATGATAGCAAACTTGCCGTCTGGTCCATGTCCGAATACCAATGCAGGATAACCGTCCCATTTAATAGTAATTGTTTTAGGATTTTTGGCTGTATCGGTTATTGCCTGTAATGCGCGGTTAGCGCCTGCAGGACCATCAAGAATTATCAGGTCTTCAGGATGATCTAAGTGGCCCTTAGCCTCTTGCAACCTAGTTATATCAGCCTGTAGTCTGGTTAGTGATTCTCTCAGATTTTGAAAGAATTCAGCTTCGGTTTTAAATTTCATATTATACAGGGGCTTTTTTATCTTGCGTCTTGCCCATGTCAGACTGTGCGAATGCTATCATAGCAATATTCGTTAAGTCTTGCTTTATACCACCTGATTTATAACTCTTGCCCATGTTATCAAGTATCTTTTGTATCTGCGGCATCGCTGTGTCTAATTTGATACCCCTCAAGAAATTGCCCATGAATGTATCCTTGAACCACTTGCCAAGATCAGGCTTACCTGATCCTGCAGGCGCTGCTGCTGGTGCTGCTTGCGCTCCTGCTGCTGGCTGTGCTGGTGCGGCGGCTGCTGCTGGATTAGTTCCCGGTGGCACTTGTAAATTATCCGGACCTTGCGGTGCCGCGGCCGGTTTCTTACCGAAAAATCCTTTTACTTTATCAACTATACCCTCGTTAGTGCTATTCTCTAATAATGTTTTAAACTTTGTGATCACTATGCTAGGATGATGTCCTGATTCACGAACCTGTTGTCTAAACTTTTCTTCTGTAATTAACTTGACAAGTAGTGCAAATATTCTTTCTTCTTGTATAGACTTCATCTTTACACCTTTAGCGTGTTGACCCATGAATTGTCTGTGTAAGTCTTTCACATCATAACCAGCATTGTTTGCTTTTAGGATCCTTTCCCCTACTCTTAATAGATAATCTTTATTCAAACTTACTTTTGAAAGATCGGCTGCTATCTCTTTAGCCATCTTGCTCTCAGGAGGAAGGGGCTTAGTTCCTGCAGGCTGTAACTGTCTCATGGCACTTACGATCTTATCAACATTTTGATCGATCTCAGGCTTAGCAACTCCTTGCTTTTGACCTGTGGCAACTGCTTGATTACCAGGGCTTTGGCCCTTCTTTGCTGAAGCCGCGGCTGCCGCTGCTGTACCGGGAGCGGGCTGTGCTGCACCGGCTTTACCACCGGGCTGTCCAGCTGCTCCTGGTGCGGCACTTGGACCGCCGGGCTGTGCAGTTGCTCCTGGTTGTGGTGCGCCTCCAGCGTCTGGATTCGGGGGTTGTGCTGCTCCACCTACCGCATTTATATCTACTATACCCTGTTCAACAGCGGTCTTGATGCTGTTAAGTCCTCTAGTGACAAACTTATTAACGAATATGTCCTGCGTCAATTGGTCTTCGCGGCTTAATCCTGATTTCTTAGCCCTAGAAATCGCGCCAGCAACTCCTGCTGTATCAGGGGCGCTGCCGCCAAACGGGTTGCGGCCTAACAAGTTTTGAAACATATTCAGTTCATTAATTTTCATGATTTTTCCTCAATGTTCTGGAAAAACGATGAGTATCTTTAGATTTAATCGCCCCTAGCAATTTACGCTCAAGTATTTCAGCCTTTTCGGCACTGTAATTACGATTGATAAGTTCTATGAGGTTTATAGCACTGGTAATAACATTATGGGCTCGGCTTTCAATAACATGCCCTATGTCACGATTATTTCCAATGGCTTCTAGCTCTTGTAAAAGGGTTTTAGTACGCTTTTCCATAACTATATTTATCTGGAAGCGGATGTTTTATTTCTTTAATGAAGCCAGTATACTTTTCAGTTTTGCGCTCTGTATATCGGCTACAACATGCTTGTTTTGAGGCTCGACTTCAATTACGTTTGTATCAACTTTTACGGGTATCGGGCCTATCTGACTAGTGGCTTTGACCTGACTTAATAATTGATTTCCTGTTGGTTGAGGCTTATAACTAGTATCTTGACCCTCGTCTGTGATACGCAACGTATCTACATCGAATTTAAGTTCGATCTTTTGTCCTACACCCGAACTACTACGTGTTTTCATCAACTGTATCTGATATAATCCACGCTCACGCATACTTCGACTTGTAAATATACCAAACACATTATCCGCAGTATTGATCTTACTGATACCACCTGCTATATGACTATGATCAAATTCGATTTCTTCAACTGCACTACGATTTAACTGACTAGCCGTTACAAACACTACATTAAGTTCCTTAGCAAGATTGCGTAGTTCTTCGCTAACATACTTGTCTTTAACAAACAAATCATTGGGACTGACTTTAGCACTTACAGGCATTACTAAATCTAGATAGTCTACACACAAGAAGTCTACACGCATATCTGTTTGTATCTGTAATTCTTTTACATATGCTCTTATATCGTTGACATTGCTTTGTGCTGGCATATATTTGATACGCAGTTGTCCAGATTTTTTTGCTACCATCTTAACTTTCATCTCGACATTATCGATATCTTTAAAAATCTCTCTACTACTTGTATCAGTCATCATGCTATCGATGCGCATACTACATAAGCCTTCGCTCAATTCAAGAGTGATATATACACCACTCATGCCTTTCTGTACCCAGTTCACTGCTAGATTTTGCATGATCAAACTCTTACCGGATCCACTACCACCTGCAAAGATTTGTAGTTCGCCACGATTAAAGCCACCATATAATTTATTATCAAGTGTAGGCCAACCTGTACCGTTCTGACCATTATTACTTTTCAATGCCATTAATCTTGCTCTTGGATCAGCAAAGTAATCTGTACCCATGTCCTTTTGCAAACTGATCTGTACCGCTTCTTTGATCAATTTCTCAACCGGCCCATATTCGCCCTTCTCAAGTAAGTCAGCGCACTTAAGAATAGCCCTCTCAAGTTCTTGTCGTTTAGTGAACGATTCAAATTCTTCTAGAAACCAATCATAATGACCTTCGTCTAATTCTGGAATAGTTTCTATACTGATTTCTGTAGTAGCCTTGATCTGAATCGGATCAGGCATGACATTATATTTTTTAGTATGTTCCATTATGAACTCTGCTACCGGTCGCAATCTGCGATCAAAATTTGCACTATTCATAATATTCATGACACGGGTATATAACTCCGCGTTCGTTACCATCATCTGCAAAAACAATTTTTGTACATCAATGTTGTAATCGTTTATCAAGTTGCTTCCTCTTTAGTTCAGTCTTAATCTTGCTGTTTGTTGCTGACTGCAAGATACTTAGTAATGTAGATAGTTTGCCATATTTTATTACAGCATCGTTGACATCTTTAACATCAACATCCCAATTAGGCATACTTATATAAAAACCCAAATCTAATGCGCGATTGATCACATCTATACCACTTTTATCTTGATCGGGCACTACTATTATCTTTCTGTTTAGATTTTTTAGTATCTCTGCTTGTTGATCATTTATAGCGTTAGTAGTCAGTGCGCAGCCATTTATACTAAGTGCATCGAATATACCCTCAGTAACTATACAAACTTGCCAATCTGGTTTCTGTAGATCGACCCCAAACAGATAACCGTTTTGTTGTTCACTTATGAATTTAGGTTTACGATCATCTAAGTATCTGCTAGTATGTCCCACTATCTTATGTTCATAAGTAAAGGGTATGATCACACGATTCGCTTGCCTACCCTTTTCATCAGGAGTACACATGAAAGGATAATCTTTTATTGATATCTTTCTTTTATTTAAATATTCAATGAAAGGTAAATGATGTGGATTATTAATATTAATTAATTCTGCATCTGGTAATACCATCTCTTTGAACTTAACCTTTTTCTTCTCTTTTTTGAACTTGGTGAAGTCAAGCAAGTCTTTGTGTTGCAGGCTTTCAAAACTATATCTATCAATCTGTTCTTTATCTAAGCCTAGATAATTCAATAGTTGCCTTGTGTTTCGTGTGATGGATTTGCCTAGCGTGAATCCAGATTTAAATCCACAGTTAAAACAATGATAACTCCAGTTATTTACATCTGCGAACTTTATGCCACCTCGTCCTCTTTTGTCAGGTGTATGCCCACGATGATGACAACAGACAGCATTAAAACTCTGCCATCCGCTTTGACTAAGTTTTTTCTTGCCCGGGATTAATTGTAGAATGTCGAACACTCTGTAATTATAACACAGTGTTGTGTAAAAACAAATACTATCGGTAACTTATCTTGCCAAAATATTGCTGACCACACCTGTATTGCTAGTGAATGCCATTCTTATGAATGGATGAAATCCTTTGATAGTGAATCCAACTGTATCTGTGGTCTCTAAATATTCTTCGCTTGTTATAGGATACCAATCTGTCAATGAACTACTAAAAGTACCTTCGACCGCGATCTCGCCATTATACTCATACAGGTGTGCTTGTAGTGTCAATACTGGATTATCATTCGTATTGATTACAGAAGTATAATAAGTATTGGCATTAGGTAACACATTGTCTATGCTATTATTGCTATCTAAGTTCGGGAACGGTTGTCCAGTAGGTATAGTTACAGTCTCGCTAGGAACGAAACTTGGTAACACGCTGTTTACTACATTGATCTGCCCCCTAGCGCCTGCTGCAGGATCTACGAAAACAGGATAATCGAATTCACCTTCAGGAATCTCAAGGCTATAGTAGCATAACTGCGCAGGAATGTCTTCTATCTCAGCTGCATTTAGTTGTAAATATGCTATACCAGTTACTGGTAATTGCAATGTCAATGCTTTTTTGATCAAGACCTCAGTGCCGTCATTGTTGATGATGCGGCAAGTGATTTCTTTGCCTGTTATGTTGACTGGTTTCTGTTCTTGATTTAAGAATTGAAACTGTAGTTTATTGTCTACCCCTTTGTGTAGAGTCATGGTTTTTGCGTATACTGGCATAAAGGCCCTCGGACTGTTTCCAGAAAGTAGGACGACAATCTGACGCTGCGTATATAAAAATACTGCTGTGCTATACCCTACATTTGTTACTGTCACAGATTATCGCTCCTCAATGTATTTAGTATGATAAAATTATATATTAAATCGGCGACCCAATTATAAATAAACGCAATGACTATTGCTAAAGATTTTTTTAATAAACTTACTGAAAATCATCCTTTTATCACGGTGGTAAGTTTCGCTAATCAAGATTATGTAGGGATCGTCCAGAACCGTGATGATCAATGCACCAGCATATATGATTATGGGGCTGTGATCGATAGCGGAGCCAAGCAGTTATTTCTAGAATTAGGAGAAGTCTGGTGGTGGGAAAGCAATCGCCAGATACCAATTAATATATTCTTGAAAGAGGAATGGAATCCTTTCAAGCCCTATCTTCGCACTTTTAATAACAAGAACCTAGTCATACTACATGGCCCTGTAGTAAGCCTTAATGAATTAAATAAGCGCCGCAGCA
>Ga0194133_10007995_pt1 | contig 12471 bp, 8 predicted proteins | sample TA2KigOf40mmetaG_FD_155448 | JGI IMG/M metagenome (GOLD analysis project Ga0194133, IMG submission 155448) | Freshwater microbial communities from Lake Tanganyika, Tanzania - TA2015055 Kigoma Offshore 40m | ecosystem: Environmental > Aquatic > Freshwater > Lake | place: Tanzania: Lake Tanganyika...
AGGTTTTGTTGTTGATCTATTTTTTTCACAAAAACACAAAACGGTGCACATTTACATAGACGCGTGCACTGGCTAACATCACAGGGTTGATAAGATATGCCAAATTGATAATAGTAAAATTAAATTTCAGAACTTGAACGACCTAGCTGTTTCTCTTTATCTGGGTCGTGGATTTTGCATTTTGGCCGCGCGCGCATGCGCTGCATCGACTCTCACGGTTGGTGCGCGGACGACCGCGGCAGCTGTTGATGCACCGTGAAATCATTGGAAAAATTGTGAGACAATATATAAAACAATGTCGTCATAATCGTTTGAAACCAAAAAATGGAGTAATTAAGTTAAGAAAATGGACTTTCCATGTTAAAGTAAAAAAGTACGGTATTTAATTCCTCTACTAAAATCAACGTACTCATATTTTAGGGTATGTGGATGTTGGAAAATCCAAGATGACCTACTCCAATGTGTTGCCTCACTCCTGGTCATCGCTGTCTGATTAACTCTGAGTCAACCACGTGGTTGATCGAGAGAAGAGGTTTCTCCAATTGTCCCACTAAACCATTACCATCGCCTCATGATCCTCATCCGCTTTTGTGCAGGTAGCTCGTGCTGGGGCCTCAACTTTCCAGAGCAGAATTTTTGGATTGAAAAAGTGGATAACCCTCGCTTTGGAGAGGACCACTCCATTGAGATGGGGACCGTATGCAGGGTTGAATCAGAATATTTAAGTTAAGACACCACGGCCACATTACACCAGAACTGAGTTCTCGACGGAGTATCATCTCAACTTTAGTGACCTGAGCAGGCAGGAGTCGTTATTGAATTAATGACCCTGAGATCGATAGACCGAATCTTGGACGTCGTTTTTTTATTTTCTGCCCTTTTTAGTTTGATTAACACAGAAGGCCCTAATGAGCGTCTTCATGTTCATGGGCCATCGGTACCAAAGTTACTGGATCAACTGACAACGTCACAGCACTGAAGAGGACTGTACTGTCTGACTCTGGACAAATAACAGTACCTTCTAAACTCGAAATCTGTATAACCATTTAAACTTGTCAGATGAAACTAGAGCTTTGATATGATCAATATTTCTCTTAATCTAAATTCTGACGAAAGTGGCTACAAACAGAACAATTTTTCAAATTTAGAGTTAGATCCAACTCTTTAACTACTAGAACAAAACAGAAAACTTGCCAGGCCTATTAGCGTACTAATGCATAATTTCTTTTTCAGCTAATGACCTCTGGTTGGCATATTCTTTCTAGCTCCTTTGACAAAACCCCAGTCGACTGAGATGGTACAGCCCAAAATGTCTGTTCCATTCTGAAAAAGGAGATTGAAATGATATTTGAATAATTCTTCTGAGGTCTTCGGTATGTACCAATTCCTCCTTTGCAGCTATCGCTTCCTTGTACGTCTCAAACTCGACAAAGGCATAACCCTTGAGAAAACCAGTTCTGCGGTCAAGATTGACATGGATATTTTTGATCTCGCCATACTCCGAAAACTTGTCAGTGATGTCTTCTTCCTAAATCAATGCATAACGCAGGGAAAATCTACTTTCTTTTTAACACAAAATAGTAACCCGTGCTTCTTCGTGAATCCCTGTAACAAAAAGTATCCATCCCTCTATGGATCTTTGGGGTCCCGGCTCAAAACTGTCCACATCTGTATTGACCTAAAAGAACAAAACTTATCTTAAGGTCTTACCTTAAATAAATGTTAAAGCAATCAACACTACCCTAAGATCAAAATCTCCATCAACGTCCATTTTATTTCCTCTTCCTCTAGGTTCGAAACCTCGGCCCTTGCACTTCCTACAACCAAAAATTATATTTGGACGAAAAGAGTAAGATAGAAAAGTGTTCAAAACAGGATCAACCTGGCTTTTTCCTTAGGGTTATCTTGGTCCATTTCTTGATAATCTTCAGAGACATCCATTTTGTAAAGAATCCTACTACAATTTCTAATTTTCTAGCGAGAAGCTTTAGAAAATTTGCGCACGAATACACAGATTACTATTATTAAGGGTTGATAGTCAAGAATTAACCTGCGGGAATCGGCCGCCGGGATAACCACGCGCTGTCGGCTGCATTTAATAACCCCTCCCGCATGAGAAATCAAGGGTAAAACTTGAATCAGTTTTAGCCAAGAGAGATACTTATTTCTGTGTCTGCATGAATTTAGCTGGCACATGCAACCTAAAAATATAGAGAATTGGGTCATGCATTTAAATCAAAACAAAGACAATTTTTTCGTACCAGATCCAGATGGTCGTTATTTGATCACGATCAGTTATATGAATTGTGCTTTCTAACTTATTGGTTTTTTGAGTGAAAGACTCAAAAATATAATTGAGACTGAGACATCACTTTCAAAGACTAAGTGATCAGGAAAAGCCAAAGGTACTATCGTTTTAGGACAGTTCATATTATTCCAAAAAAAACCTCCCAACATCCAAGACCAATTTTTACCCGGGTTACTGGGCAATAAAACAGGAAAACTTTCATATTTTTTCATGTTTCATGATGTTTGATTCATGTTTTTAAAAAAATCTTGGTTTTTCCAGGTCAAGAAATATTTTTTAAGGACGGACGGACGACATGTGGCTGGTGAAATTGTCAAGATGAATGATCTTTTGATGGCAAGACATTAGTAAACACGAGCTCAATGAAGCTGTCACTCTATAGTTCAAATTGTTTGCAGCTATGACAGATTTTTATCCGCAACCCAACAATATGATGTCAATTGCAAATCAACTTTTGGATGACTTTGAGTCTGCAACTGATCATGTTGGTTTAATATTATAAAAAATTGACGAAAAAGGACATTATCTTTAACCTCTTAGTTTTACAGGTACGGAATATTGCTGGAAAGCTGGACCAGAACGAATTGCTTTTCTTCTACGCCAGATTCAAACAAGCCAACGAAGGCCCTTGCAACACACCAAAACCAGGATTTTTCGACTTTCAAGTAGCCTCATTATTTTTCAAACTTTTGGAGACTAAATGTCAAGCTATGTATAACTTTTGAAAATAGGGTAAGCAAAAATGGTCTGCTTGGAGTGATTTAAAAAATATGTCGAAAGATGAGGTTAGTTACCTTTTTAGCCAATTATTGAAATGTTTGCTTTGATTGTAAACTTACAGTTTACTTTTCGAAAAAGGCCATGGATGAATACGTCAGTCGGTTAGGTGAACTTGATCCAAACTGGCGGTCCTCTCAGTCTAGCAAAGGTTCTGGGTGGGTGACAGTGAGTACTCTTGCAAAGTCGGACGATCCTGAGATAGCCCCGGATCTCAAAACTCCCTTTGATTGGGTTAAAGAATCTAACCACGAGAAAGCGGCTCAAATTTTTGAAGTCTTGGAAGGTACATTACTTTCAAATTTCTTTTTTCGATAGATAAAATTTTTAACGTGACTTTTCTCTTTTTTTGTTGAGATGTAAACCTAAAAGATGAAAATGGTCTCGGTCTATTACATTGGGCTTCAGACAGAGGCTCTCTAGAAATAGTGAAGTTGCTATTGGAAAAAGGTGCTGACATCAACTTGGTAGATTCAGATGGTCAAACAGCTCTTCATTATGCATGCTCTTGCGGTAACAAATACCAACCTTTCTTTTACAATTCAATTTATCAGGGCCTGACCGTAAGTCTTTTTTTAGGACACGTTGAAGTGATCAGGACGCTTTTAAACTCCCACATCGACCTTGAAGTAAGGGACAACGACGGGATGCAAGCAATCGATAACGTGACTGATCCTTCCATAAAAAAATTATTCCTATCCTAAAACAAAGTGTGAATAACAGATTGAATTGTTTACATATAAATCTTTATTTAAGAATCTGTCGTTTCATTTCGCAGATTTAAAACATGTTTGATTGAATATTCTATCACCATCTGTCTGCAGGTGTGGGTGAAACCCTCCATCATGACTTGGAAAAGTTAACTATTTTAATTAATATATAATATAATAAAAAATAGTTGGCCTCTAAGTATAAAAAACGAAAATAGAAAATCATAAATTTTTAGACAAACTTCAAAGTAAGCTCAGAAATCAGGCTGGTTTAACTTTTGAAAAATATCTGACAATATCACCACAAAGTAAACTCTACCTTTGCACTTCCTTCCCATCCATCCGTTTTTATTTATGCTTCAGAAAAACTTTATTATTCTTTTTTTATTATATTTTATACATGTTGCCTTTAAGTCCATTGATTTCAGTAAAAATGAGACCTATAAACAATTTTGCCCCTGAAGAATGATCGATCAATATCTCAAAACTGGAATTTTTTTAGCTCCAATTACAAAGCTGAAATTTCTGTTTCTTTTTTTTGACAAATTTGTTCTTTTCAAACTGTTACTATACTATATCTACATACATTTCGTGGATAAAAAAGGTTTCTTAAATGAATGAACACTTCAGAATAAGTTAAAGAAACTAGTTTAAACTCATAATCATCATTTTCGCCGAATAATATTTGTTTCTACACCTGGGGGTCGAGGTTCCATCTAAATATACCTTTTGCAGCAGGGCCATTCCCTAATTTAGCACAACATTCGATCTTAAATTAGCAATATACTATCTTTAGTTTCATGATGACAGAGTGAGGACATTATTGAAAAATTTGATACGTATGTAAGTACTTATTTGAACTATCAGAGAATGTAATTTTTCTGCCAATTACCATCATGGTCCAAACAATATTAATTTTCTAACAGAAGTGCCTGGTCTCAAAATGGGGTAAAAATAGTTTTTGGTCAAGGAGTAGCAGTCAATTATCTGCTCGCAGTATTTAAAAAATGAAAAATTAGTGAAAATGAAGTTTTCTACAATTTATTGAAACTCAGTCGGCCAACACTAAGTTTGAGAGAAAGACACAAACAGATTTTTGTACTAGACAATTTGGAACAAAATTTTGAAAGGATAATCTTTAAAATGAGCATATTGGTTCTCTTAATAATTTTCAAACTTTAACAGTAAGTATTTTTTCAATAATATTTTTAAGTGACAATATCATCGTGCCCAGGGTGGCTTATCCTGTCTAGTATTCTTTCAATATTCAAAGAATAGACAGTGTGTGAGGGGAGAAGAGATTTGTTTTTCTGGATTGTGTGAAAAAGATGATCTAGAGATACACCTCCAGGACGTTTAAATCGGTAACCAGAGTAGGATGCTGAACATGAAACATCCTAAAAATTAAAACATTTGACATATTACCAAATTCAAGGATCCACACAGTCCACGACTTGATTAACAGAAAAATTTATGATAAATTTTCATACTGTCAGGGCAGAAGATTCCACATCTCGGTCCATACGCTGTCCGACAGGAAACTAATCATTTTCAAACCATGTCAACAAGTTCTTTATTTTTGAGATTGAAGGAAAATCTTACCAGTGGAATGATTCCCCCGTCATTTGAGTGAAATTTTTGCAAAGCCCCTAACTTTGCCAGCTCACTCACTGCTTCAACTTTTGGTTTTTTTTGCTGAGAGCTCAAGAGCCAAGGATTTGGGCAATCAACACCAATTGCAAGAGGTAACCTAATATGAAATTAATATAAACATTTCTTTAGGTGAAAAGTGCTTTTACAAAGTAGACTTTAGTTGAGTTGTACCTGTTGTCCCTGAGTTTGTAACCACTTTTATCCATAAGCATGGCTGTTATCAATTTTCTGAGCAGATGTTCGACTGCATTTGCCATGGTGCTAACCGATTCGTCCTCAACGCCTTAAAAGATTTAAAGGATCTGTAAAAGGTTGGCTTTAGTTGGAAATATGTTTTAAATACCTCCTTCCAACTCAGAATCCCATGCTATAACCATCATGCGGCCATGTAGTAATGCAATGTCGGGCATGGTACATTCCTTTTTAATCAAGTAGTGTTATTCAACATTAACCCGCACACAAGAAGCAATGACCCTTTTCCATTTCATGTACAATTAATATCATGATAACTCACTCTGAAAGCATATCCCAGTTTTCGTTCTTCCTCCTCTCGAAATTCTTTACCATGAGGATTTGTAGGTAACAAACCTTTTGGGTCAGTGGCTGGCTAAAAAAAAAGAAAAGAAAACTTCTAAAATTTGAACAAAATGTAAGTTGACATAGTTTACTTACCACAAAAGAATAATCAAAGGATGGCGACTCTGATATAGTTCTTTTCAATGGACCGTACTTATATCTTCCAAGAACATCTCGGGCTAGGGCATCTCCTTGTCGTTGATTGAGCCCTGATCCTGAAAGGTGCGTCTTCCATTTTTGACATTACAATTAAACAAATTAATCTTAGATAAAAACAACCTGTGGGAGATGCTCTCCCTGTACTTGTAATTGGCGCAGGATTGAATGTAAGTAATGTTTGACACTTGTGCATAATTGCCAGCATGAATGTATTGTGTAAGTTACTACGATTTGGGTTCAGTAATCTTCGGGCTTCATTCTCAAATTCTTCTTTGGAACACTGCTTTCGAAACCTTTTCAATTCATAAAATATTTACAACAATGATTTTGTTATATTTTTCTTACAATTGTTATACCATGTTTTGAGAAGACGGAAATATTCTGGAGCTTTATCTCCCAGCTCTTCACTTATTGTTTCTTTAGCAACATTTAGCTCGATCGTAGCAGTCATTTCAAAATCATTTATTGAGTTTCACTTTATTATGTAGAATACTTCTATTGAACTCCAATTTCTGTATAAAAGTAAAACAAGAGCTTTTAATTTGTTTTTATTTTTTGCTGAACTTGGGTCTATGTTTGTTTGTTTGTTTTCCACCAACGCCGCTTCCCAGACCCGATCTTTACGATATGTATTGGGCGAATGGCTAAATTCCACTGGAATCAAACGGACCTTTAGATGGACAACAAGTAGAATTCCAAAGATATGAATGCTTTACTCTTGAAAACTGTTTCTCAAGAGATGACCTTCATTATAAGTGCTGTGTCTCTCAGATGGTGTTGTACGTATATTACAGGTTAAGGGTTACATTTCATACATAGTTGAAAAACCGAGGGAGGGAAAACCATTTGATTAAAAAAAAGAGTTAAGAGATCACTTTCCAACGGGCGGACTTTTCCCCCGGGATTTGACCGTGGGGGGGAGACGTCGCAAATCGCGATGCATAGGTATCTAGTCGCTTAATTTCAGCTACGTGCCAGTACTGCACGAGCACGCACGACACATGTGAACGCAGAACGCAACAACGTTGTGTTTTGTGCTGCATAGCCAAATCCCTAATCTGTTCGCAATCAAAGTGGCTGACAGCTACCAAATTAACCTAATTTAAAAAAATTAAATATAGATTTTAATTCGGATTTACGCTCTGAGAGCAGGTAAAATGGCTTTAGGAAAATTTTCCTCACCATTTAAATTTTTACTTTGTTTCGCATGTTATTTTAGAATGCCTTACCCCTGATATTATCAAAGTGAGCGATGCCATAATAAATATTCGTCATCCTCAAGCCCTAATTTGCAATCTCTTGAGAGTTTTGGACTTCCTTGGCTCTTAGATGGCTTCAGAAAAAGCTGCTTGTGAAGTCGGAAGCAACTTTTATACACTTTTGGGGATAGAAAAAAACGCAAGCCCTGGAGAAATCAAGCAAGCCTACAGAAAACTTGCTGTAAAATACCACCCAGGTATACTTTCGACAGTTTCAAAAACTTCCAAAAAACGAAAACAGGATATAAAAATTGACAGACAAGAACCCGGGGAGTGATGAGGCAGCGGAGATGTTCAAGGGTCTTTCGACGGCATACGCTGTTTTGTCAGATCCCAAACAACGCCGTCAGTACGATTTGCACGGTGAAGACTTGGTTGTCAATGATCTTGGATCCATAAGGGTAAAGTTGCGCCTACCTAACTAAGTAGTTTTAATTAAGAATTATGAAGACCTTTTGAAGGTTGACGAGTTGGGCGCGCTGAGTCGTCTCATTGGAGCATTAGTGACAAAAGCTGGCGTTCCGGTACCTACTGAAATCAACTTCAAAGTTTTGGCAACAGGACAGCACCTCGTATTAGGTATTATTGTTCGTGCAATAAATTAAAATACGTTCACAAAATTTCTAGATTTGAATTAAGTTTCCATCGACAGTTTTATATATTAAAAAATCACTCTTTTCTTTAGACGATGATACTGACTCAACTCTTAACCTACCTCCTGTAGAAGAGCTTAGCTGGGGTCAAACAGTTTCAGGAACGGTAGAAAGGCAATCGGCCCACTTTTTTAGATTGACAATCTCAGACAACGACCTTGCTAAGTAATCTATAAAACTTTACCTTTAATGATTTCCCCTTTTTTCTATATCAATTTACTATTTTCGCAGTGGTGTGATCATCACATGTGTTTCATCAAACAACGACAAGTTTAAGCTAATATTCTTCGATAAAGCAGGGAACGTGTCTCTCGTTGAGGAGAGCCAAACCAAAAAGAAGCATTCTGAAGCAAACTTTATAGCGGTCCCTTTTACACGTTACAACCTGTTTAATTCGATGCCAATGTCTGTTTTAAAAGGAATTGATGAAGACCTTCCACCTGTTTTTTTGATGCTAGATACATTCGACAAAGAAATCAGAAATATTGTTCCTGGTAAGGCTTATAAGAGGGAAATTCTCAGATTGTAGCCATATCAACTCCAATTTTTTGTAGGTACTCACTTATTTTGTGTTTACGGAGATAATTGGTTTCAAACAATGAAGTACACCCTTCAGGTTATGGTTTCTGTTAGCCCTTCAAAACAACATGCCACTATCCTTCAAGTAAATATACAAGGAGGAACCTTCCTACTATGATGTATGACATTCCTTTTGATTAAAACAGGCCTCAGAGGAAAAACTTGCAGAGAAGAAGAAAGAGTTGGAACTTTATCAACGAGAATACTGCGAGATAAAGAAAAAGTATGACGAGGCTTGCCAAAGACTTGAAAAGGTAAAATTTCTCAACTATTTTCCTTCCTCTTCAGATTATTGAAGAAAACATTCTTTCAATTTTAAGGAGTTAGAAGATACAAAATCTCTGATTGAAGACCGTGAAACTGCCTATGCAAATTATGTTTCGGAGTCGTCTATAAAATACTTTGGTTCTGCCAAAGAGTCTCAGCACATTGCGAATTCCCCTTCGAGAGGAGTTTTGTCAGGCCTGAGCAAAAAACTCTTTGGGTAAGGGTAGCACTTGTTTCCCCTGATTTTTGGTCATACTATATAAATTACATTCCAAAAAGTTTCTATTAAAAAATGTGAAATATTGATGAAGCCTCTCATACCCTATTTTAAGAACTAAAATTGAAAAGTCAAGATCTTTTAACTCAACATGACAGAGGTAGAGTTTTAATCGTACACAATAATTTTTTCATGCCAACCATCTGTGCCTCAAATCGTACCATTTAAAAAAACCCCTAATACATTGGCTTTAAAAATCAATTTTTAAGCTAAAGGCTGTAACTTTTCATGTACTTGAAAAATACATACTTTTACAGATATTTTTCGAGGGTACTTTTTTACAATTTTAGCTTAGTAAGTGGATTGGTATCCGGAATCTCTTGATCCGAAAATAAAATTTCTGATATTTGTCCACCAGCTCCAGTCACGAGATTCCTCTCGGAAGATTTCCCTAAAATAAAATCTTAAAACTCAAAAAACAAAATTTGAACATCGTTTTGTGAAAAAAATTAGTAATTAACCTGCAGTAACCGTAAATGTCTAATACTTGTCCATCTGGACATGACCTGTCTTCTTTTCTGTAATCAAGATATACCAACAGATTCCCCTTTTCTTCACTTGCATTTTCATTTCTAAAAAGAATTTGCATTGTGAAAAATATTTTCAAATTTTTTTCAGGGTTTTACCCGTCATCAGGTTGGTTTATCTTATTAGGTGTTGGCTGGACTTTTTCTGTTGTGGCAATTCTGTAAAATTTTAACATCAAATATAATGTTAACCAATTTCATTTGGTATGGCTGAAATCCTAATTACTTTGGTTGTCCACCTCTTACTCTGCTTAAATCATTGGTTGCACGTCTTCCCTGTGTGGTTGTTCTGAGATATTTTGCAGTCGTGGTAGTGGTCGTAGAGAGTGTTGTTCTTAGGGTTGTGGGTCTATAAAAGGAATTCAATCCAGTTCATCACTGTGCTGATTCAAAGGTAAAACTAAATAAGGCACTTGCATGTTTCTTGCATCAAATTCATATTTTCTGAGTGACGGATGATGATGGTCGTCTTCATCTTTCCCACCCTCAAGGGTTACCTCATATTGAACGTCTGCAGGTCTTTTGCTCGCCAACTTGTAATTATTCTGGTTCCTAAAACATGAAAGCTTCAGATATTGATGAAAAATAAGATCATCATAACTCTTTTAACCTGAAACCAGTTTCTTCTTCAGATCCGTAGTAATCCTCCTCTGCAGCAATGTCACCATAATTCTCATCTTGATAAGTGTCCACTTGGCAATAGCAAGAGGCCAACAAAGAAGTCACAAACGGCAGTACAAAGGCAATTTTCATTTTCTGCTGAAAACAAAAAGCAAAATCCGAAATAATTACCGTCGAGTTATATTGTTGCTTCTTAAAATGCCTTAGCCAAGAGCAGTTTCCTGTAATTCCTGAATCCGTCTCTGATGTTTCTGAAAAATAGTCCAGAAATTTTGAGTGATGTGTTTATTTTAAAGTTGGATGCCTTGAAAGATGATGAAAAAAGTTGCTAGACTTGATATTTTCTCAATCGAACTGTGACACTTGGACTTCTTTGACAAACAGTCACTTTTTTCACACACCAAAGTCACTTCCTGACCATTTTAAAAAATCCAGTCACGAATGGTTTATTGGGTCAAATAAAATAAAATAGCAATACTTTTTGAAAATTGCTGAAACAAATAACAATAAGCTTTTTCCTCGTACATCTTTATAAGAAACGCGTATAAAAGGAACTCCGCTACTTCTTTTATAGACATGGTTGGTATCATTTTAAAAGATCCACGAGGGTTGACTCAGTCACGACAATCGTCCTGAGCGTTTGGTCGGATTTCCAAGAAGCTAAAAAATAGAGTCTTGCATAGAAAGGAGATTTTAATGAATTTATTTTTGAAAAACCGACCTCTTCAGATGGCTTTCTCTTCCGCCATGCCCTTTCTTTGGCTGTACAATCATCCTTATTTACAAGACAAAGAGGATCTGTCAACTTTGCTGGCAGACAAAGATTGACGGGAGGTTCGGCAAGGCACGTTTCTTTTTTTTGGTCAAATGCCTCAGAGGTTGCAACCTATAGTCAGGCAAACTCAACTCACAAAGGATCAAAAAAACCACTAGCTTCACACGCTCACCTGATCCCCTGGATTTGGCAAGCTGACAGAACTTTGAAAATACAAGGAAAATCTTCAAGAACAGTTCAGAATTATAAGTGAAAAAATCCATTCAAACCTGGAACCATTTGTTTTCTCGTGAGTAACTTCTACGTGGTTTTTCAAGAGCTTTTTGTTCGGGAATCTGATCGAGCAGGTCTTGCAACAGTGGCGCTTTTGGGTAAGATTGTCGATTAAAATTATTTTTATGAATTATCTTATGAAAAGTATTAAATACCAATTGTTTTCGAGTAGGTTTCTTAGACGCCAGCCCATGTTCAGTGCTCTTTTGGGGGAAAGCAAATGAAATAAAAGGTTAATGAAAAAAAAACCAGGACAACCAAATTTCTTACGCTGTGTTGTTTCAAAGCAAACTTTGTTCCAAAATTCTTGCCACATTCTTGACACCTTTGGAGCACATTAAATGATCCCCTGACAGGTGGTGCTCTCTTCACAACAATCTTGGCTTAAACATTATGAAATTTTACACGGAAAAAGCATATTTAAAAGGTCCTCTATATTTGACACCTTACCATTAGGTTTTTTTGTCAAACGCTTTGATTGTGGCAACTTCACGGCCCTTACCACGCTAAAAAATTTCAAGATTCAAACTGACAGCGACAGCTTCAAATTCTCCAACCATTTTACCTTTGCACAACAAAAGATTCTTCCCATGCAGACTCATCAAGTATGACAGTTTGGTCCATTTTCTTTATACTCAATCAAAGTTTGTTTTATAATAGATGAAACTCTCTCATAGTTTAAGAGAAAAGCAGTTCTAGGGAACCTTTTTTTGAAAATGTTAAAGTTTAGTTTTAAGGAGAGAGCAATAATCTGGGAACTTAAAGTTCAAGGTGAGTAACTTAATAATATTATACGTAAATAAATAAACTATACGAGACAGAGGAAGAGAGAGGACATGAATATTCCTGAGCTTAAAAATGATTTTCCTTAAATTTGGAATTAAAATAAATCAAAAAGTGGTCTCTAGGTGGAAAAGTGATACTGAACAAAGGATCAATCAACAAAAGAACAAGGGATAAGTTTGCTAGGACCAGAGTTACTTGCTTCTATAAATTGACTCTCATTAAGCCTTAGCTAATTGATCTTGAAATCTCTCATTCTTTCTTTGAACTGTTT
>Ga0194133_10007998_pt1 | contig 12465 bp, 2 predicted proteins | sample TA2KigOf40mmetaG_FD_155448 | JGI IMG/M metagenome (GOLD analysis project Ga0194133, IMG submission 155448) | Freshwater microbial communities from Lake Tanganyika, Tanzania - TA2015055 Kigoma Offshore 40m | ecosystem: Environmental > Aquatic > Freshwater > Lake | place: Tanzania: Lake Tanganyika...
GGTTCTGGTGAGTGATTTAGTAAAGCTAAAGAGTAATAAGAAAGTAAGCAAATTTATTTTAATGAAACGACCACGAGGCAAAAAATATTTTTCAATCTTCGAGTTAAACGGGAAAACGTCATTTCGCATACTGCGCTGTTTTGACTACTGTCGTTTCGCCCACGTTGTTTTGCCTAGTACGTCGATTCGCCTACTGCCGTTTTGCCTACTACGTCAATTTGCCAACGACGAAAAAAAAAATTGAGCTTGCTTGTCGTACGTGCACGCGCAGCCCCGCAGGGTTAGGTTTACGCGCGCGCAGGTTAGGTTACGTTAGCAATATTAATTTTTTTTAGGCGAAACGGCATTAGAATTGACGTAGTAGGCGAAATGACAGTAGTCGAAACGTCCGGTAGGCGAAACGACATAGACTCGAGTTAAACATTTCAGCATCAGTTTTACTTAGATTAAGTGAAAATTTGTTTTTTGAATGGAATTAACTTTCGAGTCTTTGCTGCTAGAAATTTGAAGTGAATAATTCACCCTTCTTTTGTGTTTATACCTCACACTCTAACACACCAGCCTTTTTTTACAAAGTAACCCAAGGAAAGGTTTAAAAAGTCTCAAACAGATAAGGATGCGAGGTTAGAGACAACTCGATGTTTTTTGCGACTCTTTTTTAAAAATTCAAGATGGAAGGAAAATGACACTTGATGTAAAAGAAATCCTACCTATATCTATTAATTTATTTATCTAAATGTGACTCAAAGGAGCAATGTGATTAACAATGACTTTAGCAGAGTCTTTGTTTTCCTTTTTGCTTAATTTTCTCGTCCATAAATTATGCAAAATTAAATATTTTGTTTGTAGCTAATCTTGTTAGGGAAGATTTTGAGGCAAAACTAATAGTGGAAGCAAAGAAACTTCCAACAGCAACGTATCTTTGTTAAATTAATTGACCATTCATCGAGGCAAGCTCTTAATCCCCTAAATCGAGATTTCTAATCAAATCGCTGAGCATTTGTATGGAAGCAGGAATAATCTGCCTTCAATAAATGCCGAAATAAAAGTTTATGCTTTGATGGTGTAGATTGCTTGAGTATTTACATTTTTTAAGCTCGTAGATAATTTTGATGACTAATGGAATCATTTTGAAATCCTATCACTATCAAAGATTCACAGAGAATCTTTTAACTCATCTTAAATTTAAAGGGTCGCTATTTCCACAAATAATCGAACAAAATAAGTCACTTTGAGCGATTATAATTTTTACAACCTAGGAGAGATTTGGATGAGTGCGATAAGTGCTGCAGTTTGCGCAATAAATCACACAGAGCTATTTACACATCACCTCGCACAAATCTTAGCAATATGTGTGTTCACCTTTTATGGCTGGTAATAAACGAAACGTAATTAAAAAGCTAATACCCAGATAAGAAATTATTAAACAACACATTAGCCAAAGTTTTTCAAAACAAGTTTGAGAAGTTTAAGTATTAATTTTTGCATTGTTACTGGATCTTTTTTTATCACGCATGTTACGAAAAATCGTGTTGGCTCAATTTGCATGTGGCAAAAATTTCTATTCGTCGGAGAAGTAAATAGATTTTTCCTGTCCACATGTCACTGTTTCTATCTTTTGTCAGGAAATAAGAAATCTTTAACAAAAATTTATGTCATTTATCAATTTTTTAGCATGAGACGTGATGAGAGCCTGCGATTTTAAATAAAAAGACCTAAGTAGAAAATTTAAATCAAGTAAACTCTTTTCTTTTAACTGTTAATTTTTATACAAAGTTATATCTAAGCACTGTATTTGTTTATTACTTCAAAAGATGGGGTCAATTCATTGGAAGGAGTGAATATATCAGGCTTAAAGTAAAAACAGTTTCATTTCTTATTTGCATTCCTATTTTCATATTTTTGCTTCTGAGCTTTCTAGTTTGAATTTATAGATGGCATATGCTACACTTGTCATTCTTTACCATGTTATGATTAACGACACATGCCACGATCAAGTGCGTTTTGCATTCAAATGCTTTGTTGAATCAATGGAACTTGCAGCTTTTACAATAAATGTATCGAATGTTTGTTGCTGTAAAGTGCCCTTGTGTACTGGTTTTTGATTAATTATCTTGATTGTCTGTCATCTTTTTGAATATATTTTTGGCTTTCAGTGTTGGTATCATGCATAGTATGATACTTTTTTACTTTGTAAAACTTTAAAGAAATAATATGTAATAAAAATGACTATTGATGAATTCTATTGTAATCTGGGGTGAAAAATTGCTGGAATGGCCGAGGACTGATCCCTCAAACTTAAATCTTAGCTCTCAGTTAGGTGCCTTTGGCCATTAGCCCACTGCGACCCCCTTATCAATAAGCCTTATTATTATTTCCTTGCTTCTTCTTTTACAAAATCAAGAAGGTTACACTGTTTCGTTGGATCAAAAGATATCATGATTCAAACATGACATAATATCGAAAATTAAGTCAGAGAAAACATTTGGAATGAAATGATAACTTTGATTAGTAACCATCATTCGCAATAGAAGTAAATAAACTTTAATTTCCAAAAAAACTTTTGAATTAAGAAATTGATGCTCACCTAATTTTACAAATTTTGTTTGGGATTAATAAATACCAGACCAAAAAAGTAGGGTGTCCACACGTGTGAACTTGCTAAATAAACAAGAAAAAAGGTGTCTCGGAGGATATTATGAGATTGAGAGCTCGAGACACACGTGAAAAATATTCAACAACATATCATTTTTAGAAATACAACAATTTTGCAATATTTTGCTTGTAATATTAGATAGATCGATATTCATCAAAAAGAAAAAAAATCTTATTCATTAATGATTTCATACTTTCTTTGATGTTCTTTCATCAGTGTGACCTTTGACTGTGGAATTTAATGCTATGGAGTTCACGTAAAGTAGTAATTTGATTCAATTTATATTATTGTACTTTGTATTGATCATTTGATAAATTTGAAAATTTAGGTAATTGTAAGCGATAGTATGATCTAGAACTTTTATTAGTGTTTTTTGTCGAACGAAATTTTCAACTTATTCATTATGCTCGAAACTTTTCGTCAATAAAAATTATGTGCCATTTTTGGGTGCTTAATGGGTGTGGTTGAGTGTCAGGGTTTCAGGATGAGATTGTGCGCAGCTTTTAATGTTTGTTTGTTATTATATCAAACTCTCATTTGTTTATATTGCTGTTTTGTTTATTGGTTAGCATCAATGTTGGTATGTGTCCATTCCCAACATTTACCTGGTAAATGCATATTGCTTTTCCTGTTTTTTAACTCTCCCAGTAACTTAAATGGCTTTTTTGAAGCCTTTCTTTATGATTCAAAATACAACATGTACACGTCATGTATATAAACGACATAGAGGTAAATTTATTACAACTGCAAAGAGCAAGATTTGAAAAGAAGCACTGTCGAACAGACTCGATACTTTTGGTGAACTAACCTTTGACTGGTTTCAAACCGACATCTGTGACAATGCAATATAAATAAACCTAAAAAGGCAAATAGTTATTTATATGTAGTGATTTGTATTTGTATCAAATTCAGCTCAATCGAAATTAACAATCAACTCTTGACCCCTACAATTCATATAATTCAATATTTAACTGGCCTAAGAAACAAATTAACTATTGCATTTTTAACTGCAATTCACGCAATTCATTACTTAAATGACCTTACACAAATTAATTACTGTATTTTCTACTTCTTGACATATTGTAACTAAAATGATTTATTGTTAATTTTAAAAAGTGCAAATTTTGTAAGATGAATAGATAAATACAAATACAAATTTGTGGTGCGTGTCAAACAGCTTAAAACACAGTTAAGGCCTTATTATACTTGTATTGCTTGTTATTCAACATCCTACTCAAAAATACCTTTGAATTATTATAAATATGCTACCATGCACTATTTTTTTGAAAATATTTAACATTTGTTCCAGGGTGCCTCAAAATGGTCTGACATAAGGTACCATTTTTTTGGTCGGGTAAGGCTCTATTTTAAAGCTTATAATATTTTAGTCACACCACGCGCTTTATTGTGCGAAGAAGGAGAATAAATGCAACAACAACAACAACAACCACCACCACCTTTCATTGAATCAGTCAAAATGCCCAAAAATACAAACTGTTCAATCTGTTAAAATACTGTATTGGGCACGAACATCTAAAAATAATTACTGATGTTCATTTGAGTAGAGGATTAGGGTCAGTAAAAAGGACGGGAGACCCAAGTGGGATTGGTCGGCGTTTTATGTAAAATTTATCAATGAGTTTCCGCTGGCAGATATTTTTCACCTTGCCTTGCACAGTGCTACCTGAGCTTTCAACAGCTGTAACAAACTTAATCGTGATCAGTTGTTTTCTGAGCTAAAATAAGCAATTATTTTCGTTCATTCAATTTATTTATGGTATTTCCTCCAGATATAATAAAATCAAAGTCCTAGACGCAAAAATTTAAAAACAACTTTGCCCTGTTTTGTAAAAATTTCTAAGCTTATAATTATTTTTATTTGGTGGCAAATTTGAATTCATCGAACAATAAATTTTTCTTTTCAAGGATTGAATGACAAACTTTTAAGAAAATCTTGACGTTTAATCACCAAGGGGTTACTTTGTCGGGATGTCACTACTAAAGGGTTGGCTCTGGTTCTTATTTTATCTTCTAATGAAAACTCTTTGTCTTTGAAAATCTTGATTTGGAACAAAACTTGTCAGAAAATTAAAATATTCCACATTTTTTCAACCCTTCAAAAGTCGAAATAAGAGAGTTTGCCGACATTAAGTCTTTTAAATTTGTTTTTCAAGATATGTCAATAATAAGTTTGATTCTCAATCAAAGTCTTATTTTGATCAATTAGGTTACTTTTTTTTAGTAAAGAGAGAAATATAAATTGATAAGCCGCCTAAAAAATTTGAACAACATTCGACCATTTCCTTTGAAAGGAATTAACAATTACCAAGTTAATTAAGTAGTTGACCGCCATAGTTGAGAAGGTTTGAAATTCATTTTCATTGAAATGGGCGGCAGATCTTTTTGTGTAAGTTTCACTTTAAATTTTGTGCCTATATCGGTTACTTCATAACCTGGCTGGCATCTTCTGAAAAATAATAGCTTTACCCGAATAAGGATTACGAATACTGTCTAATCAATACGATTAACTCTCTTCAAAATCTTTTCAAGGAGGTTGCTGTAAAAGAAAGATTACAGAAAGTGACTGAGCAGGAAGATCAGTGTCTCAGTACGATTTATCATACTGCAAGTGTTTTGGAAATGTTTACCAATGTAAAAACTTAATTTTTTGGTACTGGCTTGTGAGACAATTGCTTTGGCTTTCATCCACATTGTTATGTACAAAATCAACCATTCGTCTCTGGAAAAGCCTTGTTACTCAGTTAAATACTTTCACAGTAGATATTAAACAAAACTTTAACAGCCTTACAGACAATTTCGAGCTTTGAAGAATTTTTACCAACGTTACAGGGGCAGCTGAGCTTAAGTATTCGTAGTGAACGATTCAACTATATTTCAAGTTTGAGCTTTGTAACTTAAAATGGTTCCATGATCATTAATATTTGACCAGTTGGTAAACATGCTCAAAAAAGTTGCCGTAGTAGGATGGTCATCGCTATTGGATTTGGGTGGGCCTGAGAAGTTTATTAATAAGGTTCTAATCTTAGCAATAGGAACATTTTTTTCTTTTCCCTTTTGAGCGTCTAACGAAATTAATCAATCTTTAATCTTAGCTGAGAATCATTTTTTGTTAATTTTTTTAGCAAAATAAAAAAATGCTCAAAATGGTCACTGCCAGGAGCAGAGTCTTCTATGTTGCGAAAAGCACAAGATGATAAAAACATTTATAAAAAAGAGTTTTTTGAGTGAACTTTAAATGTGATGGCTAGCAAGTTAAACACTTCAGACAAATGATTTTATTTTATGCTCATCGCACAATTCTTACATGTCCAGTGGCAATGGTTATCTGAGTGTTCATTATACGCAAAATCTTTGTGCTTTGAAAAATCCACGAAATATTTGTATTTGTTCCACAATTATTTATGGGGTCGCCATGGCCGAGTGGTCATGGCATCAGGCTGGGAATCTGAGGGTCCCCCGGCGACTCCAGGCAACCTTTGACCCCGGGTTGCCATAAAACAACAACTAAGTAATTCCCAGCCGAAAAAAAGTGTACCTTTAATGAAAAAGAAAAATTCGCAAGGCGTACTATAAAAGACATAAAAAAAGATACTATAAAAAAAAATTTCCACGCTCCAGCGAGATAAAAGCTATGCAACTTTTTAAGAGCAGTAAAAAATTTAAAAATATAAAAATAAACTCAACTTCAATAAAAAGTAATTTCAACAAAATCAAATGATAAAAACGAATAAATAAGTAGAAATCCTATAAAAATCCCTTAATGCAAGTCTTTTTTAGCTCAATATAAAAAGTGATTTTTCTTCTTGCTTATTTATTCGCCCTTCATGTAGCTTGATCTTTTTTAAAATTCAAATTTATTATCTCCAAAGTATCTTTTTCACCCTAATTAATATCCTTGAAGTGACGAATTTTGCAAGGAACCTCAAAGAAATAACTCATTTGAAGTGGTCGAGCTATTTTTTGCTTAGTCGCAATCGGAACTGCACCAAGTTGAATAGAACAAATTTGTTTCGAAGTCAGAGTGGTTCGATAAAAAATCTTGGAAAGTTGGTTTGTCAGGTCAGAAAAGCTGCATAGCACAGCAAATGAAAAAACTGTTGCCCCATTTTAACTATCATATTTAGCAAAAGTTGGTTGATGGAAGAAAAAGTTAGTAGCAAATATATTCCAAAGTTTTTCGTGGCCCGTGACAGAAAATTAATGTGCTAGTTATTAAAACCAATAGTAATTTGATTGTTTAAAATTTAAAGCTGTGAAAATTTACTCACAACTTCAGTCTTAAAGAATTTTTCTACCGATGGAATTCTTCAAACAAATCCCTAGGCTTTTCGTTTCGAAAGTTTTTGCCTCGAATTTTTAAGCAATCTCTTCAAGGGAACAAAAACATTTGAGACTTAAAAATTCTTGTCTTTGAAGCAACCTCCAAATAATTTTGTGTATAAAATATTTTGCGCTGACCTATGAACAATCATATTAAACATATAAAACAAGCTGTCAAAACATAATTTTTTGGAAAGAAATTGTCTAAATGAGAATCATAGAAGTTTCAACTTTTGCACAGACTTTGAGGCAAGAAGAGAATCCATAAATAGTTGAAAATTGAACCTCCTCCTTTGATATGAGAGATCTAAAATGGTCTCTCTGAATACGAGAGATGGAAGCCAAATTGTGGACTTTGATCGGAAATGTGGAAGTGATCTTAAAAAACGATTGAATTCTTTAAAGTTCCTTCGCTGCCTCACATTTTATGTGTCAAGTTCAATTTTGAAAAGGTTAACGGTTCAATTAATGATTTTTCCTGAAGTTCAGTTTTGATGTCTAAAGCCATTGGCTAAAGTTGTTAAGTCAAAAGTGCCAAGTTTGCAGATTGAAGTAACTTGAACATTTTTACAAAAAAAAGTTATGTCACAGAAAATCTCTTTTTGCAAAAGTCGTCAAATTTATCCCGACTACTTTAAACAAGACCTTTAGGGAGCCTCAAAGAAATCCCCTTTTACGAACAAAGTAGTTTGACTTTTAATGGAAAAAATAAAAAGTGCAATATTTAAATCCAAAACGCAAATTTTGTGGCTTTTTCATTTTAAAAGTTGATGTGGCCGAGTATTTCAAATGGTAGCAGACACAGCTAAAGAAAAAGTATTTCGCTTCGAAGTCAAAAAAGTAAGTTTTAAGGGCCATAAATTGTTCCAAGTTTTTTCAAAGCATTAAAATGGATTAAAACTGAAGAAACATTTTTAAACTTGCTTTTTTTACAGCAAGCTGTCTTTTTTTATTCCCAATTATATATATAGATTATAACATGAATAACAATATTAGTTGAAAAACCATTTTCTTTTGACCCTTAAGTGTGTATTGCTTAATTCCAAAAGTTTTGTTTTAGTTTTTAAATTGTTCTTTCCATTTCCAGCAGGTTTGTGATATCTGTTACATTTTTTACTAGTGTGTATGAGAGAGCCTGCTAAAATTGGAATTCAGCAAGGAATGCAGAAGTCATTTTATATTAACAAACAAGCTGGCTTTGAAATGAGAATTTTTGTGACTTATCACAGAAACTGAAACTAAATTTAGCTGTTAGTCTCTTCAAATAATCTATTTTCAACTTACTGATATGGGGTTTTATAATTTTGGAATATTCTATTTGTTATTAGAAGAAACAGTTCCTCAACCTACTATAAGCCAATCTTTGAATCTTGTATATTTCAATTTTTTGTTTAATTTATAATTAAAATCGATATTCCCCAAATATATGTTAGTAAACAAATAAGATAATGAATCGAAATCCCATAGAGTTATAAATCAAATGTAAGAATATACTGCATTAAAAATTATGCTTATTCTCTTACGTAATAAAAATTAAATTTTGAAAGTTTAGAGGACCAGGAACTTAAGAAATACTCGATGTTTCGATTTCAGAATCAGATAATTTTAGCTTCATCAGTGATCAGAATTTTTTGGGTCAAATCTCTTTTATTTATAATTTCTGACGCCTAAAAACTGTAAATCAAAATGGGAATCATTTTCCCAATCAGCTAAAACTCAGATTTATCAAAGAAATTAAATCCTTTTGTAAAATTTATTTTGGTATTCATATTGGTGATTTCTTTTTATATTCAAAGCGCTCAAGTTATATACCCTATAAATCATAGAATAGAATAGAATAGAATAATTTTATTTTCCAATGTCATTTATAAAAATGCAATAATAGGAAATTGATCACTAACCCTAACTAGAAATTGTTACACCATGGAGTCTTCACCTACAGGCACCCTTTTGTTTTAGAAGGGAAAAAACCTGGATTTAATTGTGAATTGACTAGCTAACATTTTCTCAGTATTAAGCGCTCACCAGGTGGAAAAAACCTTCGATGCCTGCAAGCTGGTTCATTGTCGGGCCTTATCGCTAATACATGCTAACTAGAAAATCACATAGGTGGTAAAATAAATAAAACACGCTAAGGAAACTGTGACTTGAGCCTGAGTTTAAAGGATTCAATGGAGATATTAGTCCAGTCAAAATTCCATTTATCAATAACATGTTTGGCATGATTAATAGGTGATTTTTTACCGATCCTTGACCTGCTTAGGTCAAACAGAGTCAGGCGATTCGGATGTCTCTCATTGGCGTAAGTTCTTATTAGAAATTCACATGCTAGACGGGATGGAGTTAAATCTTTCAGGATTTTGAATACAAACACTGAGTTGCGTTTAAATAGGATATTTTCTAGGTTTTCAAGTTTGGCTCGCTCCAAAAGACGTGTACGATTCAATTTAAAGTCAAAGTCTCTGAGTAAAACACGGATGAGGTGGTAATAGAAGGATTTTAACTTGCTTTTCAGGATGTAAGAAAGATTGCAGGACCATGCCTGTGAACAATAGGTTAATTTGCTTATGATATGCGATCTGAATACAATGAACGTATCCTTAATTGAAAGATTTTGTCTTAAATAACGAAGTGCAAAGAGCTGGGATCTACAGCTTTTTATAACTTTTTGGATATGATACTCCCAGTTAAGCTTATTATCAACCAACACGCCAAGCACCTTCATAGTTTCTTTTGCTTCAATTGTAATTTCTCCTACTTTGATACTATCTACATCCGACCCAAATACAATCAACTCCGTCTTCGAGTGGTTGCAAATCATACCTAAGCTATTAAGCCATGCAAAATGAGAGTTAAGAGTGACCTCAAGAAGACCTTTAAGTTTATCTGCGTCATCGCATGAAGCAATTACGTACGCATCATCGGCATAAATGATGGCTTTACAAGGAGCCACAATATCTTCAAGGCTGCTAGTGTAGATGTTGTAAAGAACGGGGCCTAGAACACTGCCTTGTATACACCCTGCTTTTATTTCTCTCACACAAGAAACCGATTCATCAATTTGAACATAACCAAACCTAGATGTTAAATAAGAATAGATGATGTTAATAAGGTATTCAGGAAAATCCTTGGATCTTAAAATATTGATTAGCCTCTCTTTCTGGAGCAAATCAAAGGCGGCTGTAAGGTCTACCGAATAGACTCCTACAGCGTTCCTTGCGTCTAGTTCACCTGAGATAGAATCGACAATTTCAACCACCGCGGACGTGGTGCTATGGTTTTTACGAAAGCCATGTTGGGAAACACTGTGAATCATATCTTGATCTAAATTCTCCATTCTACCCAGCAAGCACAATTCAAACAATTTAGCTAATGACAATAAGTTGGAGACGGGGCGGTAGTTTGAGACTTCAAGTTTGGATCCCTTTTTATGAACAGGTGAGATTTTAGCAATTTTCCAGAGGGATGGTATAATATTGGAATGTACTATTTTGTTGAAGAAATCAGCTAGGTATGGGGTTAGGATAGACTTAAATTTTTTAATGAAAAATCCACTCAAGCCGTCCATTCCAGAACTTTTCTTATTAGATAAACGGTCAAAACCTTTAAGAACTTCGACGTTTGAGAAGGGAATAAAATCGGCGCCAGGGGGGTAATTGTTGGTATCAGGCTCATAATCGCCTAGAAGACCATTTACTTTGTTGGTAAAAAATTCTACAAAATGGTTCGTTATTCTATCTAAGTTTTTTTCTTCCTGACCATTAATCATTAGTTTTTCAATTCCGAAACTGACAAGGGCCCAATGAGTGGCAAGTATAATCCTGTGGCTACATGGATGGCTAAAAAGTACCTAAATCGGCCACAAAGAAAGGCAACCCTCTTGAATACCTAAAACAAGCAAGGCACTTTAAACAATGAAAAGTTAACATCCGTTAATATGAAGATCTCAATAAAATTCTAATTTCAAAATTTTCAGCCTGCACTTCAATGACATGTTTTACAATAAAACTAAATTATTTATCTCCCACTATAGAGCAAGACCAATGTGTAAATTGGATATCAACAAAAGAAAAGAAGGAAGATCTATGCCATGGTGCAGAGAGAAAATTATTTTCTGGTGAGAAAATGAACAAACGCCTGGAACCCCGCTGCTGAGCCCTTGATTTCAGATGTTTTTTCGTGTCACAAACTTTTACTTTTGGTTTTTGCACATGTGTGAGACAAAACTTAACCAAGGGAAAATGTATACTTATATTACTATTTAAAATACAAACAAACTTAAGGCTCAAAGTGAAACTTTTACTAACGCATGAATTTGGCTTTAGGCCCGACACACCAGAAATTGACATTGACACTATGTTTATTCTCTTTCGTATTGTTAACTGCATAAGATAATACAATTACAATTACTTTTAAAGAGTCTCAAATTCAATATCAAACTTCACAGACTGTGATAAAAACATTTAAAGCAAGGTTTAAAACAATAAAAGCATTAAAACACTAACGACCACCACAAATGGGCTTGATTGGTAAATGTATTCTTATAGTTTCTGTTACTGCTGCTTTAATTAAACGACTGACTTTTTTGCACCAATCTTCTGTAGGCTGAATTGAGTTTCTTTTTGCTTCACCCTAAATGAAAAATTGAACTCTTTCTCAGCTTAGTTACTCATGCAGCGAAATCGCACTAACGAATCTTGTTTAAGTTGTCGCTTAGTCCTCAAATTTCCCCTGAACCTTTATTTCTTAGCCACTTCAATCAAATAAGCCAGAAAAAGGATAAAAAATTGAACGATGCCAGACCTTTCATTGGCATTTTCAGAGATTTTCAAGAACCAACAATGAAAAAAAAGGTTTTAAGGAAATCCATTTATATAGTAAGTGCATCTTATTTTATCAAGATCTTATTTAAGAAATGAGGTTAAAAATTATCGTTTGTCTGATGCGTGGTTGAGGAAAAAAGATGAAAGTTTGTTGCTACAAAATATAAAGTAACAGGCCTATTTGAAATCCTCATTTCAAATAGGATGCATCATGAAGAAACTCAGGCGTAAGAATTTTATATACATGAGTTTTTCATTGATGATGCTTGGATAAAAACGGAAGGGAGTCTTTCATGCAGAGTGAGTAAGGCTGTATGATAACTATTACGAACAAGTGGAAAAATTAGAACTTGGTAGGAAAGGAAAAAATGGAATGGCAATAAACGTGTTTTGATTACGGTTCTTTTTTCTTTATGACCATAATGGTCCGGTTGTGTATATCCAAATAGAATGAAATATTTGCTGAGCGAGAATACTGATTTTACGTACAAGAAAAATACGAAAACAACTTATTGATACTTCGATACATGATTTAGTGTTTCAATTATAGAAGATGTTTAAAAATATTCATAAAATGTTGGATTCTCACATCTTAATTTTTTTTTAATCTTTTATATTACGCCTTGCGAATTCGTTTGTTCATTG